>Ga0307374_10001585_pt1 | contig 41941 bp, 32 predicted proteins | sample OX3MG_FD_202532 | JGI IMG/M metagenome (GOLD analysis project Ga0307374, IMG submission 202532) | Soil microbial communities from Risofladan, Vaasa, Finland - OX-3 | ecosystem: Environmental > Terrestrial > Soil > Coastal area > Acid sulfate soil | place: Finland: Risofladan, Vaasa | collected...
AGACGTCCTCGTCGAGCTCGCGCATCTCGATCTCCTCACCGGTGGTCGACAGCACCTCGACGTTGAGGCACAGCGACTGCATCTCCTTGATGAGCACCTTGAAGCTCTCGGGGATGCCCGGCTCGGGAATGTTCTCGCCCTTGACGATGGCCTCGTAGACCTTGACGCGGCCGAGGACGTCGTCGGACTTGATGGTGAGCAGCTCCTGGAGCGCGTAGGCCGCCCCGTACGCTTCGAGCGCCCACACCTCCATCTCTCCGAACCGCTGTCCACCGAACTGGGCCTTGCCGCCCAGGGGTTGCTGCGTGATCATCGAGTACGGCCCCGTCGAGCGGGCGTGGATCTTGTCGTCCACGAGGTGGGCGAGCTTCAGGATGTAGACGTAACCCACCGAGATGGGGTTGTCGTAGCGCTCGCCGGTCCTCCCGTTGTAGAGGGTGGCCTTGCCGTCCCCACCGATGAGACGCGTCCCGTCGGCCGAGTCCGAGTGCAGCAGCTCGAACAGCCGCTTGATGGTGGGATGACGACCGGCGTCGTCCTCCTCGTCCCAGTGCGCACCGTCGAAGGCGGGCGTCGACACCCACACCGCAGGGTCGGTACGGGGCCGGGTCTTCTCTTCGTTGGCCCCGGCTTGGGTCTGGTGCGCCTCCGAACCGTCCCAGCCCCAGCGTGCCGCGTAGCCGAGATGGCTCTCGAGCACCTGGCCCACGTTCATCCGGCTCGGCACGCCCAGGGGGTTCAAGATGATGTCGACGTGAGTGCCGTCGGACAGGAACGGCATGTCCTCCACGGGCAGGATCTTGGAGATGACGCCCTTGTTGCCGTGGCGTCCCGCCAGCTTGTCGCCCTCGGAGATCTTGCGCTTCTGGGCCACGTACACCCGGACGAGCTGGTTGACCCCCGGGGGGAGCTCGTGCGAGTCCTCACGCGAGAAGACGCGGACGTCGATGACCTTGCCCGACTCACCGTGGGGCACCTTGAGCGAGGTGTCGCGCACCTCGCGGGCCTTCTCCCCGAAGATGGCCCGCAGGAGGCGCTCTTCGGGTGTCTGCTCGGTCTCGCCCTTGGGAGTCACCTTGCCGACGAGCACGTCGCCGGGCCCGACCTCGGCCCCGATGCGGATGATGCCGCGCTCGTCGAGGTCGGCCAGGATCTCCTCGGAGAGGTTCGGGATGTCCCGGGTGATCTCCTCGGCCCCGAGCTTGGTGTCGCGAGCGTCGACCTCGTGCTCCTCGATGTGGATCGAGGTGAGCACGTCGTCGCGCACGAGACGCTCGGAGAGGATGATGGCGTCCTCGAAGTTGTAGCCCTCCCACGGCATGAAGGCGACGAGGAGGTTCTTCCCGAGCGCCAGCTCGCCGTTGTGGGTGGCCGACCCGTCGGCGAGGACGTCGTTGGCCACGACCCGCTGGCCTTCGTCGACGATCACCTTCTGGTTGATCGAGGTGTTCTGGTTCGAACGCCGGAACTTGGCCAGGGTGTAGCGGCGGCGGCCCAACTCGTGGCCCAGCCGGTCACGCTGGCCGGAGCGGTACTCCACCACGATGTGGTCGCCCGACACCTCGGCCACGGTGCCTTCGCCCTCCGACAGCAGCACGTCGCCGGCGTCCTGCGCGGCGCGCGCCTCGACCCCGGTGCCGATGTAGGGAGCCTCGGGGACCACGAGCGGAACGGCCTGCTTCTGCATGTTGGCGCCCATGAGGGCCCGGTTGGCGTCGTCGTGCTCGACAAAGGGGATCAACGCGGTCGAGACCGACACGATCTGCTTGGGGGAGACGTCCATGAGGTCGACCTCGGCCGGGGGGACGTAGTCGATCTCGCTGGTCGTGCCGTAGGAGGTCGTGGTGGCACCTACCCGGACACCGGCACCTTGGGGCCCGCGTCGTACCAGGACGCGCTCGTCGACGAAGCGACCCCGCTCGTCGAGCTTGGCGTTGGCCTGGGCGATGACGTGTTCCTCTTCCTCGTCCGCGGCCAGGTACACGATCTCGTCGCTGACGCGACCGTCGACGACCTTGCGGTACGGGGTCTCGATGAACCCGTACTCGTTCACCCGGGCGTAGGTGGCCAGGGCACCGATGAGGCCGATGTTGGGACCTTCAGGGGTCTCGATGGGACACATCCGCCCGTAGTGGGAGCTGTGCACATCACGGACCTCGAAGCCCGCCCGCTCACGCGACAGACCACCGGGCCCGAGCGCGGAGAGACGGCGCTTGTGGGCCAGGCCTGACAGCGGGTTGTTCTGGTCCATGAACTGGCTGAGCTGGCTGGTGCCGAAGAACTCCTTGATCGCGGCGACCACGGGGCGGATGTTGATCAGGGTCTGGGGAGTGATCGCCTCGACGTCCTGGGTCGTCATGCGCTCACGCACCACGCGCTCCATCCGGGACAACCCGACCCGCACCTGGTTCTGGATGAGCTCGCCCACCGACCGGATGCGACGGTTGGCAAAGTGGTCCTGGTCGTCGATCCGGTACCCCGACTCGCCGTCGGCGAGGTGGAGCATGTAGGTGGCGGTGGCCAGGATCTCGGAGGGGCTCAGCACTCCCTGGGTGGGCGAAGGCCGCTCCAGGTCGATGTCGAGGACACTCGAGATCCGCTCGATCTCCGGCCCGAGCTTGCGGTTCAGCTTGTAGCGACCGACCCGGGTGAGGTCGTAGCGCTTGGGGTTGAAGAAGGCGTTCTCGAAGTAGGCGCGCGCCGCGTCGGCCGACAGCGGCTCACCGGGACGGGCTCGCTTGTAGATCTCGAGGAGGGCGTCCTCCCTGGTGGGCGCGAGGTCACGCTCTTTCTCCCACTGGCCTTCGAGGAAGTCGAAGTGGCGGACGAACCGGTTGAGGAATCCTTCGTCCTCGTATCCGAGAGCCCGGAGCAAGACGAACAGCGACAGCCGGCGCTTGCGGGCCACCCGGGCACCGGCGGTGACGTCCTTGGAGGGCTTGGCCTCGACGTCGAACTCGATCCACTCCCCTCGGTAGGGGTGGACGGTGCCGGTGACGATCGTCTTGGCATCACGACCCGGCTGGAAAATCACGCCCGGGGACCTCACCAGCTGGCTGACCACGACCCGCTCGGTGCCGTTGATGATGAAGGTGCCCTTGTCCGTCATCATCGGGAAGTCCCCCATGAAGACGGTCTGCTCCTTGATCTCCCCAGTCTGCGCGTTCATGAACCGCGCCCGGACGAACACCGGGGCGGCATAGGTCATGTCCTTCTCTTTGCACTCCTCCTCGGGGAACTTCGGAGGCGGGCGAAGGTCGGGGTCGGTCGGGTCGTACTCCAGCTCGAGGCTCAGCTGGCCGGTGAAATCCTCGATGGGGCTGATGTCGGCGAACGCTTCGGCCAGACCCTTGTCCAAGAACCAGCGGAACGAGTCCCGCTGGATGGCGATGAGATCCGGCAGTCGCAGGACCTCATCGAGGTTGGCAAACGAAAAACGCTCCGGGCTCTTAGACCGTGAAGGCAACGGTCGACTCCTCCCAGGTGGGTGGCGGGCAATGAACGAGACAGCGGGACGGTGGCGGGTGGAGTGTCCCCGGCAGACCGGGAACGGGTGGCTAGGGGGCTACACGAGACGGACGGGGCGGGCGCTGAACACCGTGGCGCTTGCGCCGGCGCCGCAGGCGTAGCGGCGCGCGTCAGCCAGCCGGATACGGCAAGGGTGGCGCGAAGAAAGGGGCACGGCAACCGCACAGCATACGCGCGCGCGCTGCAAATGGCAACCCCTTTGTTGCCGCCACCGACAGGCTACGGACGCACCGAGTTGTCGTCAAGCACTCCCGCCCCACCACGCTTCGGGGCTACTTGACTTCGACTGTCGCCCCTGCCTCCTCGAGCTTGGCCTTGGCCTTGTCGGCGTCCTCCTTCGACACCCGCTCCAACACAGGCTTCGGGGCGGAGTCGACCAAATCCTTGGCCTCTTTCAGACCGAGGCTCGTCAGCGACCGGACCTCCTTGATGACCTGGATCTTCTTGTCGCCGGCCGCATTGAGGATCACGTCGAACTCGGTTTTCTCGTCATCCCCGCCCGAGGCGTCCCCGCCACCGGCAGCCGGGGCGGCGGCCACAGCAACAGGCGCGGCCGCGGTGACTCCGAACTTCTCCTCGAAGTCCTTGAGGAGCTCGGAGAGCTCGAGGACCGAGAGGTTGGCGATCCCCTCGAGAATGTCGTCTTTGCTGATCTTTGTAGCCATGGTGGCTCTAGCTCCTTTGAATTGCTCGTTGGTGGAGAGTTTCTTGGTGATGCGGACTCCGACTCAGCCCTCGTCGGTTGCGTTCTCGGGGGTGACTTCGGCCTGGGCGGGGGCCTCGGCGGGGATCTCGGCTTCTGCGCTGACCTCGACTTCTGCGCTGACCTCGACTTCTGCGCTGACCTCGACTTCTGCTGCGGCCGGGGCCTCGGCTTCAGCGGTGGTGCTGGCCTCGACGGTCGGCTCAGTCTCGGGTGTCTCGATTTCTGGCACAGATTCGGCTGCCTCGGAAGAGGCGGCAGGCTCAGCAGCCTCGACCGGGGCGCCGCCTTGCTGGTCGAGCAGCGCCGAGAGGCCGTAGGCGAGGTTGCGGGGAAGGGCCTGGAGGAGGCCGGCGAACTGGCGCAGCGGCGCCGCGATCGCGCCGGCCAGCTGAGCCAGGAGCACGTCGCGCGAGGGCAGGTCGGCCAGGGCGCTGAGGTGCTGAGTCGACAGAAAGCCGTCACCGTGGAGGCCACCCTTGATGACCAGGTTCGGATAGGTCCGGGCGTAGTCGCGCAGGGCCTTGGCCGCCGCGCTCACCTCACCCGATACGAACGCGATGGCGGTGGGGCCTTCGAGAAGTGGTGACAGGGCCTCGTGGCGACCGCCGCTTATTGCCAGCTTGACCAGGGTGTTCTTGTAGATCTTGTAGTCACCGCCGGCGGCCCGGAGCACGCCGCGCAACGCGGCCAACTCGGAGACGCTCAGGCCCCGGTATTCGGTGAGGATGGCGGCCTCGGCGGCGTCGAGTCGCTCGCGCACCTCGGTCACGACGGCCACCTTCTCTGGCCTGGGGTTCTCCATCAATCGACTCCCGTGCTCGGAACGGTGCGGCACCGCTCATCTCATGCCGTCACCGCATCCACCGAGCAGGGCCGAAGCGCCCTCCCGAGTGTCACGATCGTCACCTTGTCAGGCGGGCTCAAGAGCCCCTTCGACGCCCAAGGGCGCGACCGGAGGTCTATGGCGACGGCGAAAACTCGATCTGTCGTGCGCGACCTCCAAGGAGGTCGCCGGGAAAATCTACTACCTCTCCGATAGGTGCTTTTCTAGGCCGACTCGGCGAGGTCCTCGTCGAGCTCCCGGGCCCGGGCCGGGTCCAGGTGAACCCCGGGGCCCATCGTCGATGACAGGGTCACCCCCCGGAGGTACCGGCCCTTGGACGCGGCGGGCTTCACCCGCATCAGCTCCTCGATCACGGCATGGACGTTCTGAAGGAGCTGCTCCTTGGTGAATGACTTCTTGCCCACCCGGACGTGGACGTTGCCCACCTTGTCGGTGCGGTACTCGACCCGCCCACCTTTGAATTCCGCCACGGCCTTGCCGACGTCGGTGGTGACCGTGCCGGTCTTGGGGTTGGGCATGAGCCCACGCGGTCCGAGGACCCGTCCCAGCTTGCCGACCTGGCCCATCATGTCCGGGGTGGCGATGGCCACGTCGAACTCGAGGAAGCCCCCTTCGACCTTGGCCACGAGATCGTCGGCGCCGACCTCATCGGCACCCGCGGCGCGAGCCTCAGTGGCTGCGTCACCCTGGGCAAACGCCACCACGCGGGCCGTCCGGCCCGTACCGGCGGGCAGGCTGAGGGTGCCCCTGACGATCTGGTCGGCCTTGCGGGGGTCCACCCCGAGACGGACGGCGAGCTCGACGGTCTCGTCGAACTTCGCCGCTGCGAGCTCCCTCACCAGATCCACCGCCTCGGCGGGCGAGTACAGGTGTTGCCGGTCGAAATGCTCGAGCGCGGCCCGGTACTTCTTGCCTTTTTGCACGTCGGGCTCCTCTTCTTCGTCTTTTGCGCGTCGCGGGGGCGATCAGCCCTGGACGGCGATCCCCATCGAGCGCGCCGTGCCCGCCACCTGACGCTTGGCGGCGTCGAGGTCGTCGGTGTTGAGGTCGGGAAGCTTCACCGTGGCGATCTGGGCGATCTGGGCGTCGGTGATCGACCCTGCTTGTTCGCGGCCTGCGGCCGTGGCTCCCTTTTCGATGCCGACCGCCTCTCTGATGAGGGCGGGGGTCGGCGGAGTCTTGAGCACGAAGGAGAACGACCGGTCTTCGAAGATCGTGATCTCGACCGGCACGATCGTGCCCCGCTGGTTCTCCGTCGCGGCGTTGTACTGCTTGCAGAACTCCATGGTCTGCACGCCGTGGGGCCCGAGGGCGGTGCCGACCGGGGGCGCGGGTGTGGCGCTCCCGGCGGGGAGCTGGATCTTCACGACTGCGAGGACCTTCTTCTTGGGGGGCATGGCGGGGAGCCTCCTGGAGCTAGAGCTTGGCGACCTGGCTGAATTCGAGCTCGACCGGCGTCTCGCGGCCGAAGATGTTGACCAGCACCTTCAGCTTCAGCTGGTCCTCGTTGATCTCGTCGATCTGCCCGGAGAAATCAGCGAAGGGGCCTTCTTTGACCCGCACCGTCTCGCCGACCTCGTACTCGAGGCGGGGCCGGGTCTTCTTCATGGGCTCGGGACCGCCCTCCACTTTGACCTGGAGGATGCTCTCCACCTCGCGCCGGGACAACGGCGTGGGCTTGGTGCCGGGACCGACGAAACCGGTGACCCCGGGGGTGTTTCGGATCACCGACCACGAATCGTCGTCGAGGTCGCAGCGGGTGAGGAGATATCCGGGGAAGACCTTCTTCTGGACGACGACCTTCTTGCCGTTCTTGAACTCGACGACGTCCTCCATGGGGATGACGACCTCGAAGATCCGGTCCTCCATGTTCATCGAGACGATCCGGCTCTCGAGGTTGGACTTCACCTTGTTCTCGTAGCCGGCGTAGGTGTGCACCACGAACCACCGTCCGGGCCGGTCATAGGGGCTCTCGACGATGACGGGGAGCTCGTCCTCGTCGTCGTTGTCCCATCCCGGCCCCTCGACGTGACCATTCTCCGCCCCGACTTCGGCAGGCTCGTCATCGAACGCCGCGGCGACCGGTTCGGGATCGGAGCCGACGTCGAGGGGCTCGGCCACGTCGATGTCCGCCGACGCCAGGTCGGCTCCGAGGGACGCGGCCACAGCGGGCGCCACGGAGGTCGCCAGGTCCTCCCCCGGCTCGAGATCGGGATCGCTCATGACTTGAACAGGAAAATGACGGCGTGCGAGAAGGCGTAGTTGAGCAAGAAGATCAGGCTGACCAAGAGCACGAGGGTGAGAAAGACGATGGTGGCGGAGTTCGCCACCTCTTTACGCGTGGGCCATGCCACCTGGCGGAGCTCTGAGCGGACGTCGCGGAAGAACTCGGCGATCCGGCCGAAGACCGACTTCTCGTCCTGGACCACGGGACGAGACCGCGGCGGCGGGGTCCGTCTGGTCGCGGGAGAGCCGTCAGCCTCGATCTGACCTTGGCGCTGCATCATGCGCTTCATCTCACGGTTCACGGCTTCGCACGCCTTTCGACGGCCAGATGGCAGGGCAGGAGGGACTCGAACCCCCAACCGCCGGTTTTGGAGACCGGTGCTCTACCAATTGAGCTACTGCCCTAGGCTGGGCTTTCTTACTGTTCTGTTGCCTCGTTCGTGCACATCGGTGCTGATCGGTCCAAAACGGGGTGTGGGACATCCAACGGCAGGAAAGGTTACCCGATGGCCACGCGGCGCAGCACCTGCGCCCGCGGGCACCCTCTGCACCCTCTCGAGGTCTGGCGGGCACAGAGACCATGCCTGCGGGTGGTCGTGCGCCCACCGAGGTCGGTCCACCGGCAGCCCCGACGACCTCTTCCTAGCCCCTCACGTTCGACAACCAGAAGCTGCTGGAGCCGGCGACGCCGCTCGCGGTGGCCACCGCATCGTAGGAGTTCACCTTGGCGTTGGCCGAGAGTGCCGGCGAGGTGGCTATCCCTTGAGCATTCGTTATCGAAGTGTTCGGTCCCCACAGCACCGCCGAGGCCCCCTTGGTGGGAACCGCGAACGTCACGGCGACTCCGGGTACACCGGCTCCGGCCCTGTCGGTGACCTTGACCGACAGCGGGTACCTGAACCAACTGTTGACCACGGCGGTCTGCCAGTACCCCCACACGAGGCTGATCGTCGTCGGGATGTCGGGGCTCGTGGTGACACCGAACGAGGGTGCCGATGCCCCATCGCCGGAGTACGAGGCGAGGACCACTCGTGTCGGAGGTATGGGGCCGGTGCAGGTGGCCGTGCCGTTGACGATGGTGGCCGTGCACAGTGCGCTGAGGCCCGCCGAAAAGATGACGGTGCCAGTCGGCTGCGCCGACCCGACGACGGTGGCGGCGTAGGAGATCGCCTGGTTCGACATCGCCGTCACGCTCGCCGTCGTCGTGCTCGCGGCCAGCGAGGGGTCGGTCTCGATGACCCCCTCACGGCCCCCCGATCCGAGGTAGGTCCCGACGGCGAGACAAACCCCGGCGGCGGGGCATGCGATCGGCGCGAACAAGGGATCCGGGCTGGATGCGGCGTCCCCCGGCAGCGGAGTTGGACTGACGACCCAACTGCCCGCAGAGAGATTCCAGAACAACCCGGTCTGGGACCCGGTGACGTTGGATTGACCGTCGGCCACGCACGTCCCTGCAGCGGGGCACACCACGTCGTCGATCTCGATGTTGGCTCCGGCGGGCGTTCCCGGAGGAGTGGCCGCCACCGACGGGGTCCAGGTTCCCGACGCCAGGCTCTCGAAGAGACCCTGCTCGACTCCCGACTCGACGACGAGGCCGGTCGCCACACAGGAGCTCGCATCAGTGCACGCCACGGAGGTGAGCTGCACGTCCGTCGAGGGCTGGCCACCGGGCAGCGGAACGGCTGCGGCGGTCCACGCTCCGGCCGCCAACGTGTCGAGGAGACCTTCGTAATTCCCGTCGAAGGTGGTTCCCGCGATCACGCAGGAGGACACGGTCGCGCACGACACCGACAGATCGTTGTTGACGATCGATGCCATGGGGGAGGTGCCCGAGGGGACGGGCAGGGTTGTCCCGGTCCACGTTCCCGACGACAAGGTCTCGATGAGACCCAGGTGGTCGGCGCCGACGAGGTAGGTACCCGTCGCCACACATGAACCGGCCGCCGGGCAGGCCAGCCCGAGGAACTGCGATCCCGACGCCGAGGCGGGAAGGGGTGCCGCCACGGCACTCCAGTTCCCCCCGACATCGGTGGCGACCAGCGCCTGCTCCCCGCCCGAGTTCGGGCTGTAGAGGCCCACCGCCGTGCACCACGTGCTGGTGGGACACGACACCGCCGACAGCTGGGCGTAGGCGACGGACCCGCTCGCATCGGCGTCACCGGGAAGGGCGATTTCAGTGGGGGACCAGACGCCATCGGACAATTGCTCGATCAGGCCTTGGGTCGCGCCCGACGTGTCGAGGTACCGACCGACCGCCACGCAGGTTCCGACCGAACTACACGTCACCGCCTGGAGCAATGCCTGCGGATCATCCAGTGCCGCGTCGGAGGGCAGCAGCGCCTTCGCCGAGGTCCAAGTACTGCCGGATTCGGAGACGATGAGACCGGCGGCGTAGTAGTTGCTCCCGTTCACCGCCAGGTAGTCGCCGACCGCAACGCACCAGCCGTCAGCTGGGCACGACGTCGAGGCCAACGTGAGGCCCTGTCCCGCGACGGCATCCGCCGGCAGCGGGGGTGTGACCGCACTCCACGAGATCGACGCGCCGGCGGGTCCCGGTCCCGCCGCCACGAGGAGGGCGCTCACGGCCACGAGGGCGGCCAACGCGGCCACGATGGTAGGACGTCGCGTCGCGGCGTTGATCATGTTGGCCCCCAGGAAGACTCGGCAGGATTGCGACGGCCGATCGGTCGGGCAACCCGCTTCTCTCTGTATCTCAGCGCCAAGTTGGTCACTTTCAGACCCCCTGGCGCATCGTCATGATTGACGATTCACTAGCCGTGGTCAGTCGAGGGGTCGAAATCCGCCGTGGACTGGCCACAGGAGGGCCCGAAGGGACCTAGCGGTGACATTCGGCCCTGACACCGGTGTGCACCGGGGTGGCCTGACCTTCTGACCAGGAACAGGGAGCCAAATCAGACGGCTTGGGACCCGTGGTCTCCCCGAGGACGCGCCCGTCGGCGTCGGGTCAGCGGGTCTCTTTGTGCAGCGTGTGCTGGCGGTCCCAGCGACAGAACTTGGTGAGCTCGATCCGCTCCCGGTCGTTCTGCTTGTTCTTCATGGTGATGTAATTGCGTCGCTTGCAGACCTCACAGGCCAGAGTGACCTGCACCCTCTTCTCGTTCTTCGCCATGACTGTGCTCCTTCTCGAGCCCTCCGCTCGGGGCGGGGGCCGTTTCCCTCAGGCTGGTAGCGGCGGCGGGACTCGAACCCGCGACAACACGATTATGAGCCGTGTGCTCTGACCAACTGAGCTACGCCGCCAGGGGCGAGCCCCCTGTCGGAATCGAACCGACGACACCAGCCTTACCATGGCTGTGCTCTGCCGACTGAGCTAAGGGGGCGGACACGGCTACTCCGCGCCGGACGAGCATAGTCGCCACGTGCTCGTTCTCCGAAGGGCGCCGGCGGCCCGAGGACCTCCGGCGGGGGTCGAACTCGGCGCCGCTACGATCGTCCGATGGAGGTCCGGCTGGCACGCCAGGAGGACACCGAGGCGATCCGGACCATCTACAACGTGGAGGTCCTGGGCTCCACCGTGACTTTCGACCTCAAACCCCGCAGTACCGAGGATCAGCGCGCCTGGGTCGCCCGTCATCAAGGTGCCCACCCTGCCGTGGTCGCCGTCGAGGGGTCTCTCGTCGTCGGCTTCGGATCGTTGTCGCCGTTTCGCGACCGGGCCGCCTACGCCACCACTGTGGAGGATTCGCTTTACGTGGACCGCGCCTGGCGCGGCCGGGGCGTGGGTCGGCTCCTGCTCGACGAGCTCGTGGCACTGGCGCTGTCGCGGGGATTCCACAGCGTGATCGCCCGGGTCTCGGGGGACAACGAGCCCTCCATCGCTCTCCATCAGGCCTGCGGCTTCGCCATGGTGGGCGTCGAACGCGAGGTGGGACGCAAGTTCGGCCACTGGATCGACGTCGCCGTCCTCCAGCGGATGCTCTGAGGACCGATAGGGAATCAGACCTCGACGAAGTCGAGCGAGGACGGAGACTCGTCGAGCGCCGGACCGGGACCTCTGTCGCCCCGCCGACGCCACCGGGCCAGGAGGCGCTCCCGGTCGAAGGGCGACAGCGGCAGGGTCAAGATGGCAAGGCAGACCAGCAGCGCCACGGCCACGGTCAGGGGGTCGGCCTGGAACAGGCCCGACACCAACTGCCGGCCCGCAGGAAGCCCGATGAAGGCCGCCACGATCGACGACCCGATGATGAGGGTCCGGACTTTTCCGGTGGCCACGGGGGCGAGGACCACGAGCCCCCACGACAGGTACCAGGGTTGGACCACCGGTCCGAGAGCCACGATGATCAGCATCGTCAGGCCCATGGCCCGCAACGCCCCGATCCGGTCCGATCGCAGCAACAGCCACACGCCGGCGCCGATGGCGACGAGGACCCCGAGCCCACGGGTCAACGACAGCGTGGTGTGCAGCGACACCCCGATCCCGACCAGATGGGCGATGTCGGTGAGGAAGATCCCCGCCCCCGTGGCGGGCGCCACCCACGACCTGACCGTCCCAGGGGTCGCCAGGTTCAAGACCCAGCTCCATCCGAGACCGGTGCCGACAGACAATGCCCCCATGACCCCGGTCGCGATCAAGCCCGCTGTGACCACGGGTCGAATTCGGGCGCGCACAGGCAGACCCGTCCCCATCCAGTTCCAGCCGATGTATATGACACCCAGTGTGGCCGGGACCTTCACCGCCGCGGCCAACGCGCACAGCACGATGCCCGCCACCGGTCTCCCTCGACGTGCCACGGCCAAGCCGGCCATGAGCAGGCCGAGCATGAGGGCATCGTTATGCGCTCCCCCCACGAGATGCAGGATCGTGACCGGGTTCAGGACCGCCATCGTGAAGGCATAGGACGGATCTCGCCCCAGACTTCGAGCCAGCGACGGGATCGACAGCGCCATGAGCCCGACGCCGACCAGGGCGAGCAGCCGCAACAGCGCCAGGTCGACCAGTTCGTTGTGGCCCGAGGCACTGGTCAAGAGCCCGTCGGTCTCCATGAACAACGGCCCGTAGGGCACCGGGGTGTTGAGCCACAAGTGGTCGACCAACGTCACCGACGGGGCCGCGCCGAGGACCCCGGGGCCGTAGTGGTAGGGGCTGATGTGGTGGCTCATCATCTCGCCCTGCGCCGCGTAGCTGTAGATGTCCCGGCTGAACAACGGCGGCGCCAGGAGCAGGGGGGCGATCCACAGCGCCAGGACCATCACGAGCTTGCGGACCGGCACCCCCTTCACCTGCGACAGGGTCCGGATCAAGCCGTACCAGACACGCATGAAGAGCACGAGACCGCCGTACATGGCGATGAGACCGAGGAAATTGAGGGGGTGTTTCGTCGTGTCACCCACGCCGGGGACGCCGTAGAACCACGCGCCCGTGAGCTTCAACACGAACGGCGAGCCTTGGGGGACCGACCCGAGTGTGATGGCGGTGACGGCGATGAACCCGAGGACCGCAGGGCGGACGAGCAACCGTGACCCGTCCCCGTCGACGGCGCCGGGCTCGAGGTCCGGGCCGACGAGCGCGCTGAAAGGCCACCGCCGGCGTACGGCCTCGTCCCAGATCGTCAACCGGTCGAGGACGCGCCCGGCCACGGGGATGCCCGAAGGGTCAAAGCCGCGTACCGATGCGGCGGTCCTTCCTATAAGACCCATCGTGTCGGCCCTCGCCCTGACGTTGCTCGTACCCGGTGTGTGTCTCCGCACAGACTGCTGCCGCCCGCCCGCCCGGCTCGGAGGATACGAGTCGGACACATTCGTAACGGCATTGTAATGAAAGCCACGGCCCGGGCAAGTGCACCACCGGAGGCCACCAGCCTGGGCTCGACGTCCCCAGCTCAGAGTTGGGGAACTGGAGTGACGTGGGCCGGGAAGGATTCGAACCTTCGTAGGCTGTGCCGGCAGATTTACAGTCTGCTCCCTTTGGCCGCTCGGGCACCGACCCGCGAGGCGAGACCATACCGCGGCGGCCTTGCGTCGCCGGGCGAGATGGCGCCCAGCACTATCGTGTCGGCCATGCCCACGTTCGACGTGGTCTCGCAAGTCGACATGCAAGAGGTCCGCAATGCCGTCGACCAAGCCAACCGCGAGGCCGGCACCCGTTTCGACTTCAAAGGAACCGAGTCGAGCATCGAGCTCGGCGAGAACGACATGGTCCTGCGGTCCTCGACCGAGGACCGGCTGCGCGCTCTCCATCAGGTCCTCCAAGAGAAGATCGTCCGACGCGAGGTCTCGCTCAAGGCACTCGACGACGGCAAGATCGAGGAGGCGACCAAAGGCACGGTCCGCCAGAAGATCTCAATCAAGGCCGGCATCTCCGCCGACCACGCCAAACGCCTCAACAAATTCATCAAGGACATGAACCTGAAAGGCATCTCCTCACAGGCCCAAGGCGACCAGCTCCGGGTGACGGGGAAGAAGCGCGACGACCTCCAAGCAGTGATCAAGGCGCTCAAGGAAGAGGACTTCGGCATCCCCCTGCAGTTCCAGAACTTCAGGGACTGACCGCGAACCTCAGGGCTCGGCCCCCTCGACCTCCACCGCTGCTTCGACGAACAACTCGGCGTCCGCGTGGGCGACAGGGTCGACGTGGAAGAGGCGGTTGAAGACGAGGAACTTCACGATCCACAGCACGGCGAAGGCGCCGGTGTTGGCTCCCTCGACCACCACGGTCCGCCCGAAGTGGTGGAGGTCGTAGACATTGCTCAGGTGCCGAGCCAGTGACGCCGTGCCGATCGACATCGTGATCCCGATGGCGGTCATCGTCCAGAAGGGGACGACCTCCTTGAACACGTGCGACCGGCCGCTCTTGCCCCATGACCATGTCCGGTTCAGGTAGTAGGCCGGCACGCTGGCCACCAGGTTGGCGAAGACGGTGCTCGGCACCTCCGACCACAGCCGGAATACCCCGAAGACGATGCCCAGCACGCTGAAGGACACGATGGTCGAGATGACCGACACCGTCGCGTACCGGAACATCTTCTTCCCGGTGGGTGTGTGGTACAGGCGCCACAGGCGCTTCACGGTGGCGACCATCGGGCGAATTTAGCCTGCCCGCCTGAGTTTTACCCAGCCGGACCACGGCGACCGGGCCTTTCTCAGGGCACGGCGTTGGCCCGGGCCACGTCTCCGAACCACTGCGCGCTCGGCTTGGGCCGGCGTTCGAAGGTGCTGTGGTCCACCTCGACCAGGCCGAAGGTGGGCCCGTACCCGAGGACCCACTCGAAGTTGTCGAGGAGGCTCCAGTAGAAGTAACCCCGCACGTCGATCCCGTCGTCCAGGCACCGCCGCACCCCGGCCAGGGCTTTGCTGACATACGCGATCCGCTGGGTGTCGTCGGCCGTCCCGATCCCGTTCTCGGTCACGACCACCGGGATGCCACCGGTAAATTCCCAGGCCCGGCGCACCGTGGCCTCCAGGGCCTCGGGATAGAATTCGTAGCCCATCTGGGTCGTGGCCACCCCCTCCTCGGCACCGAGCACTCCGTCGGACCCGACCCGCATCCGGGTGTAGCACTGCACCCCCACGAAGTCGTCGCCCGTGGTGGCCTCGAGAAAGACGTCCTCCATGGGGCCGCGCATGCGCTCGAGCCGGTCCTCGCCCCCCGGCATGAGCTGCCAGTCGTGCATGGAGAGTGTGAGCCCCACGGGGAATTCCCCTGGCCCGGCCCGCAAGGCCCCCACCCCGAGCACGTGGGCCCGGCACAGTGCGGCGTTCACGGCGTGGCGGCGGGCCCCGTCGCTCACCCCGGGAGGGAACACCTCGAGGCGATAACCCATGGTGGCCACGACGTTGGGCTCGTTCAGTGTGCAGGCCCAGCCGATGAGGTCGCCGAAGTGCTCCACAACCTTCTCGCACAACCGGGCGAACCGTTCGGGCGCGTCTCCAGCCTCCCAACCACCGCGGTCGGACAGCCACCGCGGGATGGTGAAGTGGTTGAGCGTGACCACCGGCGACAAGCCGAGCTCGTGGCACGCTGCGCATTGGCGCCGGTAGTGGTCGAGCGCGGCATGAGACCACTCCCCCTCGGCCGGCTCGATCCGGCTCCACTCCACCGAGAACCGGTACGCCCCCAGTCCGAGCGACGCCACCAGGTCGAGGTCCTCTGGCCACAACCGCCATGAGTCGCACGCGTCACCGCTGGACTCGAGGCACGGCGTCCCCGGGGCGTGCTCAAAGGCCCACCAGTCGTTGTTGGTGTTCCCCCCCTCGATCTGATGCGCGGCGGTGGCGGTACCCCAGAGGAACCCTTCGGGGAAGTCGGTCTTCGGCACAGCGACACCGTAGCGGCGAGGCCTGCCAGGATGTGGAGGTGAGCGACGCGCTGGACTTCCTCGTCAAACTTCTCGACATCGAGCCCATCGAGGTGAACATCTTCCGGGGTGTGAGCCCCGACGAGCACCGCCAACGCGTCTTCGGCGGCCAGGTGGCCGCGCAGGCTCTCATGGCGGCGGGACGCACCGTCGAGCGCGGCCGCGTCCACTCGCTCCACGCGTACTTCCTCCGCCCCGGCGACCCCAACGTCCCCATCCTCTACGAGGTGGACCGGATCCGCGACGGCCGCTCCTTCACGACCCGCCGCGTGGTGGCCATCCAGCACGGCCAGGCCATCTTCAACGTGGCCACGTCGTTCCACGTCTACGAAGAAGGCGCCTTCGACCATCAGGCGCCCATGCCCGATGTGCCCGACCCCGAGACCCTCCCGTCGCTCTTCGAACGCCTCGAACCCCAGCGTGACGAGCTGGCGGACTGGTTCGCCCGGCCCCACCCCATCGACCAGCGCCACGTGGGCGAGCTGCCCTGGTTGCAGCATGAGGCCCGAGACCCCATCCAGCGGGTCTGGATCCGCGCCGACGGGACCCTTCCCGACGACCCACTCCTGCACTCCTGTGTGGCGGCCTACGCCTCGGACATGTCGCTCTTCGACACCATGCTCGCCCCCCACGAGGCCCGCTGGGACGACGCCGAATTCATGGGTGCCAGCCTGGACCACTGCATGTGGTTCCACCGGCCCTTCCGGGCCGACGAGTGGCTCCTCTACGACATGGACAGCCCCAACGCGTTCGGCGCCCGGGGACTCGCCCGAGGCTTTCTCTTCACCCGCGACGGTGCCCTCGTAGTCTCGATGGTCCAAGAAGGCCTCATGCGACTGGTGCCGAAGGTCACCATGACCACAGTCACTCCCTGACCACAGTCACTCCCTGACCACAGTCACTCCCTGACCACCGGGGCCCGGCGGCCCGGCGGCCCGGCGGGGCCTACCGCTCGGCGATCGGCCGGTATTGGCGCGGCTCGGTGCCGATATAGAGCTGGCGGGGCCGGGCGATCTTGGAGTCCTGGTCGAGCATCTCCTGCCAGTGCGCCAACCATCCGGCGGTCCGGGGGATGGCGAAGAGGACCGGGAACATCTCGAGCGGGAACCCCATGGCTTGGTAGATGAGGCCCGAGTAGAAGTCGACGTTGGGATAGAGCCGACGCGATGTGAAGTACTCGTCGGACAGCGCGATCTCTTCGAGCTTCAGCGCAATGTCGAGGAGGGGGTTCTTGCCGGTGATGGCGAACACCTCGTCGGCGGTCTGCTTGATGATCCGGGCCCGAGGGTCGTAGTTCTTGTAGACCCGGTGGCCGAACCCCTGGAGCCGTCCCCCGTTGCCCTGCTTGACCGAGTCGATGAAGGCGGGCACGTTCTCGATCGAGCCGATCTCGGTGAGCATTCGGATGACCATCTCGTTGGCGCCCCCGTGGCGGGGACCGTAGAGCGCGGCACAGGCCGCCGCGCAGCACGAGTACGGATCGGCGTGCGACGACCCGACCACCCGCATGGCGGTGGTGGAGCAGTTCTGCTCGTGATCGGCGTGGAGGATGAACAAGATGTCGAGCGCCCGGGCCAGCGTGGGGTTGGCGTCGAACCGGGGCTCGGCCACCTTCCACATCATCGACAGGAAGTTCCCGGCGAAGTCGAGGGAATTGTCGGGGTAGACGAAGGGCATCCCCATCGAGAACCGATGAGCGGCTGCGGCCAGCGTGGGCATCTTGGCGATGAGCCGGATGACCTGTCGCCGGCGCGACTCGGGATCGAAGATCTCTTTGGCGTCGAGATAGAACGTGGACAGTGCTGCTACCGCCGAGACGAGCATCCCCATGGGATGGGCGTCGTAGTGGAACCCCTCGAGGAACCGCTTTCGTACGTTCTCGTGAATGTAGGTGTGGTACGTGATCTCGTGACGCCACGAGTCGAATTCGCCCGCCGTGGGCAGCTCGCCGTGGAGAAGCAGATAGGCGACCTCGAGGTAGTTGGAGTGTTCCGCTAACTCGGCGATCTCGTAGCCCCGATACCGCAGGATCCCAGCGTCCCCGTCGACGAACGACACCGAGCTCTCGCATGCGGCGGTGGCGGTGAATCCGGGGTCGTAGAACCAGATGCCGGGGAGGAGCTTGCTCCACTCACCTGCCTCGACTCCGCCGTTGCGGATGGGGATCTCGAGCTGATTGCCCGTCCGGTTGTCGGTGATGGTGATGCTCTCTGCCACGACGCTCGGATCCTCCTCTGACGGCCCACCCCGATCCTATGGCTCCGTGGTCAGCTGGGTCACCCCAGCACACCTCCGACCCCTCGAGCCCTGTCGCCGGAGTCTCGTCGAGTACGACGGGGCTGCTCAGTCCACCTTGAGGGTGATGGCCGGAGACATCGACCCCGCGTCACGCGCGTCACCGGAGTACTGGGCGGTGATGGCGTGCGCCGATGCGGTGGGGTAGGTGACGAGACACGTCGCCTGTCCCTTGTGGACGGGCTGGGCTCCGCACCCCGCGATGGTGGCGCCGTCGTCGGCGAAGGTCACCGTTCCCGTGGGCGACGCCACGCTCGACGAAGACGGCGATCCCGACAGGGACGAGGTGACAGCCGCGATGAGGGTCACCTGCCGACCCCGGACGGCGACCAGCGGCGAGGACGTCACCGAGGTCAAGGTAGCCGCAGGTTGGATCTCCACCTGGATCGTCCGTGCCGCCAGCGCGCCGGTTCCCGGCGAGTGCGGCGACTCTGCCAAGACCTGCACCGTGTAGAAGGAGCCCGGCACCACCTTGAGGCCCCGGAGCGCGATCGTCGTGGACCGCGCCGCGCCCAGGTCGACGGTCTGCTGGACGAGCACAGGGCTCGCCGATGCACCTTGGAGGGTCGCCTCGCCTCCGACCTCGACACCGTGTTCGTCGACGTTTCCCTGGTTGGCGAGCACCACGTGGACGACGAGGGAGGTGGCCGCCGGTGCCACGAGCGTCGACCCACTCTCCACGGCGCTGGGATCGATCACGACGGCCAGGACGACGATGCTGTGGACCGGGGTGAGGGCGTGGGACGCCGCCACCGCCGACACCAGATCGCCCGCCGCGCTCGCGCTCAGGAGCCCGGGGTCCACTATCCAGGTCGACCTCGGGACTGCGGCCGACCCCGGGGCGCGTCGCAAGGCGCGCCGACACGCCGCCCACGACGCGTCTGCGGACTGCAGCTCGACACCCACCGAGGTCACCGCGGCGGTGGCCCCGGCCTCGTCGACGAGGCCCAGCCCGGTCCGTCCCCCGGCGACACCTTCGAGCGCGGACCGCAACGTCGCCACCGCCGCAGCCCGCCGGGCGATGGCTGTGGCGCATCCCGAGCCCGTCGAGGGATCAGGCGGCGTGATGGAGGCGTAGCGGCGCTCGAGCCCGGAGGTGTCGGAGACGAGGGTGTCGAGGTCGAAGAAGAACGCGATCCGACCGAGTCGGCTCGCCTCGCCCAAGAACGAGACCATGGCCGCGCCCGAGGCGTTGGACTCCACCGCCAGCGGCTGCGCCAGGGCGGCGTATCCCCGGTCCACGGTCCGTCGGTACGGGCCTGAGGTGGGACCGATCTGGGCCACCGCACTCACACCCAGGACCACGACAACAGCGGACAGCACCATGGGGACGGCCAACCGCAATACGGCTCTTCCTCGCGCCCGCCGTCGCCCGGATCGACGTCGATCCCCAGACACCGGTCGACGTCGTTCCCCGACCATCGCTGCGACCCTACTGGCACCGAGGGCCGTCCCACCTGGTCGACGCCATGGTGCCAGCGGCCGATGAGCTCGTGCCGGTCCGCGAGGTCTCCTCGCATGACGAAGTCTGGAGGTGCCTCGCCACTACACTCGCCTCCCGTGCCTGCAAGCACCCCCCCGGCACCGCCGCCCGTCTTCGGGCGCGCTGACATCCGCAAGAAAACCCGCTCCCGGACGACCCGGCGGCTCTTCCGAATCGGCCTGGTGGTGGCCGCCGCCATCGTCGTCATCGCCGGCGCCGGCATCGGCTACGCGGAGTACATCTCCCACAAGATCCATCGCGTCGTCGTGAACGATCTGGTGGCCCAACCACCGTCGGGAGTCGAGAACATCGTCCTGGTGGGCTCCACGTCACGATGCGCCCTCAAGCAGCAGAACAAGGCCTTCGGGCTTTGCTCTGAGGGCGTCACCGGCGTCAACAGCGACGTGGTGATGATCCTCCACGTCGACCCGACCAAGCACACCGCCGCCATCCTCTCGATCCCCCGGGACCTGTTCGTCCCCAACGCCCGCGCCACGGGTGCCAACAAGATCGACGCCGCCCTCGTCGAAGGGCCCCAGCAGCTCGTGAGCGCTATCGAGGAGGACTTCGGGATCCCCATCAACCACTACGTGGAGCTCAACTTCGACAGCTTCCAGGGCGTGGTGAACGCCCTGGGCGGGATCAAGATGTACTTTCCCGAGCCCGTCTTCGACGCTTACTCGGGGCTGAACGTGCCCGCGGCGGGGTGTCGACCGCTCAACGGCTTCCAGGCCCTCGAAGTGGTCCGAGCCCGGCACCTCGTCTACAAAGGCCCCAACGTAAAGACCAACAACCACGCCGACTGGACCCCGGACCCCCAGAGCGACCTGAGCAGGATCCGCCGGGACCACGAGTTCCTCCGGGTGCTCGCCACCGCCGTGGACAAGAAGGGGCTGGGGAACCCGATCACCGACCACGACCTGCTCCTGGCGGTGGCCCCCCAGCTCCAGGTCGACTCGGCCCTGTCGCTCTCGTCGATGTTCGGCCTCGTGACCACGTTCCACGACATCAACATCCAGAAGACGCCCCAGCAGACGCTCCCGGTGATCGTCCTCTCGAGCCTCAGCTACCTCTACCAGGGATACGACTACGGGAACGTGGAGCTCACCAGCCAGCCCGCAGACCTCCAGGCCATCTCGAGCTTCCTCGGCATCGGCACCGACACCAACACCATGACCGGCAAGCTGCTCCCGTCACCGGGGTCGGTCACGGTCTCGGTGCTCAACGGGACGGGGCTGACCGGGCAGGCGGGCAAAACCGCATCTGCGCTCGATGCCCTCGGGTTCAACGTGGTCGGCGAGGGGGACTCTCCGGCCAGCGGTTCGCTGTCGGAGACCTACGTCTACTACTCGTCGCCGAGCCATCTGGCCGACGCGGAGCAGGTCCTGCACTCCCTGTCGGGGACCGCCACGTTGGGAAAGGCCCCCACGAGTTTCGGTGCCGACGTCACGGTGGTGACGGGCTCGAACTTCGCGGTGAATGCGCCCACGCCCGCCAAGTCGTCGTCGAGCGGCTCGAAAACCACGGCAACGACCCCGACGACATCGGCCCCGACGGTGTCGACCCTTCAGGCCCCCACCCCACTGTCCCAGGCGCTCGCACCCTTCGACCCCCGGTCCTGCACCGCCTCGGGAGCCGAGGGTTCCTAGGGGGCGTTTTGCTCAGCCGGCCGTTTGCTCAGCCGGGCCGGTCGCTGACGAGCCCCGCCGATGTGGGCAGGGTGCTGGCGGTCTTGCGCCACTGCACCGTGGGGGCGATGGCCTGAAGGTCGACCCGGTCGCGGTGGCGGTCGACGACCGCCAGGAGCGAGTGGATGGTGGCCGATCCGAGCAGATGGGGCACGAGGCCGAGGTCGAGCAGCTTGGTGTGCGCAGCCCGGTAGTAGTGCTCTTCCTTCTCGACCCGGGGGTCTTCGACGTGCTCGATGGTGGTGGCACCGGGATAGGCGGCCGCCACCATCTGGGCCATCTCGAGGACCGAGAAGGACTCGGTGAACTGGTTGAAGACCCGGAACTCACCTTCCGCGGCGGGGTTCAACAGGGCCAGCTCCACACAGGCCAGGGTGTCTCGGATGTCGAGCATGCCCCGGGTCTGGCCCCCCTTGCCGTAGACCGACAGGGGACGGCCCACCACGGCCTGGACGCAGAACCGGTTGAGCACGGTCCCGAACACGGCGTCGTAGTCGAAGCGCGTGGCCAGGTCGGGGTGCATGGTGGTCTCGTCGGTCTCCTGGCCGTAGACCACGCCCTGGTTGAGGTCGGTCACCCGCAGTCCCCAGATGCGACAGGCGAAGTGCAGGTTGTGGCTGTCGTGCACCTTGGACAGGTGGTAGAAGGACCCGGGCTGCTTGGGGTAGGGCATGACGTCGGTGCGGCCCTTGTGGGTGATCTCGATGTAGCCCTCTTCGATGTCGATGTTGGGGGTGCCGTACTCCCCCATGGTCCCGAGCTTCACCAGGTGGATGGCGGGATTGCGCTCGGCGATGGCGTACATCAGGTTGAGGTTGCCCACCACGTTGTTGACCTGGGTGTACACCGCATGGGCCCGGTCGATCATCGAATAGGGCGCCGAGCGCTGCTCGGCGAAGTGGACGATGGCCTCGGGCTCGAAGCGGTCGAGCAGTGTCTCGACGAAGCGGTGGTCGGTGAGGTCTCCGACAAAGGCGTCGACGGTCAGGCCCGACACCTCGTTCCAGCGCCGGACCCGGTGCTGGAGATGGGCGATGGGGACGAGGCTGTCCACCCCCATCTCGAAGTCGTACTGCCGACGACAGAAGTTGTCGACCACGCCCACATCATGGCCACGACGAGACAGGTGCAACGCCGTCGGCCAACCCAGATACCCGTCGCCCCCCAGCACGAGGATCCTCACCCGTGCCACCTCCTTTTTCGTTCCCCCCTGCGCACCGCAACAAGCAACTCAAGGATCCCCGATAAACCTGGGAATCACCTGGGATGACCTGCAAAAAGCTCTATGAAGCCGTCAAGAGACCGTGAGGATACAGGCCATCGCTCCGCCGTCCAGACAGGCCGGCCACCTACGATCGCTTCGTGCCCGGTGCCGACGCCTGTGCTCCTCGCCGAGCGTGGCTCCTCGGCACCCATGGTGCCATCGATATTGCCGTGAAGTGAGCTCGGCGACGGCTCCGCGGTCTGCCTTGAGAGCGGGCCCGCGCCCAAGTTGCACCTGCACCGCCGGTAAAATGGCCAGTGCCGGCACCGGGCAGGTCAGTGGGGGTGCGCAGGCACGGGAGGGGGGGCAGTGGCGCGACAGCATCCCGGGACCGGGCTTCGCGACTCGCGTGCGTCTCGGGCGCCTCTGAGCCTCGTGGAACCTGCGTCCTTTCCTCCCCCTGTTCTCGACCTCACCGTGGTCGTTCCCTATTACAACCCGGGCCTGGTGCTGCGCTCGACGGTAGAGCGCGCGGTCGAGGTCCTGTCCGAGACCGGGATCTCCTTTGAGATCGTGACCGTCTCCGACGGCTCCACCGACGGGAGCGACGCCTCGCTGGAGGGACTGCCGTCGGACCTGGTGGTCCAGGTCGTGCTCCCCCACGCCGGCAAGGGCAAGGCGGTGCGGGCCGGGCTCGCCCGAGGTCGGGGCCGCTATCTCGGGTTCATCGACGGGGACGGCGACGTGCCGCCCGAGCTCCTGGCGGAGTTCGTGACGGTGGTCCGCCAGAGGCACCCCGACGTGGTCCTCGGGAGCAAGCGCCACCCCGACTCCCAGGTCGTCTATCCCTTGGCCCGGCGGCTTTACTCGTGGGGATACCAGCAACTGGTCCGCGTCCTGTTCCATCTCGACGTCCGCGACACCCAAGCCGGCATCAAGCTCGTGCGACGGGAGGTCCTCGCCGAGGTCCTGCCGCTCATGGTCGAAGAGGGATATGCCTTCGACCTGGAGATGCTCGTGCTCGCCCGGCGACTCGGCCACCGTGACCTCGTCGAAGCACCGGTCCGCATCGGGATCCGATTCTCGTCCACGGTGTCGCGCCGCGTCGTGTTCGACATGCTCCGCGACACCTTCGCCATCTGGTGGCGGCTGCGATCCGGAGACACCTACGGGGCGAAGCCCTCGGCCTGACCGGCACCACCCCGGGACAGGCCCGGGAGCCCGGGCCTGTCACCCAGACCCCTCACCCCTCACCCCCTCACCCCTCACCACTCACAAGGAGCGGTGAGACAACGGCGCCATAGCATGCCGCGATGGCGCGCAGCCCGGTCACCGAACAGGCCACGGCGGTCGACGTCGACCCGGTCGTAACCGCGCTGTGGGCTGCGGTGGACAGAGCCAAAGGGGCCGACCCGCTCGCCCCGGTGACCGTGGTGGCCCCGTCCGCCTACTCGGCGCTGTTCGCCCGTCGAGCGCTCGGGTCCTGGGTCGGTTTGGACGGACGTCGAGGAATCGTCAACGTCAGCTGCACCACCGTGGACAAACTGATCCGCCAATTGGGAGTCCCGGTGTTGGCGGCGCGCCAGCAACGGGTCGCCCCCGGACCAGTGGACCTCGAGGCCATCCGCATCAGGGCCCTGTCGACACGGGGCTGGCTGGCCGTGCTCGTCGGGCACCCCCGCGGCTTGGTGGCGTTGCGCGACGCGCTGGCCGAGCTCCGGCGTTGCCCCGCGCCTACTCTCGATGCGCTCGCCCGGCGACCGGGCCGGATCGGCGACCTCTGTCGTCTGCTGGCCGAGGTGCGGGACCACCTCCATCGACGCGGCTACGCGGACATCGTGGACCTGGCCCAAGCCGCCACACAGACCGCGACCGGGCCCGGGGCGGCCGCCGCACTCGAGGCGCTGGGCCCGGTGCTGGTGCTCGACCCCGGGGTCATGGCACCGTCCGAGCGCGCCGTGCTCGACGCCGTCGTGACCCGGACCGGCGCGCGCCGGGCCCAGCTCGAAGTGGGTGAACGAACCTTCACCGAGGTGCGCTCCTGCGCCGATCCCGACGAAGAGGTACGTGGCGCGGTCCGTGCCGTGGTGGCGTCGATCGACGCCGGTGTGCCGGCGTGGGCCCAGGCGATCTTCCACCCGCCCGGACCCGGCTACGCCCGCGCCTTGCACCAGGAGCTCGCCGCGGCAGGCGTCGCCGCGAACGGACCGCAACGACGCCGCCTCGACCGCTCGGTGGCGGGCGCCACATTGCTCGGCCTGCTCGAGCTGGCCGAATCGGACTGGGCACGCGACGAGGTCCTGGCCTGGCTCTCGATGGCTCCCATCGTCTCGGGCCCCGAACGGCGCCGGGTGCCCGCCAGTCGGTGGGAAGCGCTGTCGTCGGAGGCGGGGGTGGTGCGCGGCGCGGCGCAGTGGTGCGAACGGCTCGAGAACCTCGCGGCCCGCTACGAGGACCTGCGCCCCGAGACCGAGGGCCTCGCCGACTTCGTCGAGGATCTCGTCGCCGTCTCGGTGCCACCCACCGGGTCGTGGTCGACCCATGCCACCTGGGCCCTCGGGCTCTTTGACCGCTACCTCGACACCGACCCCGGCTCGTGGCCACTCGAGGAGCTCGCCGCCACCGAGCAGGTGCGAGGCGCTGTGCAAGCGCTGGGCGAGCTCGACGGGGTGTCGGAGCGGACCGACGCCGCCGCGTTCCGACGAACGGTGCGCACCGTGCTCGAAGAGACCGCGCTCGACTCCTCGGACCTCCCCCACGGCGGATTCGGCGACGGGGTGTTCGTGGCCCCGTTCGGTCGGGCCCGGGGCCTGCGCTTCGAATGCGTCGTGTTGGTCGGCCTGACCGACTCGGTCGTCCCCGGCGGCATCGGCGACGACGCCTTGCTGCCCGAGAGCGCGCGTCGGCTCGACATGTCCGGGGGCCTGCGCACGCGCGAGGCGCGCTTCGATGAGCTCCACGACGATGTGGTGGCGGCCATCGGAGCCGGCACTTCCCGTCGCATCGCGACCTACTCGCGTGTCGACCCCCGCACCGGGCGGGCCCAAGTGCCGTCGCGCTGGATGCCCGCGCTGACCGGAGTCGGCACGAGGTGGCGATCGGTCGACTCCTTCGCGGCGGGGATCTCATCGGCCAACCCGCCGCTGTCGGTGCGCGAACTCGAGCTCCATGACCTGGCGCGTTGGGCGATAGACGGGAAGGACCCGACCCGCTCACCGCTGGCGCTGTCGTCGGAGCGACTCCGCGTCGGCATCGGCGCGTCACAGGACCGGATGGGAGAGGACTTCACGCGCTTCGACGGGAATGTGGGGCTCGGGCGCGTCTCCCCCTTCACCGCCGAGGCCCCGATGTCGGCCACCCGCCTCGAGGCCTACGCCAAGTGCCCGCGCCGTTTCCTGTACGACCGCGTGCTGCAGGTATCCAAGCGCACCCTTCCCGAAGAGATCTGGCAAATGGAGCCAACCGAACGTGGCACGCTCGTGCACGCGATTCTCGAGGAATACCTCCTCGAGCGCCTCGATGGCGCGCCGCGCTCGTTGCCTCGCCTGCTCGCCATCGCCGAGAACCAATTCGCCGTAGCCGAGGGCGGCGGACTGGTGGGAAAGCCGCTGTTGTGGCGGATGGACAAAGCCGCGCTCGTACGCGACCTCGTTCGCTTCCACGACGAGGAGGGGAACCTCGAGCCCTTGGCGGCCGAGCTCGAATTCGGCACCGGAGAGGAGGGCGCGGACGCGGCGGTGACGGTCACGTTGGCAGACGGCCACGAGGTGCGTTTCAAGGGTAAGGCCGATCGCGTCGACCGGTCCCGCTCGGGAGAGCTCGTGGTGTCGGATTACAAGACCGGCAAGCAAAGCACGCTCAAGTCCCTGAAGAAAGACCCAGTGGCGGGGGGCCGGCTCCTGCAGCTGCCTATCTACGCCATGGCGGCCCAGACGCGCTTCGGAGGAGAGACGGTCCAGGCCCGCTACTGGCTGCTTTCGGCCAAGCGCGTCGCGTCCCGCTACAGCCTCACCATCACGCCCGAGGTCCAAGCGCGTTTCGTCGACGTCCTGGGCCTCATCGCGCAGGGTGTAAACGCCGGTGCGTTCCCGGGCGCGCCGACCGAGAGCCAGGGCGACCGCCAGTTCGAGGCCTGCCGGATGTGTGACTTCGACGTCGTGTGCCCGGTGGCCAGAGACCGCCAATGGGAGCGCAAGCGCGACGCCACCGAGGTCGCCCCGGTACGGGCGCTCATGGACAACGAGGCCCCGGCCGAGCTCGAAGGGGCGGTCGTCGAAGGCATCGAGGATGAGGGAGTGGGCGCGTGACGGTCCACGACGACGACGACGCCCGGGCGTCGATCGAATTCGAGGTCGACTCCAATCTTGTCGTGGTGGCGGGGGCCGGCACCGGCAAGACGACGGCCCTGGTGGGGCGGATCGTCGAACTGGTGCGAAGCGGGCGTGTGTCGTTGCGCGAGGTCGCGGCGATCACCTTCACCGAGGCCGCCGCGGCCGAGCTGCGCCAGCGGGTGCGGGAGAAGATCGAGGAAGTCGCCGCGGAGCACACCGACGAGACACGCCTCGTCGCGGCCCGCCAGGAGGTCGATGAGGCGGCCGTGTGCACTCTGCACGCTTTCGCGCAGCGCATCCTCGTCGAGCACTGTGTCGCCGCCGGCATCCCACCGGGGTTCGACGTCATGGACGAGACGGCCGAGCGCGCCGACTTCGACGCGCGCTTCGGGCGCTTCGCCGACACGTTGCTGTCCGACCCCGACGCCGAGCCCGCCCTGGTGCAGGCGTTCTCGATGGGCTTGACCCCCGACAACCTGATCGAGATCGCCCGGGCCATGAACCGGCACTGGGACCGCCTCGTCGACGGTGGGCTCGAGTGCCTCGAGCTGATGCGGCCTGCACCGGGCCCGTGGCCAGACGCCAGCGGCGCACCCGTCGTCGCCGCCATCGACGCCGCGTTGGCGATGACGCCTTGGTGCACCAACGAACACGACAAGTTGCGGGAGCACCTCGACCGTCTCGCAGTCATTCGCGCCGAGCTCGTCTCGTGCGCCGACGGGCTGGCGACACTGCAGTTCCTCGAGGGCCTCAAGCTGGCCAACAAGAACGGACAGCAGCCCAACTGGGGAGACCATCTTGAAGACGCGCGTGGCGCCACCGCAGCCGCCGAGCAGGCGCGCCTCGATGTCCTGCGGGCCAGCTATCACGCCGTGCTGGGCGAGCTCGGTGCCCGGCTGGCGTCGTTCGTGCTCAGCGCGGCCGACCAGCGACGGGCCGAAGGACGCCTCGGGTTCCACGACCTGCTGGTGCACGCCCGACGATTGCTACGAGAGGACCCCGGCACCGCCCAAGCGCTGCACCGGCGGTACCGGCGCCTGCTCATCGACGAGTTCCAGGACACCGATCCCATCCAGGTCGAGTTGGCGGCGCGCATCGTGGCGACGGTGGACGGCTCCGCCGAGCTTGCGCACGCGGAGCGCGGTGGGCTGTTCGTGGTGGGAGACCCCAAGCAGTCGATCTACAGGTTCCGGCGCGCCGACATCGAGCTCTTCGCCCGGGTCGGGCGCGAGATCGGCGAAGAAATCGTGCTCGTCACGAACTTCCGCTCGGTGCCGGGCGTCCTGCGGTTCGTGAACGCGGTGTTCTCGACGCTCTTCGGACACGACGCGGTAGGCCAGGCCGCGCACCACGAGCTCGTGGGTGCACGCGACCCGCTGCCCTTGCACCACCGCCGTGGTCCGGCGGGGCCCGGGCCACGGCCTACGGCGCTTCCACGTTCGAACGCGGTGCAGTTGTCGTTGGACGGGCTCGCCTCGGTCGAGGAACCGACCGAGCGAGAGGCCGGGGCGGTCACCCGGCGCCCGGCGTCACCGGGGATGCCGCCCGTGGTCCTGTTGGGTGGACCGATGCGCAAGGCCATCGGCGAGGTACGTCGGGCCGCCGCCCACGACGTGGCGATCACCATTGACGACATCCACAACAGGGCTTGGGCCGTGCTCGACGAGACCAACGGCAAGACGCGGGCGGCGCGCTGGCGCGACATCGCGGTGTTGCTCCCGGCTCGCACCGCGCTGGCGGCACTCGAAGAAGCCCTCGAAGAAGCACGGATCCCCTACCGGCTCGAAGGCGTGGCACTTCTATGGGGATCCGAAGAAGTGCGCGATGTCCTAGCCGTGCTACATGCCGTGGACGACCCCCTCGACGGTGTGGCCGTGCTCGGCGCGCTTCGTAGCCCGGGGCTGGCCTGCGGCGACGACGACCTCGTCGCGTGGCACCAGGCCAAGGGCACCTGGGACCCGCGCCGCCCCGCACCAGAGGGGCTCGAGACCCATGCCGTCGCCGACGCCATGGCGGTGCTGGCCCGCCTGCACGAGGAACGATGGTGGCGCGAGCCCTCGGCCATGATGGCGCGGGTCTTCGAAGAATTGCGCAGCTTCGAGCTCTGCCTCGCGTTCCACCGACCCCGCGACCACTGGCAGCGGCTGCGTTGGCTCATGGACCAGGCCCGGCTCTTCGACGAGACCGTGGGTGGGTCCTTGCGCTCCTTCTTGGCCTGGGCCGAGCTCCAAGCCGAAGACGACCGACGCAGTGGTGGCGTGGGCCCGCCGGACCCCGACGACGATGCGGTGCGCGTCATGACGATCCACGGGTCGAAGGGGCTCGAGTTCCCAGTCGTCATCCTGGCGGGCCTCGAGCGTGATGTGGCAATCGGCCCGAGAGGTCCCACCGTGTTGTGGTCCGAGGACGGGACCCCGGAGCTGCGCGGGGGCGGACAACTGTGCTCGCTCGGGTTCGATGACGCCAACACACGCGAGCGAGCGCTCGATGCGCTTGAGGCCCACCGTCTGCTCTACGTCGGGATGACGAGGGCCCGGGACCACCTCGTGGTGTGCCTGCACCACAAATACAAAGAGAGCACGACCACCACCCCGACCGTTGCGGCCGAGCTGTACGAGATCTGCCTGACCGTTCCGGAGCTGACGCGTCGCCTACCCATCGCGGCCTTGACGCCCGACGACGTGAGCGACGACAAAGCCTCCGACGTTGCCATCGACGATGACGACGCCAGGATCGAGACACTGGCGAGGGTCATGGCGGGATTCGGGCTTGCCGACGACGCCCTTCAGACTCATGGCGTCGCCCGGAGCGCGGAGGACGAAGAGGTCGTGACGTGGCGCGAACGCGTGGCGGTCTTCGCGGCGCGACGCGCCGAGGCCCTGGCGGCGACGCGCCGTGCCCCGGTGACTACCGCCACCGCGGTCGCCGAACGCGTCGCGGCGTCCGAGTCTCTCCAACCCGGCGAGTGGCGGCCGAGACCGACCACACCGGACCCGGGATCGCCCGACGCGACCGGAGCGCTATGGCGCGATGCGGACACGGCACTGCAGATCGGGAGGGCCGTGCACAGCGCATTGGCCGCGATCGACCTGTCCAGCGGCACTGACGACGCCGGGCGCGTCGCGACAGAGGTCGCTCGAGGACGCGCCGGCGCGTACGGGGTCGACACGCACACCGATGCCATCGTCGATATGGTCCACGCGGCCCTGGCCTCGCCCACGGTGGCGGCCGGGGCCGGGCGCCGGCACTGGCGAGAGCTCTTCGTCGCCATGCCCGTCGGTGCCGGCGTTCTCGAAGGATTTGTGGACCTCGTCCTCGAGGAGGCCGAGGGGTTGGTGGTGGTCGACTACAAGACCGACCGCGTCGGGGGTCCCACCGGGCTCGACGTGGCGGCGTCGCGCTACGGGCCCCAGGTGGCGAGCTACGCGCTCGCCCTCGAAGAGGCGACAGGCCGGCCCGTGCGGCGCTGTGTGCTCGTCTTCGTGGGGGAGGGCGATGCGGTCGAAGTCGTCCTCCAAGACGCGGCCCTCGCCGAAGCCTGTCGGATGGCCAGGGGTGCCGCCGAGGAGGTCCTCGTTGCCGGCGCCCGGACCCCGACGCTCAGGTAGCGGCCGCCCCCGGGAGGGCGCGGTCGTCGCGACGCGATCCCTCGATCAGCTCGAGGCCCGATTCGCCGGCAAGGCCGCGGGGCACACCGACGAACTCGGGGGCCTCGAGCCCTCGTGCGGTGGCATCGATGTGCTCGAGCTCGGGCATCTCCTTGTCGGCGCCACCCACCACCCCGAGCTCGTGGAAGCGACGCGCCTGGGGGAACACGTTGCGCTCGAGCGAGCCCACGGCCTTGTTGTAGGCGTCGACGGCGCCACTGAGGCTGCGGCCCGTGCGGGCCATGTGCTCGCCGAAGGTGGCGAGGCGCTTGTAGAGCTCGCGACCCATGTCCTGTACTTCCCGGGCGTTCTCCGCCAACGACTCTTGCTGCCAGCCGTTGGCAACGGTCAGCAACAGCGCAATCAGCGTCGTCGGCGTGGCCAGCAGGACCCGATGCGACACGGCGTGCTCGAGAAGCGACGAGTCGTGCTCGAGTGCCGCCGCCAACAGGGCGTCCCCGGGCACGAAGGCGACCACGAACTGCGGTGACTCCTTGAGCTGGTCCCAGTAGGCCTTCTTGGCCAGCGAGTCGATGTGGACCCGCAACTGACGGGCGTGGGAGACGAGGTGGGTCTGGCGGGCGGTCTCGTCGGTGGCGTCGTTGGCGTCGAGGAAGGCCTGGAGCGGTACCTTGGCGTCGACGACCACGTTCCGGGCACCGGGAAGATGCACGACCATGTCCGGTCGGATTCTTCCCTCGGCACCGTCGGTGGTCACCTGCTGGTCGAAGTCGCAGTGCTCGACCATCCCTGCCATCTCGACGACACGCCGCAACTGCAGTTCTCCCCACCGACCCCGAGTGGCGGGAGAGCGAAGGGCAGTCACGAGGTTGCGCGTCTCAGACTGCAGCTTGTCCTGGGAGTCGGTGAGCGTCCGGACCTGCTCGCTCAGCCCTGTATACGCCTTCTGGCGCTCGAGCTCGAGGAGCCGCAGCCCCTGCTCGTAACGGCCGAGTTGCTCGCGCAACGGGCTCAGCATCTGATCGATGGCCTGGGTGCGCTGATCGAGATCACCGCGCGCCGACTGCTGGGCGTGGGCCATTCGGGTGTCGGCCAACTCAAGGAACTGGGCGTTGTTCTGCTCGAGGGCCTGGCGCGACAACTCGGCGAACTCACCCACGAACTGTCGACGAACGTCTTCGGCCGCCAACCGACGCTCATCGCCGGCCCGGTGCTCGTGCTCGAGCGTGGCCTGGAGCCACGCCACCTCGGCACGCACCGAGCCCAGCGCCTCGGCGTGGCGGTCACGCTCGGCCTCCACCCGGGCCGAGGCACGGGCCGATACCACGCTCCAGGCGACGGCGACACCACCCCCACCACCGACGACAATGCCGATCAGAAGGCCAACGATCATGAGATCTCCCTGCTCCGAGGGTGGACGCGGCCGAGCGTAACGCCGGGGTGTAACAGGACCAGGGAGCCCGCCAAGGCCACCGATTGAAGCTGTCAGAGAGGTAGCGTCGATCGTGGTGCGCAAAGGCGCGGTGGGACGAGGTGCGGGCGTGAAGTCCCAGGCCCAATCCGGTGCCCGGGGCGGACACGAGAGCAACGGCGGCACCCCGACGCCGGCCCCCCTGGGGTCGCTACGGAGCTTTCCTGCCCGGGAGCTGGTCGAGGACTTCCGCCTGGCGTGTGTCTCGCGGGCCCTCGACGACCGGGAGATCCTGCTGCAGAAGCAGAGCCGGGTCTTCTTCCAGATCTCCGGGGCCGGCCACGAGATCCTGCTCCTAGCTCTGGCCCGATCGCTCCGACCCGCCTATGACTGGTTCTTCCCGTATTACCGCGACCGGGCGCTCGTCCTGGCCCTGGGGGTGACACCCCTCGACATCATGCTCCAGGCGGTGGGATCGTCTCTCGACCCGGCATCGGGAGGCCGGCAGATGCCGTGTCACTGGGGAGCGGTGACACGCAACATCGTCACCCAGTCGAGCCCGACCGGCAGCCAGTGCCTGCCGGCGGTGGGATGCGCCGAAGCCGGGCGCTACATCGCACGAAGACCCGGTCTGGTGGGATGCGAAGCCCACGGTGACGAGATCACCTACGTGTCGCTCGGCGAGGGAGCCACGTCGGAGGGAGAGTTCTGGGAGAGCCTCAACACCGCGTGTCGGCTACACCTCCCGACGCTGTTCGTCGTGGCCGACAACGGGTACGCCATCTCGGTACGCGCCGCGGATCAGTCCCCGGCGCCGGTGGCAGAGTTAGTGCGCGGCTTTCGCGGGCTGGCGGTGACCCAGATGGACGGCTGGGACTACGCGTCGTGTCGCAACAATGGAGGGCACGCCATCGCCCGCGTACGCGCCGGGGAAGGTCCGGGACTGATCCACGCGCACGTGACGCGCCCCTACTCCCACTCCTCGGCTGACTCCCAGGCCAAATACCGCGACGCCGGTGAGCTCGCCGAAGAGCTCGCCCACGACCCCATCGACACCCTCGAACGGCAATTGGTGAGCGCCGGGGTCATCACCGAAGAGCAAGCCGCCGCCGTGCACGCCGAGGCACGCGATCTCGCCGCGGCTGCGGCGGAAGAAGCCCTTGCCGCCCCGCGGCCGGACCCGACCACCGTGACCGACAACGTGATCCGGCTGCCCTCGCTACCCGAGGTCGAGCCCGACCCCGCTCCGGCAACCCCGGGCGCGGAGCCGGTCGTGATGGCCGAGGCGATCCGCCTGACGCTGCACGAGCTGCTGGCCGCCGACGAGCGCATCCGCGTCTTCGGCGAGGACGTGGCCGACGCCGATGACGACGTGCTCGACCACGTGGAGGGCAAAGGCGGGGTGTTCGGCGTGACGCGCGGGCTGCAACGAAGCTTCGGATCGGCGCGCTGCTACAACACGCCACTAGCGGAGTCCAACATCATCGGCCGCGGTGTCGGGCAAGCGTTGCGCGGGCTGCGCCCCTGCGCCGAGATCCAGTTCTTCGACTACATCTGGCCCGCCATGCAGCAGTTGCACAGCGAGGCCGCCACGATCCGGTGGCGGTCCAACGGCGACTTCACCTGCCCCTTGGTGGTCCGCGTCGCCATCGGCGGATACCTCACCGGCGGCGCCATCTGGCACTCCCAGAGTGGAGAGTCGATCTTCGCCCACATCCCGGGGCTCCTCGTCGCCTTCCCGTCGCGAGCCCGCGACGCCGTCGGACTGCTCCGCAGCGCCTTCGCGGCGCAAGACCCAGTGCTCTTCTTGGAGCACAAGCACCTCTACCGCCAGCGCTACGCGGCCGACCGAATCCCGAGACCCGGATGGGTGCTGCCGTTCGGGCGCGGCACCGTGGTCCGACCGGGGCGCGACCTCACCATCGCCACCTGGGGCGCCACCGTGCAGAAGTCGCTGGTCGCCGCCGAGCAACTGTCGGCCGACGGGTGTTCGGTCGAGGTCGTCGACCTCCGCACCATTTCACCGTGGGACCACGACATGGTCGGTGAGTCGGTGGCGCGCACGGGGCGGCTCCTGGTCGTCCACGAGGACACCCTCACCGCCGGGTTCGGAGCCGAGGTGGCCGCCTGGGTGGCCGAGCACTGCTTCTGGCATCTCGACGCGCCGGTGGGGCGCGTCACCGCCGAAGACACCTTCGTCGGGTACGAACCGTCCCTGGAGCACGCCATCCTCCCCCAGGTCGAAGACATCGTCACCGCCGCCAGCGCCTTGGCCAAGGTCTGACCGCTCGCGCTCGAGAGCGTCGGTCGCGCTCAAAGAGGTAGGCCCCCTCGGAGCGTGCCATCCTGAGGACGTGGACCGGGTGGTGGTGATCGGGGCCGGCTTCGCCGGGTTGAGCGCCACCCGGCATCTTCGGGACCAACCGGTGACAGTGACCATCGTCGACCACCACAACTTCCACACGTTCCAGCCCCTGCTCTACCAAGTGGCCACGGCCGGGCTCGACCCCGCCGATGTCGCCTATCCGGTCCGCACCATCTTCGGACGCGAGCCCAATGTGGTGTTCCGCCACGGCCGGGCTCTGTCGGTCGACGTCGATACCCGGCGCGTGGGGCTCGCCGATGGCACGGCACTGGACTACGACCGGTTGGTCGTGGCCACCGGCGCCACCACCGGGTTCTTCTCGGTCCCCGGCGCCCCGCAGCACTCGCTCCCGCTCTACACGCTGGCTGATGCCCGGCGTCTGCGGAACACCGTCCTCGGATGTCTCGAGGCGGCCGACGCCCATCCCGAGGACTTCGACGACGGGGCACCGACGTTCATCGTGGTGGGCGGGGGGGCCACCGGAGTGGAGATTTCGGGAGCCCTGCTCGAGCTGCTCGACGTGTCGGTGCGCCGTGACCGGCTCCGCATCGACCGGGAGCGTTCCAAGGTCATCCTCCTCGAGGCCGGCGAGCGGCTCCTGCCCGGATTCGAAGAACAAGCGAGCCGCTACGCCGAGGAGACCTTGCGCCTCCGGGGCGTCGACGTCCGACTCCGCACGCCGGTGGCGGAGGTCACCGCTGCGGCGGTCCGGCTCGGGGACGGCAGGTGGATCGGGGCCGCGGCGGTGGTCTGGGCGGGCGGCGTCACCGTCGACGGCACCCTGGCCGCCTCGCTGCCCAGCGCGCACGGCCGGGGAGGACGCGTGGCGCTCGAGCCCGACCTGTCGGTGGCGGGACACCCCGAGGTGTTCGTGGTCGGCGACGCCGGGGCGGTCCCGTGGGGACCGGCACGATCCGAGGCCTGTCCCCAGGTGGCCCAGGTGGCGATCCAATCCGGCAAGCACGCCGCGCAGCAGATCGCGCGACAGCTCCAGGGCCGGTCCACGACCGCCTTCAGCTACCACGACAAGGGTCTCATGGCCACGATCGGGCGACACGCGGCGGTGGCCCAGTTGCGCCGGGGGCCCATCCTGCGCGGGACACTGGGCTGGTTGGCCTGGCTCGGGCTCCACCTCGTCTACCTGATCGGATTCCGCAACCGTGTGGTCGTCCTCGTGAACTGGTGGTGGCGATATCTGGACTGGCCCTCGGGACCGCGTTTGATCGTCGCGGACGTCGATGCCGATCCCTGAGCCACGCCGCGCCGGCCCGGTGTGGCGCCCCGAAGACGCGAACGCAGCGTGGTTGACTGACGTGCTGCGCGGCGCGCGGGTCATCGACGCCCAGCGTGTGGTCGAGGTGGCGGGGGAGCCGGTGGGCACGGGGCAGATGGCCGACAGCGTGCGGCTGCACCTGACCTATGACGCTCCCGCACCCCGGGGCCCGTCCACAGTGGTGGGCAAGTTCACGCCCGCCGACGACACGAGCCGGTCCACAGCACTGGCGCTGCGGACCGCGGAGGTCGAGGTGCGCTTCTACCAGGAGGTGGCACACACGGTAGGGGTCCGCACCCCTCGCTGTTATTTCGCGGCCGTGGACACCTCCAGTGCCGAGTTCGCCCTCGTGCTTCAGGACATGGCGCCGGCCCGCCAGGGTGACCAGATGGCGGGGTGCACCGTGGACGAGGCCTCCCTGGCCCTGGCGGAACTGGCCCGCCTGCACGCGCCCCGATGGGGTGATCCCGCCCTCGACCACCTGCCATGGCTGGAGCGCGGCGACGCCGGCGACGACGGGGGCGGGGAGTTGCTGCGCATCCTGTTCGACGGATTCGTCGAGCGCTACGGAGCAGACCTCGACGACAGCGTCGTGGGCGTCGGTCGCCGTCTGTTCCCCCGCATCCACGAATATCTGCGACCGCGGTCGGGACCACGCACCGTCCAACACGCCGACTACCGACTCGACAACCTCTTGTTCGGGACCGACCTGCGGGCCCCGGCGGTGACCGTCGTCGACTGGCAGACCGTCACGCTCGGTCCCGGGCCCGCCGACGTGTCGTACTTCCTCGGTGCGGGGCTCATGCCCGAGCAGCGACGGGCCCACGAGCGAGCACTCCTGCACGACTACCACCAGCAACTGGTCGCCGACGGTGTCGAGGGCCACTCCTGGGACGACTGCATGACCGAATACCGGCGTCACGCCTACGCGGGGTACGTCATGGCCGTGGGCGCTTCGATGCTCGTGGAACGCACCGAACGGGGCGACGAGATGTTCCTGACCATGGCCCGACGACACGCAGCCCAGGTGCTGGACCTCGACTCCGAATCGCTGCTGAGCGCCGACTGACACCACCGACTGACCCGGCTGACTGACACCGCCGTCTTACCCCGCCGTCTTACATCGAGGAGACCCATGCCACAGCTGAGCGACTTCGACGAACACTTCGTCCACCAGATCCCCGAGCCCCTGGGTGTGGTGGGCATCGAGCACCCCCATTGGCGCGAGAGCTACTTCTTCGTCACCCACGGGCCCACAGCCGAGAGCGACGTCGTGGTGGTGGCCATGGCCACCTACCCGCCACGGGGCATGCTCGATGCGCTCGTGCTCGGGCGCGTCGGTGACGAGCTCGTCTTCCGCCACTACCAGCGTCCGGCGGGTCGGGACCCCCACACCTCCACCGTGGGTCCGGTCTCGGTCGTGATCGAGGAGCCCTTCCGACGCGTCCGCGTCGTCGTCGACGACGCGGACGGATTCGACGCAGAGCTGACCTTCGAAGCCCGGACCGCCGCCTACGCATTGCGACGGGGTCGGCTGCGCGACGACGCGGGCGGCCTGCTGTGGGACCAGAGCCACATGATCCAGTCCGGCACCTTTCTCGGCAGCTACAGCAACGGAAAGTCAGGCGGCGCCGTCGACGGCTGGCTGGGTCAGCGAGACCATTCCTGGGGGGTCCGTGACCACGGCCGTATCCCGATGTGGACATGGTTCGCCATCCAACTGCCCGACGGGATGCTCGGGGTCTGGCACTGGGAGCTCGCCGACGGGGCGCACGTCTTCACCGACGGATGTTGGGCGGCCGCCGGTGGCGGGGACCCGGTCCCTGTGCTGTCGTTCGACCACGACCTGCACTGGACCGATGACGGCGGTGCCCGGGTGAATTACGGGTCGGACGGCTCGGCGGTGAGCGGGCTGGCCGGCACGGTGTCGTGCGCGCTGGCGGACGGGACGACAGTCACGGTGCGAGGGGAAGGACGATGGTGCGCGCCGTATCGTCCGTTCTATGGCGGAGGCCAGCACCTGATGGCGGTGGAGACCGACGACGGCCGCCGCGGCACGGCTGTCTACGAGGTGACGGGCCGGCACCACCACTGTTTCTTCCCCGAGCCCTTGGGCACCGACTCCTCACCTTGAACGGGCCTCGGCCGGGAAAAGCCGAGGCCCGTTGGCGCTACGGTGGCACTGTGGCGAGACGGGTCGTGGTGGAGATGAGCAAACCAGATCAGGTCACCGAGACCCTCGAGCACATCGACCGCGAGGTCATCAAGCTCTTTGCCCTGGTAGGCGAGGGCGTGGCCGGCGCCACCCACTGCCTGCTCGACGGGGACCGCGAGGCGGCGCGCGTGCTGGCCGAGAGCGACGAGACGATCGACGCGCTGTATCGCGACGTCGAGCACCTGGTCCAGAGCCAGCTGGCTCTGCGCGAGACAGGGCCCGACGAGCTGCGCTACCTGGTGGCCGTCCTGCGCATGTTGCCCGAGCTCGAGCGCAGTGGTGACCTCGCCGAACACGTCTCGCGCCGAGCCGTCCGAGGTCTCGGAGTCGAGCTGTCGCCGCGCGCCCGGGGTCTGGTCGAGCAGATGGGCGAGGTGGCGTGCGACATGTGGCGTGCGACGGCCGACGCCTATGCCGATCGGGCTCCGGTGGCCGACGAGGTCGAGGAGCTCGACGACGAGCTCGACGAGCTGCACGTGACGCTCACGGCGGAGATCGCCAGTGGCTCGATGCCCCTGCCGGTGGCCATCGAGGCGGCGCTCGTGGCTCGGTTCTACGAGCGCTTCGGCGACCACGCTGTCAACCTGGCCCGCCGGATCGCGGTCATGGTGGGCCGGGCCACCACGGGCGCCACCGAGAGGTTCCGGCCCCCGTCCTCGACCTGACGCTTCAGACGGACCGTCGGGCCACGAGCGCCTCGGCGATCTGCACGGCATTGAGGGCAGCGCCCTTGCGCAGGTTGTCGCCCGAGACGAAGAGCGCGAGCCCGTGTACGACCGTGTCGTCGCGCCGGAGTCTGCCGACGAGGACGGGGTCGATACCGGTGGCGGCCAGTGGGGTGGGCACGTCGACACAGCGCACGCCGGGGGCCTCCTCCAAGAGCTCCTGGGCCCGCTCCACGGTCAAGGCGCGCTCGAACTCGGCGTTGATCGACATGCTGTGGCCGGTGAACACCGGGACGCGTACGCACGTTCCCGACACTGCCAGGTCGGCGATGTCGAGGATCTTCCGGCTCTCGTCGCGCAACTTCTGCTCCTCGTTGGTCTCCCCCGTCCCGTCATCGAGGAACCGCCCCGCGTGGGGCAGCACGTTGTAGGCGACCGGACCGGCGAACACCGTCGGCGCGGGGAACTCGACGCTGGCACCGTCGAAGGTGAGGCTGGCCGCCCCGTCGACAGTCTTGGTCAGCTGCTCCTCGAGCTCCCGGGCACCGGCCAGGCCCGCCCCCGACACGGCCTGGTAGGTGGCGACCACGAGACGGCGCAGCCCCGCCGCACGATGCAGGGGTGCCAACACCGGCATCATCACCATCGTGGTGCAGTTGGGGTTGGCGACGATGCCTTTCCCCATGTGGTCGAGGGCGTCGGGATTGACCTCGGCGACGACGAGGGGCACGGCGGGGTCCATCCGCCACGCCGATGAGTTGTCGATCACCAACGCACCGGTCTCGGCGATCCGGGGCGAGATCCGACGCGACGCATCGGCGCCGACCGACATGAGCGCGATGTCCACGCCGCGGTAGTCGGCTTCCTCGGCCTCCTCGACCTCCACCTCGCCGTCACGCCATGCCAGGCGCGTGCCGGCCGAGCGAGCCGAGGCGAGGAACCGGATGTCATCCACGGGAAACGAGCGCTCGGCCAGCACCGATCGCATGACCTTGCCGACCTGGCCGGTGGCACCGACGACGGCGACTCGCATCGCGCAATCCTACCGGGCGCGAATCACCCGTCTGACAGCTCGAACGCCTGGTGCAGCAGCCGTACCGCCTCCTCGACACGATCGGCCCGCACCACGCACGAGAGTCGGATCGACGATGTCGAGATCATCTCGATATTGATGGCCGCAGAGGCGAGGACCTCGAACATGGTGGCCGACACCCCGGGATGACTGCGCATCCCGGCGCCCACGAGCGACACCTTGGCGATCCCGTCATCTCCCATCACCTCGCCCGCGCCGATCTCCGGTACCAGGGCCCGGGCCACGTCGAGACTGACGTCGAGATCGGTCTTCGGAACGGTGAAGGAAATGTCGGTCGTCCCGTGCAACGACGTGTTCTGCACGATCGTGTCCACGTTGACATCCCGATCGGCCAGCGCCCTGAACAGCTGCGCCGCGATGCCCGGCTTGTCGGGCACGCCCGTGACGGTCACCTTGGCCTCGGAGATGTCGTGGGTGACAGCGGTGACGACGGCCTGTTCCATGGACGGATCCTCCTCGACCACCCAGGTACCGGGCTCCCAGGTGAAACTCGAACGGACGTGCAAGGGCACGTGGTGGTTACGGGCGAACTCGACCGAGCGCAGAGCCAGGACGCGCCCGCCGCTGGCGGCGATGTCGAGCATCTCCTCGAAGCTCACCCGTGCCAGCCGGCGTGCCTCGGGGACGATGCGCGGATCGGCGCTGAACACCCCGGACACGTCGGTGTAGATCTCACAGGCATCGGCGTCGAGCGCAGCGGCAAGGGCAACGGCGGTGGTGTCCGAACCGCCCCGGCCCAGTGTCGTCACGTCCCGATCGAGCGACACCCCTTGGAATCCCGCCACCACGGGGACCTTGCCCTCGGCCAGCGCGGCGCGCAGCCGGTCGGCCCTGACCTCGACGATCTTGGCGTTGAGATGGGTGGTGTCGGTGATGATCTGGGCCTGGCTGCCGGTGAAGGACGCGGCGTCGACGCCGAGCCCGGCGAGCGCCATCGCCAGCAGAGGCGCCGACACCCGCTCGCCCGACGTCAGGAGCATGTCGAGCTCGCGCGGAGGCTGCACGGCACTCACGTCGCCCGCCAACCGGATGAGGTCGTCAGTGGTCTTGCCCATGGCGCTCACCACCACCACCACGTCGGTCCCCCGACGCCGGGTCCGAGCCACGTGATCAGCGACGGCGCGCACCCGCTCGGCGTCACTCACCGACGTCCCGCCGTATTTCTGCACCACCAGAGCCACACGTCGAAGCTACCGGGCGCCTGGACCCTCTACCTCCACTGGAGCGGGCGAGCCATCAGAACCGGCGTTGGCCGGTATGGTGGCGGGCCGTGCCTACCGACAAGCGAGCCCGCAAGCGCTCGGCGCGTGAAGCCAAAATGGCAGCCTTGGAGCGCCAACGCCGCCGGCGTGCCCGGAACCGGCGAGCGATCACGATCGTGGTGGTGGCGGCGGTCATCCTCTTCGTCTACTTCATCGCCCTCAAGCCATCGAAGAAGGTCCTGACCGCTCAGGAGGTGGCCGACAACGCTGCGGTGGCAGGTGGCTGTGCTTCGAGCCCCTCCACCACGCTGCACAAACCGTCGTGGAAGCAACCGCCGGCCATGACCATCGACGCCGCCAAGACCTACACAGCAGCGGTGAAGACCGACGCAGGCACCTTTGTCATAACCCTCGACGCCAAGCACGCCCCCATCACGGTGAACAACTTCGTCTTCCTCGCCAAGAAGAATTTCTTCAACTGCGTGACGTTTCACCGGGTGGTCCCGGGCTTCATGGACCAGACCGGCGACCCCACGGGAACCGGCACCGGAGGCCCCGGGTACAAGTTCGTCGACGAGCTCCCGGCCAAGGCCACCCCCCAGTACCCGGTGGGCTCTGTGGCCATGGCCAACTCGGGCGCCAACACCAACGGCAGCCAGTTCTTCGTCGTCACCGGGTCCGAAGGAGCCAGCCTGGCGCCGAGTTACACCCTCTTCGGGCAGGTGACTTCGGGGATCAAGGTGGCCACCACGATCAACAAGGACGGTAACGCCAACCCCAGTGACAACGGCACGCCCCCCAAGGTCATCCACCGCATCTTGTCGGTCACCATCTCGTCTTCGTAGATCGGCCCGTCGGTACCCTCGGAGCGACCACGTCGCGTTCGCAGGTACCGTTCGCACACAACCCCCACAGGAGGTCCCCATGTCCGTCGAATTGCCCGCTGCCGACGGCTCGAGCGCCCAGCGCCGATCCTTCAAGGGTGAGCCTCCCATGGTCATCGACGCAGCCAAGCACTACACCGCCACGATGGTCACCTCCCACGGTTCGATGACCATCTCGCTCGACCCCCAAGCAGCGCCGCGGACCGTGAACAGCTTCGTGTTCCTGGCCCGATACCACTACTTCGACGGCATCGTCTTCCATCGGGTGATCCCGAGCTTCGTGCTCCAAGGAGGCGACCCCACCGGAACGGGCACCGGCGGCCCCGGGTACAAGTTCGCCGACGAGCTCCCCGCCCCGGGACGCTACGAGCTGGGCTCGCTGGCGATGGCCAACGCCGGGCCCAACACCAACGGGAGCCAGTTCTTCATCATCTCGGGCCCCGACGGGATGCGGTTGCCACCCAGTTACTCGCTGTTCGGCAAGGTCGTGTCGGGGCTCGATGTCGTGGCTGCCATCGACGCCTTGGGATCGAGCTCGGGCAAGACCAAAGAGAAGATCACCATCGAGTCCGTCACCATCGTCGAAGCCGACTGACCGGGGACAG
>Ga0307374_10001586_pt1 | contig 41936 bp, 38 predicted proteins | sample OX3MG_FD_202532 | JGI IMG/M metagenome (GOLD analysis project Ga0307374, IMG submission 202532) | Soil microbial communities from Risofladan, Vaasa, Finland - OX-3 | ecosystem: Environmental > Terrestrial > Soil > Coastal area > Acid sulfate soil | place: Finland: Risofladan, Vaasa | collected...
CTGAATCCGTTAGGGATTTTTTAGGGATGCTCTCGACAGTTTTGGCTCAACTTCCTAAAACTCCTGTTCACATGGTGGGCCGCCCGGGTCTCGATCCCGGCACCTTGGGATTAAAAGAAGAATGCGGATGGTCGGATTCGTCCGGTGGGGTCGGAATCATCCGAGAATCAAAGAAGAGTTGTCTAGTGTGGTCGGATTCGTCCGGTGGTGTCGGAACGGTCCGTGGGAAATTGTGTGGGATTTTGGTCCGATCGAAACAATCAACTTCGCATCATGACTTCAGGTTTATCTCTGACCGATTAGTGAAAATAGTTCTTCCTTTGGTGTTCTCGTGCCACCCCGAAGTGGCCCAGCTAAGGTGTCGGCTTGCCAGAGCGAGAGCTGCAAGAGATCGGCGCCGTAACGTTCGCGAACGTACTCGAGTTCGAATTCGAAGCGGTTCATTACCCCGAGTACCTGGCGATTGGCAGTCTTCGCGAACGAGCCCTCGTTCATGGCCCATCGCTCCTCGGCGATGAATGAGGGACTGGCGCCGAGGGACCCCGGCATGACCTGGAGACTTTCGGCGAATCGCTCCAAGAGCATTGCAGCAGGGGCGAGGGGGACGAGTACTGGCAGCAGCGTTCGCTCGTTGACGAACAGCGCGACCTGTGGCCGCCAGAACATGGCGGTGGCGTACCAGTTCCCGAGTGAAGTCGTAGGGGTTTCAACTGTGGCAGCGAAGGGCTCCTTCACACGGGTGAGAAGTTTCTTCGTTACGTGAACGGTGTACGTGGTTCCCCTAGTTTGGTCGTCAGAGCAACCCTTGGCGAAGGGTGAACTTTTCAAAGGCGTCTCTTTTCAAAATCTCAACTCCAAATGATGAGAAACTTGCTTCTGCATCTTTGGAATTCGTCCTTGACGACGTGGTAATTTGGCCGTACAATGGCCGTACAATGGCCGTACGACAAAAGTGAGAGAGGGAACAATGACGACTTCCATTCGAGCGAGGGATAAGCGACTCGAGGTGAGGACAACGCTGGAAGAGCGCGAGCTGATTAATCGTGCGGTCGAAGAGATCGGCACCGACCTCACCACCTTCGTTGTGACGAACCTGGTGGACGCCTCGCGCCAAGTCCTGGCTGATCGTGACCACTTCGTTCTCTCGAGCGAGGCGGCGACACAGTGGGACAAGATGAACGAACTGCCCGCGCGCGAACTGGATGGTTTACGTCGTCTTATGAATCGACCATCGCCGTTCGGCGAGTGACCTCTCTATACCGACCACCTCGACTACTCACGGCGACCGATAGCGTCGAGGAGTTCAGTTGCACGTCAACTGAGCAGACCCAGTGGCTTCGTCGTCACGCCAAGCAGTCAGCGTCATCGAGCACGACTCGAGTATTCGTCGTAACGCGTGAAGACGACTCGACGGTAGTCGCTTACTACGCGTGGTGCATGGCCCAGTTGGACCTTGCGGCGGCGCCCGAACGCCTGAAGAAGGGGGCTGGGCGTTATCCGCAACCGGTGGCACTGCTAGCGCGACTCGGCGTTGACTCCAGACATGAAGGAAAGGGACTGGGCGCTGCTCTCTTGGTTGATGCCGTGACCCGCCTGCTAACGCTCAGCGATGACATTGGTTGTCGGGGACTCTTGATCCACGCGGAGAGCGCGGTGGCCCGCGACTTCTACCTTCATCTCATTCCCGAACTGGAACTGAGCCCCACTGACGAACTCCACTTGGTCCTTCTCTTGAAAGACGCTCGCCGAACCCTGCTTGGTGAGTGAGCTCGAGGGCACCCAGCCAGATAGACCTCTATCGGAGTCATTCCATTCGAACTTGGCAAACCGAATCGGAAGTGCCTTCCTTGAAATCTTGGCCCAACTTCAATCAACTGCGACCGTTGTGGACCACGAGGAAGTTCAAGGAGGATGAGAATCGTGTCAACGAATGTCGGAGGTCGGTTCTCTACGTCGATTCGATTTGTATGGGTAAGCGGTAACTCGTTGACGGGGAGGACCATGGGATAGAGCGTGGGATTTCTCCCTACACAGAACCACTAAAAAGTTTCAAACCTCTTTGTTTTACTGGTGGGCCGCCCGGGTCTCGATCCCGGCACCTTGGGAGTGTTTCCAGAACGTCCAGGGACGTTTCTCAGCGTCCAGATTTGCTGGTCGGAGCAAGTCGAATGTCCACCAATGTCCACCGAAGTCCTCTCACGTTTGAATTCGTGGCTAGACAGTTGGCTGGACCAAGGTCCACCGTTGTGCGTGGGCACTATTTGGCTTCGAGGCGCCAACGGTGACGTGTTTGAACTGCGATCGGGGGAAGAGTAGATCATTACTCGGACGAACACGTGCCAAGCTATCAATCAGTTGCTGAGATGTGAACAATGTAGATCCTGACCAGATCGCACCAAGGATTGCGTTGATTGAACGGTCGACGTCAGTTTCGGTGGTGCGCCAATTCGACACTGAGATACGCATTGCCCGCGCACCGCGCCATGTTGTAGCACCCATCCAGCATTCGCCGGAACGCGGGATGGCCTGGATGACGCGGTCGGTTTCATTGTCGTCATCTCTGAATCGAACAAGCACTTGGTTGAGTACAACGTCGTTTAAGATGGTGATGTCTTCGATGGGCGCTAACTGCTCTGCGAAGCGCCGAGCCAGAACGTAGCACCGTTCGATGAGTTCGGCGAGGTCACTGTGGCCGAGTTGGCGTAGCGCAGCCCACGTCGCGAATCCCCGAGCGCGTCTCGACGACTCGAGGACGAAGTCACCCGGTGTTCGTAACTCTCCCTCGCCTCGGTCCCGTAGGTAGACAGCGGAGTACGACGTCGCGGCCGCGTGAGCTTCAGGGTACGCGCAGAAGGCGTAGCCACTGTCGTAGGGCACGTTGAGCCACTTGTGGCCGTCGGTCGCCCACGAATCCGCGAGTTCAACGCCCGTTACGAGGTGACGAGTAGCCGGGTTGGCCGCAGCCCAAAGGCCGAAGGCTCCGTCGACATGAACCCAAGCGCCGCGGTCGTGCGCGACTTTGATTGCCGTGGTGAAATCATCGAAGGCGCCGGTGTTCACGTTGCCGGCCTGTAGACACACAATGGCTGGACCCGGGGGAGCGCTATCGAGCACGTGAACCAAGTCCTCGACGTCAATCGCCCCTTGGGGGTCCGAGGCCACGGGCTCCAACGCTCCAGTACCGAAGCCAAGAAAACGCAGCGCCATGTCGATTGTGGCGTGGCGTTCACCGTTGGCTATCACGCGCACCTTGGGGCTAGCGGGCAGGCCGTCGCGCTCCACGTCCCAACCAGCGTTGGCTAGTACGTGGTGGCGCGCTGCGGCGAGCGAAACGATGTTGGCACCTTGCCCGCCGGTCACGAATCCAAATGACGCGTGAGCTGGCAGGCCCAGTAGGTCCTTCAACCACGCACCGGCAACATCCTCAACCAGCGCCGCCCCAGGCGACGTCACCGCATTGAAGGCGTTCTGATCCCAGCCAGTTGCGAGCATGTCCGCCGCGGTCGCGGCGTCGAGCGCCCCACCGGTCACGAATCCGAAGTAGCGCGGTCCGGTCGTCGCCACGAGTGCGGGTTCAATAATTTGGACCAACTCGTCGATCACGGTGCTGGCCGCGGTTGGTCCATCGCGTAGGGACCCGTGCGCGGCGCGCACGTCTTCGAGATTGACTGTGGGAAAGACAGGTAGTTCGTCTGTTCTCTCGCGGTAGTCAGCGGCTTGTGTCGCAGTGGCGGCCAGTAAATCACGAAGGTCGGGCATCTGTCAATCACTGCAGCTCAATATTGCGCCGATGCGAACTCGCTTCCGAGAACATGGCGATGGTCGTTGCTCGACCTACCAGGAATGAAATGCGTGAAAAATCGCCGAGGGACTAGATCCGGCATCTCACTTCATCACGGATACCGAGGACCCTGGAGATTCCCTTCTGTCACTTGACCTTACAATGTCGTATCAGACCTTCTCCGATGAAGAGGAATAATGGGTAATCGCGCACTGGTAGTTATTGATGTACAGAACGAGTACGTATCTGGAAATCTTCCCATCGCGTACCCCGAACTGAGCGAGAGCCTGGTCAACATCGGTGTGGCAATGGACACCGCAGTGGCGTTGGGCATGCCCGTCGTTGTCGTCCAGCAAGTGGCTCCAGAAACCTCGCCAATCTTCGCCAAAGGAAGTCATGGTTATGCGTTGCACGAGGTCGTGACGAGCCGCAGTTACGACCATCACGTTGAGAAGACTTTGCCATCTGTCTTCGTCGGTACTGACCTCGCTCCGTGGCTGGAGGCTCGCTCCATCGACACCATCGTCATAGTCGGGTACATGACGCAGAATTGCGACGAATCCACTGCTCGCGATGCCCTTCACCGCGGGCTGGCGGTCGAGTTCCTCTCCGACGCGACTGGCACCTTGGCGATGGCCAATCAACAGGGCTCGCTCGGTGCAGAGGAACTCCACCGAGCGGTACTGCTCGTCCTGCAGTCGCGCTTTGCCGCGGTGAGTACGACTCGTGAATGGGTTGATGCAGTGCACAACGGTACTGATCTAGAGAGGTCGAATGTCGTTGCCAGCACCGCGATAGCCCGGTCATTGGTCGAGTGACGGCGCCGTGTCTCGCACGTTTCTCCGAACGACTCGCGTTCGCGTGGAATAACGAAATTTGATCAACCCAATCTTCTGATGACCGTCGTTGGGGCCGGCGGGAGGACTTGCGACGCCAGCAATGACGTTCCCGTCGTTGCTTACTTGCTCACCAAATCTTGGCTGAGTTTGCGGACTCGGTAAGGCAACGCCGATTTCCGACAGGAGCCGGCGCTCGCCAAGAAACACGGTCAGAAAGAAAAGTCGTGTCTGATTTCCGCCAGACAATGGGTGTACGGGGCCGTACCTTGAGGGAATGAAGACTACTGACAATGCCACGCGGACACCCGTTATTGATGAAGGAAAGGAGTTCGTTGAAACGCTGATGTCCTCTCGACCCTCCCGGTTGACGGCCTGTCAGGGCTGGACAGTACACGAGATCACCGCGCACCTGGCGGCCGGTTCGCAGGAGATTGCCGACTTGATCGAGAGTCATCTGGCTGGCGACGCACCGCGCGCCACACGACCATTCGACGAGCGCGAGGCTCCGTTTCGTGCGATGGACGATCGACTACTGCGCTCTCTTCTGTTCGAACAGGTTGAACGCGCCAAACGGGCGCGTGACCGTCTCAGCGCTCAGACCGATGGCGTGGTGTTGTTCACGGGAAGACCGATGCACGCCGCAGAGTTTGTCACGCACTCGCGCAGTGAGCGCGCTCTGCACCGCTGGGATATCGTCGGTCGCGACGAGGTCGGATGGGACATGCTCACTCAACCTGAACTGACGGTGCACGCGATTACGATCCTGACTGAAATGCTCGTGCTCGCAGAGACTTTCGAGAATCGATTACGCGCCGCGAAGCACCCGTCCGAAGATTTTCTTGTAGTACTTCGTAGCGAGCCTTACGACGACGTGATTGTTTCTCGAGTGAGCGACGTTCTCGATGTTCGCACCGAATCTCTGCAAGACAGGCCCATCGATGCCTACCTTGAACCAGCGACACGCCTGCTCGCGTTATGGGGCCGACGTGAACCGAGCGCTGAAATCCGTTTTGGTGACGGCGCCAACCGCGATGCTCTTGGGTGCTTGTTTGGCTGGTGAACCGGTTGCCGTAGTGCACTCGTGGCAGCACGTCTCGACCGAGTTGCGTTGATGATGAGACCATGGGGCGGTGCGAATTCATTGACGCTACCGTCGGGATTGACGTGCCCACTGGTCAGGGCGTACCACTCTCGAGTTCGAGCAGGGCCCGCTTCATGGGAAGACCTCCGGCGTAGCCGCCGAGACCGCTACTCGCCACGACGCGGTGACATGGCACGACGATCGGTAGTGGATTCCTCCCGTTGGCCTGTCCGACGGCTCGAAATCCCTGGGGGCGACCAACTCGACGGGCCAGTTCGCCGTACGTGATGGTCTCACCATAGGCAATACGCGAGAGCTCGGCCCATACTTCACGTTGGAATTCGGTCCCGTCGAGCCTTGTGGGCAGGTCGAAGGCGTTGCGTTCGCGAGCGAAGTATTCATCTAGTTGCTCGGCGGTCTTGTCGAGCACGGGCAGCGCATCGTAGCGGTGGCCGGTCGGCGTCCGATGAGAGGCAGGTAGCCAGATGCCAGTGAGGAAGTCTCCGTCGCTTTCGAGCATAAGTTCGCCAATTGGTGTGTTGAGGTTCGAGGTGAACGTGGTGGATGTCATTTCGTTTGTCTATCCTTTTTCGGTGTCGGAGAAACAGGGATTGACCAGAGGTGGGCCATGGCGTAACTGCGCCATGGCCGCCAATTGTTGGTGAGAGTTGAAAGCGGGGTTGCGTCGAGGGGCAAGCCGAGTGTCTCGATAGCTCGCTTGATACCAAGATCGGTGGGCATGAAAGCGTCGGGATCGCGCAGCGCTCGCATGGCCACGTACTCGGCGGTCCACGGGCCGATGCCCGGAAGGGCCACCAGCGCCTGGCGCAGTGCGGTGGGGTCCGTCCCCGGGTCAATGACGACGTCGCCGTTGTTGACCGCCTCGGCCAGCGCCATCAGCGCCCGTCGGCGACTCGTCGGCATCGAGAATACTTCCGGATCATCGTTCGCGAGTCTCAAGAGAGCAGACGGCGTGGGGAAGAGGTGCGTGATTGGACCGCTGGCCTCCGGCAATACTTCTCCGGCGGCCAGAACGAGACGACTGGCAACGGTGCGAGCGCCGGCGACCGAGACCTGCTGTCCGATAACGGCGCGAACGGCTAGCTCGAATCCGTCCACGGCCCCCGGCACTCGCCGTCCCGGATCGTTGGTGACCAGTGCTCCAATGAGTGGATCGCTGCCCAGGGCCATGAGGATAGCGACGGGATCGGCATCGAGGTCGAGCAGTTGGCGACAACGCGACACCGCGGTCGTCAGATCGCGCAGGTCCGAGAGGTGCAGTTCCGCGTCGACAAATACCGGTCCATCGTCACTGGACTCGCTGGGAGTCAGGCGGACGACGCCGTGTCCGTGTGGGAGGCGCAGGCTGCGCAGATAGCTCGATCCGTCGACAGCTTCTATACCCGTCACGGCGCGCACCGCGAGAAACTGCAGAACTGACTCGGGGCTGAACGGACGCCGACCGGCCAAGCGAAGTCGAATGCCCTGCACACTCCAATCCTGTTGATTTCTCGAGACACCCTTTAACATTCGTGACCGCAGTCCGCTGGGGGTGTTGGCGAATACCTGTTGGACCGTCTCATTGCACTGGCGAATACTGGTGAACCCCGAGGCAAAGGCAATATGGGCAATGGGCAAATCAGTGGTCTCGAGCAAGATGCGAGCAGTTTGGCTGCGCTGCGCACGAGCCAGAGCCAGGGGTCCGGTGCCAACTTCTGCGGTGATGACGCGATTGAGTTGGCGCACGCTGTAATCCAGTCGCTGGGCCAGGCCCGCGACCCCTTCGCGATCAACGATGCCGTCACGGATGAGCCGCATGGCTCGCGCTACGACGTCAGCGCGCACGTTCCACTCGGGCGACCCCGGCGTGGCATCGGGCCGGCACCGCAGGCAGGCGCGCAGTCCGGCCTGCTGGGCCGAAGCAGCCGAAGCGTGGAAGCGAACGTTTTTACGTTTGGGAGTTCGTGCGGGGCAACTCGGTCGACAGTAGATCCCCGTGGTGATGACCCCAACGAAGAACCACCCGTCGAAGCGAGCGTCCTTACTCTGCGAAGCCTGATAACAGAGGTCGGGGTCGTTGAGCATTGATGCATTGTGGCACGTGAACGCGGCACCTACTAGCGGAAATCGGACATAGCAACACGGCACTGAATCGGTCGATCAGAGTGGTTCATGTGCGTTGAATGTGCGTGACAACTTCGTTCAAGAGCGCAGAGCCCCCGGCGTCAGTTGATCCGTTGAAACGAGTAATCGTATTAAACGCGCGGTGCTGCGAGTCCCGTCTATCTCCTAGTACTCCTTTGGTCGACCGGTGGCTTGGTCATTCAGAGCGTTCGATGTTTCTTGGTGTCGCGCGCAGTTGGACGCCGAAGACGTCGCCCAGGAATTTGTTGCCATGCTCGGTAACCCGCACCGCCCGAGTGGTCTGCCTGCGCTCGATGGTTCCGTTCCTCATGAGAAGGTCAAGGAGCGTTGCTCCGAGCGCGCCGGCGAGATGGTGGCAGCGCTCGGTCCAGTCGAGACAGGGCCGCACTACTGGTCGACGCCCGAGGTCAAGTTTCTCCATATCAATTCCGAGGTCGTTGAAGAAAGTGACGCCCGCAGGTGACACGATGAGGGTGTTTGGATCGCTGACCAACTTTTCCGTATCAACGAGACGATCAAAGATGTCAACCGCCAAGGCCCCGGCGAGGTGGTCATAGCATGTCCTGGCTGCCCACAACTTATTGCGGTGTTGCACATTACTCAGTGACGACACCGGCCGAGCGGGGGCGACGGTGAGTAAGACTTCGAGGACCCGAGCTATTGCCGGAGTGGCGAGTTGGTAGTAGCGGTGGCGACCTTGGCGTTGGACAGTGAGGGCGCCGCCTTCGACGAGACGAGCAAGATGGGGGCTGGCGGCGGGTGCGGTTAGCCGTGCGGTGCGGGCAAGCTCGCCGGCGGTGAGCGCGCACCCGCCCAGCAGGGCGAGGGCCATATCGGCTCGAGCCCGATCTGCGAAGAGTGCCGCGACCACGGAAATGTCGGCGTCAATGGGCATGGGCTAATGTACATCCATTGTTCACGTCAGCCTGAAGGGTTCACGCGTTAACTTCACTGGCATGGTTGATCACGTGAACGCCACCCGCCCCTCTTTGGCCATGGAGACGGAGGCCGATGCCTTCTTTGAGGCTCTGGACGACACGCCACCAGACTCGCTGAGTGCGTGCGCGGGTTGGACGGCCCACGACGTCACGGCCCATTTAACTGCGGCTGCCGTCGAGGTTGCTACCAACCTAGAAGCGTACGCCGAGGGTTGGCTGGTACCCGCCACCCGAGGGTTTGAAGAGCGCGAAGCACCCTATCGAGCAATGGACCACGAGGAACTTCGAACGCAACTTCCCATCTCGATCGAACGTGCTGCCGTGGCGCTCGACGCAGTATTGAACTCCCAACCTGATGCGGTGGTGCCCTGGACCGGCAGGGAAATGGTCGTGGCTACTTTCATCACGCATATGCGGAGTGAACTCGCCTTGCATCGGTGGGACCTGGTCGGTGACGATGATGTGAGCGCGGTGTTACTGGCCCAACCCGAACTCACTGATCATGCAGTCACGGTGCTGGGTAGAGCTCTCATTGCTAGGGGCGCCGCGTTGGATTCGACAAAATTTCTCGCAGTCATCTCGGCGACAGGGACTCAGAATGTTATTGCTCTTGTCGACGGCGACGGGGCTCGATTGATCCGCGGTGAAGAGACGTCGGATCCGGTGGTGATCGGTGACCCCGCTGCTCGTTTATTGTTCCTATGGGGTCGTCGCCCCGGTGATCCTCGGCGTCTTGTCGCGCCGTGTGGTCGCCAACTGCTCGCGCGGTTGCAGAACCTTCTCGCTGGTTACTGACCCCTTGAATCCGCCGACTGAATCGTGACGAGAAAACGGGAGAGCGCTTCATCTCCAAGACGGTGATATTGCTCGCTATCGCGAAAATTGTTGAGTTGTGAAAATGCGAGGCCTGAAATGAGGCCTGCCGCGTCACGAATTCTTGATCGGAAAGATCTTTTGATCTCGTTGCGGAAGCGAATCCGGATCGAGATATTTCGATTTCGTTGAGAAGTACGGCGACCGTTGGGATCCACGAGCGTGAACGTTCACCGGTTGATGGTGGGCCGCCCGGGTCTCGATCCCGGCACCTTGGGATTAAAAGGACGAAGCGAACATCTGAACGTGTCTTACTGTTTTGAAAGGCAACAAAACCCAGCTCATGTCACACTCTCTAGTTTTTCCAGCATGATTCAAATTCGTCGTTGTGTCGAATTCCAACCAAGTCGCATATGGGCCCGCATCACTGACTCAGCCCACACTGGGTCACCGGAGTGAAGCGACTCGACGAGTTCGCGGTGGTGGGCGGCGCTGCGGCGCAAGTCCTCGGGCGTGTACAGGGCGAAGGTTCGTCGAACAGTGGGGACTTGGACAATGGAGTTGACGAGCATCCGAAGACGTTGGTTTCCTGACCCCTCCATGATCGTGTCGTGGAATTGATTGTTGATCTCCGTGATGCGGTTGATGTCGAGACGCGGCTGAACGACGGCCTCATCCATCTCGTCGGCCAGGCGGGCGAGTTCGACGAGGTCGAGTTGCCCACTCGTCGCCGCGAGTGCGGTGGCGTAAGGCTCGAGCAACGAACGCAGACCGTACACTTCCTCGAGATCTTTTGGCGTCCAACTTTCGACGCGTACGCCGCGATTGCGCTCGTAGCGAAGGAGTCCTTCAGCGGCGAGACTTCGTAGTGCTTCGCGCACCGGCGTGCGACTCACGCCGATCATGGTGGCGAGTTCGTCCTCTCGCAGGCGCTGCCCACCGGTGAGCTCGCCCGCGAGGATCTGTTCACGGATCGTGGAATAAGCGAGCGAAGTCGCGTGCCCGCTGTCGGGCCCTACGTCCGGCCTTAAAGTTGGTTCGGCCATCGTCTGCTGACCCTAGCATTTGCAATGCAAGTGTGAATTGTATGTAAAATCTTCAATAATTTGTCAATGTGCACTTGCCGTTGGCCCAAGTACTTGCTAAGTTGCCCGAAAACCAGTTGAGCCTTAATGTGCTTAAGCCAGGGTTTGTATACGAAAGCGAGCCAACATGGGGGAAGTGCAGGCGCTACCACTCGACGACCTCAGGGTTATCGAGTTGGGTTCGCTCTTGGCTGGGCCGTTCTGCGGTCAACTCCTCGGCGATTTCGGCGCTGAGGTGATAAAGATCGAAGATCCGGGTCTGGGTGACCCAATGCGTCAGTGGGGCCGCGAGAAATCCCACGGACTCTCACTGTGGTGGCCGGTGGTCGCGCGCAACAAGAAGTCGATCACCGCGAACCTACGCGCGCCCGAGGGTCAACAGATTGTCCGCGAGCTCGTCGCGAACGCGGACGTGCTCCTCGAAAACTTTCGGCCGGGCACCATCGAACGCTGGGGTCTCTCGCCCGAAGAACTCTGGAAGATCAACCCAAAACTTGTGGTCACTCGTGTGACGGGCTTCGGCCAGACCGGACCCTACGCGGAGCGCGCGGGCTTTGGGTCGATCGGTGAGGCCATGGGTGGCATCCGCTACGTCACGGGTGCTCCCGATTCGCCGCCCGCTCGAACTGGCGTCTCGCTCGGAGACTCGCTCGCCGCTACTTTCGCCACGTTGGGCACGCTTGTCGCCCTGCATCAGGTGGGTCGCACGGGCAAGGGGCAGGTTGTTGACTCCGCGATCTATGAAGCGGTCCTGGCCCTGATGGAGTCGACGCTGCCCGAGTGGCAGGTTGCCAATTACCAGCGCGAGCGCAGCGGCACGACTCTCCCTAACGTCTCGCCCAGCAACGTCTATCCGACCGCTGACGGCGAGATGATCTTGATTGCCGCGAACCAGGACACCGTGTACGGGCGCTTGACCGAGGTCATGGGTCAGCCCGAGTTGCTAACCGACCCGCGCTTTAAGGGACACGCCGAGCGCGGCCACCATATGGAAGAGCTCGACACCATCATCGCGAAGTGGACCTTGACCTGCGAGGCCGACGCGCTGCTCGAGAGCCTGCACCAAAATGGCGTGCCCGCAGGTCGGATCTTTCGCGCGAAGGATATGTTCAACGATCCTCACTTCGCCGCGCGTGAGGCAATCGTACGTCTGACGCATCCGCAGATTGGTGAGTTCGCGATGCACAACGTGTTCCCGCGGCTGTCCGAGACGCCCGGAAAGATTCGCCACGTGGGGCCAACACTGGGCGAGAACAACGATGAAATATACAAGGGTCTGTTGGGCATGGACGACGCGAAGATCGAGTCGCTCCACTCAGCGGGTGTCATCTAGGGGAGGAAAAGTAATGACGTATCGACTTGGAGTTGATGTAGGTGGCACATTCACTGACATTCTCTTGGTGAACGAGGAGACCGGTGAGACTTTCCGAGCCAAGACCTCTTCGACGCCTGCGGATCAGTCCATTGGCGTGTTACGCGGAATTAACCAGGCGTGCGCGCTCGCGGGCGTCGGTCTCGATCAGGTGACGAACGTGCTCCACGGCACGACCGTCGCGACCAATGCCATTCTTGAAGGAAAGGGCGCGCGCGTAGGCCTCGTGACCACGGAGGGTTTTCGACAAGTGTTGCAGATTGCGCGCTCCTTCGTCCCTGGCGGCTTGGCAGGGTGGATCATCTGGCCCAAACCTGAGCCCCTGGCCGCCCTTGAGAATACCGTCGAAGTACGTGGTCGAATGAGTGCGAAGGGCGAAGAAGTTGCGCCACTCGACGAGGACGACCTGCGTCGGCAGTTGCGCGTCTTGAAGGCGCAGCAGATTGAGGCGCTCAGCGTGAGCCTCATTAACTCCTACGCCAACGCGACTCACGAGGAGCGAGTCTTCGAGATTGCCGCTGAGGAGTTGCCTGGTGTGCGGGTCTCATTGTCGTCCAGGGTGCTGCCTGAGATGCGCGAGTACGAACGGGCAATAACGACGGTGGCGAATGCGTACGTGCAGCCACAGGTTTCGCTCTACATGGAGAATCTCGAACGCCAGTTGCAACAGAACGGAGCCGCTAACGGCAAACTCTTCATCTTGAAGAGCGATGGCGGGCTCATCTCTGCGCGCGCCGCCTCGGAGAATCCGGTATCCGTGATGATGTCCGGTCCCGCTGGTGGTGTGGTCGGTGCAGTTTGGGTCGCCGAGCAGGCCGGCTTCAAAGACTTCTTGACCTTTGACATGGGTGGTACCTCGACCGACGTGGCGCTCGTTCAAGGACTCGAGCCTCGCGTCGGTCGCGAGACGATGGTCGGTGACTTGAAGGTTCGCGCGACTTCCGTAGACGTGCGCACGGTCGGTGCCGGCGGCGGTTCGATCGCCCACGTGCCCATGTTGACGCAGGCGCTGCGCGTTGGACCACAGAGCGCCGGAGCAGCGCCAGGGCCGGCCGCTTATGGCGCTGGGGGCACGGAACCTACCGTGACTGACGCCAACGTCGTGCTCGGCTACCTACCTACCGATCTCGCCGGTGGTGAGATCTCTCTCGACCGCGACGCCGCTCGTACAGCGATGCAGTCGATCACTGATGCTACGACGCTCGGCACCGTAGAAGACGCCGCGTCGGGAGTTATCGACATTGTCAACGAGAACATGTTCGGCGCGCTGCGCCTGGTCTCGGTGCAGCAGGGTTTCGATCCGCGCGACTTCGCGCTCATCGCCTTCGGTGGCGCGGGACCACTGCACGCCAACGCCATCGGTCGCTTGACCGGTGCGTGGCCAGTCATCATTCCGCCATCGCCGGGCGTCCTCTGCGCCTACGGAGACGCGACGACGAGCCTGCGCGACGAGTCAGTGCGAACCCTGGTTCGCAGGTTCAGTGAATTCACCGACGACAGTCTGCGCGAGGTGTTGGAGGAACGCGCGACGAAGGCGAGGGCGTCGCTGTTGTCTGAGAACGTGGCGCCATCGGAGATCACGACCACCTATTCGGCGGACGTTCGCTACCACGGTCAGGGTTTCGAGATCCCCGTTGAGATTGACATTGATGCCTTTGACGGCACCGGTGCTGGTCTTGACACGCTGCGTCGGGCCTTTGACGCGGAGCACACGCGACTCTTTTCGTTCCTCTTGGAGAAGAACGAACACGAACTGGTGACCGTACGCGCGACCGCCAGTGGTCCGCGTCCCAACGTTTTATCGGTCACGGTTGCTCAGGGTGGCACGGATTCCGCCGCCGCCCTCTCGTCCACTACGGAGATCTATGTCGACGGTCAGTGGGTCGTGGCCAACGTCTATGACCGTCCGAAGTTGCTCGCGGGCAACGTCATCGCGGGTCCGGCAATCGTTACCGAGATGGACTCAACCACGTTGGTGCTACCGGGCCACGCGGCCACGGTGCACGCTAGCGGCAGTCTCCTTATCCGTCCTACGAGCAGTAACTAGTCACAGGGGGTTTAGAAAGAAATGGCACGTCTCATTGAAACCGCAACCCAGCCGCTCAACGCGGTTGACGTTGACGTCGTCACGCTTGACCTGGTGGAGAACGCGTTGCGTCATGCCCGCTACGAGATGGACGAGGTGCTGTTCCGCACCGCCCTTTCACCGGGTATCCGCGAACAACACGACGAGTTCCCGCTCATTGGTGACCCCGAGGGCAAGATGGTCGTAGGTCAGTTCGGTCTGTCGATCCCGGACTTTCTGGAGAACTTCGACGGCGACATCGAAGAAGGTGACGTGCTGTTGACGTCGGACCCGTACTCATGTGGCGCTGCGATTAGTCACGCCAATGACTGGCTCATCGTGATGCCCATCTTCTTCGAGGGGCGCATCGTGGGCTGGGCCTCGATGTTCGGTCACATGAGCGACGTTGGCGGTAAGACGCCGGCGTCCATGCCAACCGATGCGCGCACGATCTTCGAAGAAGGCATCGTCATCCCTCCCTTCAAGCTCTACAGCAAGGGAGTGCTCGCCGAAGATTCCCTGCGGATCATCTTGAACCAAGTGCGAAAGCCCGACTGGAACCGGGCCGACTTGAATGGCCTCGTCGCGGCGTGTCGCACGGCTGGGCGCCGGGTCCAAGAACTCTGCCAGCGATTCGGCGCCGACACGTACGTTTCAGCGCTCGACGCCCTCATGGACCGCAACTACCGAGCGATGAAGGCGTTGCTCGCCATGGTCTTCAAAGAGGGCGAGACCCTGTCGTTCACTGACTACATCTGCGACGACGGCGTGGGTTACGGGCCCTACGAACTGAAGTTGAGTCTGACGCGTACGGGCGACAAGGTTGTGCTCGACTTCACCGGGAGTAGTCCCCAAGCGCAAGGGCCAATCAACTACTTCATCAACGAGAACTTGGTGAGGATGTTCTTTGGCATCTACATGATTACGGTGGCTGACCCTCAGATCCTTTGGAACGACGGCTTCTATCCACTGGTCGACGTCATCATTCCCGACGACTCGTTTTGGAAGCCGAAGTACCCCGCGGCGCTCAACGCCCGTAACCACGGCATTGGACGCGTCTTCGACCTCTTTGGAGGTCTACTCGGCCAGACGAATCCTGATCTCTTAAACGCGGCGGGCTTCTCATCGTCACCGCACTTCATGTACTCGGGCAACTACAGCGAGGGCGAGCGCAAGGGCGAGTGGTTCCAGCTCTATTCGATCGGCTTCGGGGGCATCCCCGGTCGGCCAATTGGTGATGGTCCCGACGGTCACTCCTTGTGGCCGTCCTTCGTGAACATTCCGTGCGAGTATCTCGAGTCCTACTACCCACTGCGCATCGAACGATGGGAGACCCTGAGCGACACCGGAGGCGCCGGTCTACACCGCGGCGGTAACGGCGTCGACGTGGCCTACCGGTTCCTCGAGCCTGGCACTATTGCCATCCATGACGATCGCTGGCTTACGTACCCGTGGGGAGTGAACGGTGGTGCGCCGGGAGCTCGTGGCCGTAAGTGGATCGACCGCGTCGACGGGACCCGAGAGGTAGTCGCCAGCAAGGTCATCGACGTTCCCGTGTATCCCGGCGACGTACTGCACTTCGTGACCTGGGGCGGCGGCGGATGGGGTGATCCGTTAGCGCGTGATGCGGAGTTAGTTGGCCTCGAAGTCCGTCGTGGTTTGGTTACGGCTGGGGGTGCGCGCGCCTACGGCGTCGTGTGCGGCGACGACGGTGACGTCGATCACGTCAAGACTCAGACGTTGCGTGCCGAACTCGCCTCGACGCGGCCCACGCCGTTGCCCACATTCGACATGGGCCCACCGTTAGCCACGATTCTCGAGCGCTGCTTGGAAGAGACGGGATTACCTGCTCCGAAGCCGCCGGTGCGGTTGTAAGAGGGACGATGGAAGCAATAGCGACCGGCTTCGGGGGTACTTTGGGGTACGGCCGACGCGCCGCCTTGATTCTGATCGACCTGATGCACGGTTACTTTGACGAGGGGAGCCCCTTCCAACTCCCCTCGTCGGAGTGCCTGGCCTCAGCTAGTCGGGTGCTCGAGGCCGCGCGTGCGAGTGGAACCATGGTCTTGCACACCAAGGTGGTACTTGGACCCGACGCCGTCGACGCCGGTGTTTTCCTGAAGAAGATTCCTGCGCTTCGGGCCTACGTCGGCGAGAATCAGACGAATGAGTTCATGCCCGAGGTGGCGCCACTCGCCAGCGAACTGGTAATCGTCAAGCAGTACGCGAGTGCCTTTTTTGGCACGTCGCTCGCCTCGACGCTGCAGGCCAGTGGCGTAGACACATTGATCATCACTGGGGTTTCAACGAGCGGGTGCGTGCGCGCCACCGGTGTTGACGCCCTCCAACACGGATTCATCTCCAAGGTGGTGCGTGACGCGGTGGGCGATCGAGGTCCTGAACCCCACGAGGCCAACCTCTATGACTTGCAGGCGAAGTACGCCGACGTGGTATCAGAGCGCGAGATTATCGACCATTTCGCGTCCATGAGCTAAAGGAAAGCAACAGCATGAAACTCCAAGGGCGTAAACGTGACGAGGCGTTGAGGGAGTTGGACTTGTCCAACGCCGAACGCCACGGACGCCGTACGCTGAGTAGTTTCTTGCAGCGCTACGGCGTGATCATTGCGTGGGTGGCGGTTTTCGCGTACTTCTCGGCGATGCGGTCCGAGACCTTCCCCAAACTCGCGACCCTGCAACTGATCTTTGGAACGCAATCGGTGATTTTGATTACGGCGCTCGGTTTAGTGTTCTCGATGGCGGTGGGTGAGTACGACCTCTCGGTCGGCTCGCTGGTTGGCTTTGGCGCTACGTTGATGGCGGTGTTGAGTGGACCTCATCACTGGCCCATTATTCTCGCGCTGGCCTTTACGCTTTCGATCTGCTTTCTGATCGGGTGGGTAAACGCGATTCTCTCGGTCTACTTGGGAGTCCAGTCCATCATCGTCACCTTGGGGACGGGAACGTTGCTGTCGGGGTTGACGCTGGCGATCAGTAGCTCCAGCGTCGTGACGGGAATCCCGATCGGCTTTACTAATTTTTTAACGAGAGAGATCTTCGGCCTCGCCCTACCGTTCTATCTCGGGCTCATCTTGATGGTCGTGACGTGGTTTATCCTCCAGCAGATGCCCCTCGGGCGCCGCATGATCTTCGTGCAGGAGAACCGCGAGGTGGCGCGTCTGGCCGGACTACGGGTGAACCGAATTCGCGCCGGCGGCCTAATCGCAACGTCGACGATTGCCGGCCTGGCGGGGACGATGCTCGCGGGCATGAGTCAGGCGGCTGATCCCCAGAGTGGGGCGTCGTTCTTACTTCCGGCTTTCGCCGCAGTTTTCTTGGGATCGACCGCGATTGTGCCAGGGCGCTTCAACGCCATTGGCACGTTTTGCGCCGTCTACTTCCTCGTCACTGGTATCACCGGTCTGGACTATCTGGGTTACGCCGGATGGCCGGGGCAGGTCTTCTACGGAGGATCGCTCGTTGTCGCCGTTTCACTCAGTCACCTTGCAGGAAGGCAGGCTACGAGGAATTGAGTGAGCGGTGAGGGGAGGGGAGTTTGTGCGAACAGATAACTCAATCGCGATACCGGCTGTACACAGTGTTTTAACCAACAACATAGGAGGGTATTAATGAATTTTTCCATTCACAACCCCGTCCCCTCACGGGCGATGGGTTCGAGCATCACGAAGCGCTTAGCTACGGCGGGCGTGGCGGCGATGGTGGTGATGGGCCTCAGCATCACCGCTGTAGGTTCGGCTGGTGCGGCGAATGCGTCGGGTGTGGCGAAAGCCACCGCTCGACTCAACGCTTACATGAAGCCAGCCCAGTGGAAGGGACCGGCAGCGCCGCTGCATGACTCGGGTCTAGCTGGTGACAAAGTGCTGTACATCAGTGCTAACGACTCAATCCCGGTGTTGCACTACTGGTCGACTACGACTCAGGCACTACTCAAGAGTACGGCCGGCATCGATATGACCATCGTGGACGCGAACTCCAATATCGCGACGGCGTCGAGTGGTTTCGACCAAGCCTTCGCGATGGGCGCCAAGGTTATTTTGCTTCAAGCGCTTCCCGTGTCACTCTTTACGGCGAAGATTGCTGAGGCGCACTCGAAGGGAATAAAGGTCATCAACCTAAACGGAGGGGTCCCCGGACAGTTGGCCGGAACCGACGCCTCGGTGAGTTTTGACTACCCGCTGGTGGGCAGAATAATCGGTGACTGGTTCGTGTCGGCGTCCAAGGGCAAGGGCAAGGCATTGCTGATTACGTCAAACGACGTTCCGGCATCAATTGGTCAGGCTCAGGGAACAGTCAGCGAGGTCAAGTCATTGTGCCCAGCGTGCAACGTGAAGAAGGCGGACGTACAGATTCCACAGTGGGCGTCTGGCATCCCGACTCTTTTCCAGTCGACGATCAACACTGACCCGACGCGCAAGTACCTACTGCCCCTATACGACGGACAAGCGATGCCCGGTCTTACCGCGATTCGTACGATGAATGCCGGCGCGAAGGTCAACGTAGGTTCTTTTAATGCGTCCCAGGGAATTGTTCAACTGCTGAAGGACCCCAAGAGCGGTCTGAAACTAGATGTTGGCGGCGACAACAAGTGGTACTCCTACGCAGTAACTGACCAAGTCATGCGCGTTCTCGATGGCATGACTCCCGTGAAGAACTACCACGTGGGTCTGCGGGTATTCACCTCAGCCAACGCTGGAAAGTTGATCGTGGGCACCAACCAGGACCGTTGGTTCCAGGATCTCGGTTACGTCCAGCACTTTAAGGCTCTCTGGAAGCCGTGAGTTGTTGAGAGGTGAGGCGCGGGTGCCAGTGGTACCCGCGCCTCACCAGCTCGTCCTCGCAAGCTCAGTGAAGGAAAGGTTCTGATCCATGCTCGACGAGACTGTTGCCTCGACTGACGTGCACGTTCGCGCACGAAATGTCTCCAAATCTTTTAACGGCATCACGGTGCTTAGTCAGGTCTCCTTTGATATTCACAGGGGTGAGATTGTCGCTCTGATTGGTCAAAACGGAAGTGGAAAGTCGACCTTCATCAAGGTGCTCTCGGGCTTTCACGCTCCCGACGAGGGCGCCGAAATTCGCGTCGGCACGCGCGACGTCACTCATTCGCTCCACGAGGGACCTTCGTCGACGGGACTGGCCTTTGTCCATCAGGACCTCGCACTTATTGGATCGCTTACCATTCTGGAGAATCTTCGTATCAAGCAGTTCGCTACTGGTCTGGGAAGACGGATCCGGTGGCACGAAGAGGAAAAAGAGGTGCGCCGCATCCTCTCAATCGTCGGCCTCGACGTTTCGCCACGGGCCAAAGTGGCCGATTTGACCGTAACCGAGCGCGCGCTCGTGGTCATCGCGCGCGGACTCGCCGATATCGAGTCCGGCGAGGGGCTCGAATCGCGGTTATTGGTCCTCGACGAACCTACCGCCTACTTACCCCAAAGTGGTGTTGAGCGGCTCTTTAGCGTTCTGCGTCGTCTTAGCGAGATGGGCACGAGCGTGCTCTTCGTGAGCCACCGTTTGGACGAAGTACTGGCCTACTGTGCGCGCGTGGTTATTTTTCGCTCTGGTGAGATGGTGGCTGATATGCCAATCGCGAACCAGACCGAACGCGACCTCATCGAACTCATGCTTGGTCAGGCGCCCGAAGACATGTACCCCGCGTACGTCGATCCCGACGGATCACCTCTACTCAATGTTGCGAACCTCGCGGGTGACGAAGTAACTGAGGTGAGTTTTGTGGGTAACGCGGGGGAGATCGTAGGCTTCGTCGGTTTGCCCGGGAGTGGCTACGACAAAATCCCCTACCTACTCAGTGGAGCAATCCGCGCGGCGTCGGGCACCCTTGAAATAAAGGGTGAAACACTCGACGTGACGGCGCTCGATAGTCGTGGTGCGATCGCCAAGGGAATCGCGTTGTTACCCGCCGACCGCAAGGGCGCTGGCGGCGCGACCAGTCTCAAGGTGGTTGAAAACATGACGATCCCCACCATCTCCTCGTTTACTCGGCGGTTCAAACTCCTCCACCATAAGCGCGAACGCACGACGGCAAATGCTCAGATCGAACACTTCGGAGTGAAGCCTCGGCGTAGTGACGTGCTGCTGTCGACGCTCAGTGGCGGCAATCAGCAGAAGGTGCTCATCGGTAAGTGGGTGATCGGTGCTCCTGCGGTGCTGGCGTTGCACGAGCCAACTCAGGGAGTGGATGTAGGGGCCAAGCGAGACGTCTTTCACCACCTGTCTACGCTCGCGCATGAAGGTGCCTTGGTGCTTATTAGCTCTGTCGAGTACGAAGATCTCGCCCACTTATGCACTCGGGTTCACGTCATGGCCGAAGGTCGAATCGTGCGCACCATCGAGCGTGGGGAACTCAACGCGCACGACCTTGCGGTTGCGGTGTACGCACGATGAATGAGAGTGACGTACCGAAGAGTATTGAGTCGCTCACTATGGTTGAAAAGATCTGGCGACGCCAATCAATCACGCGCGGACCCAACCAACCCGATCTGCTCTATATTGACATGCACTTCGTGCACGAGGTGTCGAGCCCGCAGGCCTTCGACGGTTTGCGTTCGAACGGGCGCACGGTACGCCGGCCTGAACTCACGATCGCGACTGAGGACCATAACGTGCCCACCGACACCCTCGAGATCCGCGACCCGGTGAGTCGCCTCCAGGTCGAAACATTGCGGCGAAACTGCGCGCAATTCGGCCTTCGTCTTCTTTCGATAGGCGATATTGGCCAGGGCATTGTCCACGTCATCGGACCCGAGACTGGCCTGACCCAGCCAGGGATGGTCATTGTCTGCGGCGATAGTCACACGAGCACCCACGGCGCGCTCGGCGCGCTTGCTTTTGGGATCGGCACCAGTGAGGTCGAGCACGTCCTCGCGACTCAGACGCTTGCCCAGGTGCGACCCGACACAATGGCCGTAACGATTACCGGTCGACTGGCGCCCGGAGTGTCGGCGAAGGACCTCGCGCTGGCGCTCATCGCCACCGTCGGCGTCGGCGCCGGCCAAGGCTACGTGGTGGAGTATCGCGGATCCGCGGTCGAAGCCCTCTCTATTGAAGAACGTATGACCCTGTGCAACATGTCGATCGAGTGGGGCGCACGCGCCGGGCTCGTGGCGCCCGACGACACGACCATCGCGTACCTGCGTGGTCGCCCCTACGCGCCGATGGGCGCGGCGTGGGGCGAAGCGATCGAGTACTGGCGTTCGTTACGCACCGACGATGGGGCCGTCTATGACAAGGAGATTGTGTTTGACGCCGCGAGCGTGGTGCCGTTCGTTACGTGGGGAACCAACCCGAGTCAGGGCGTGGCGCTCGACGGCGTCGTTCCATCGCCCGAAGATTTTGCCGATCCGGCAGATCGGGTCGCCGCGGCACGGGCGCTGGCCTACGTCGGGCTCACTCCGGGAACGCCCTTGCGCGAGGTTGCCATCGACGTTGCGTTCATTGGCTCATGTACCAACAGCCGCATCGAAGACTTGCGCACGGCGGCCGAGGTGTTGCGCGGGCGACGCGTCTCGGAACGAGTTCGTCTCCTGATCGTGCCGGGGTCGATGGCGGTGAAGCAGCAAGCCGAGACCGAACACCTCGACGAGGTCTTTCTCGCCGCGGGTGCCGAGTGGCGCGGCGCGGGCTGTTCGATGTGTCTCGGGATGAACCCTGACGTCGTCGCGCCGGGCGAGCGCACGGCGTCCACGTCCAATCGGAACTTCGAGGGACGTCAGGGCCCACGGGCTCGCACGCACCTGGTGTCGCCAGCCGTTGCGGCCGCCTCGGCCGTCGCCGGGCATTTCGCGGCGCCTAGTGACCTCGACGTCGTCACGATCTAGCGAGCGAGAGGAAGCGTCGATGAAGATCAGTGGCGCGGTGTTGGAAGTAGTGGGCGCGCCTGGACCGTACGTTGACTCTAAACCGGTGGTGGTGCGCGAGCTCGAACTCGACGAGCCCGGCGAACACGAACTTCTCGTCCGGATCGAAGCCGCCGGCGTGTGCCACTCGGATCTCTCCGTGGTGTCGGGCGTACGCCCACGACCCGTACCGATGCTGCTCGGTCACGAAGCGGCGGGTATCGTTGAGAAGCTGGGTGGCCTCGTGGACGATCTGCACGTTGGTCAACGAGTGGTTATGTCCTTTTTGCCACGCTGTGAACAGTGCGCCTCGTGCGCCAGCGGCGGACGAACCCCGTGCGAACCGGGCTCAATCGCTAACGCCGAAGGACGTTTATTTAGTGGAGCGCGGCGAATCCACGACGCGAAGCGACTCATCAATCACCACATGGGCGTATCGGGCTTCGCTGATTACGCCGTCGTGGACCGGCGCTCGGTCGTGGCGGTGGCCAACGACGTGCCGGCGTCAGTCGCCGCGCTGATGGGTTGTGCCGTCCTCACGGGTGGCGGCGCAGTGATTAACGCCGGACGCGTTCGTGCTGGAGAGACCCTGGTGGTGGTCGGTCTGGGTGGGGTCGGGATGGCCGCGCTGCTCGTAGGTCTTGCGCACGACGGCGTACGGGTGATTGGCGTTGACGCGAACGTTGAAAAGCTCGCCTTGGCCAGGAGTCTCGGCGCGCACGAGACCTACGTTCCCGCCGACGCGGCGTCGTCGGGCGTAAAGGGCGATCTCGTCGTCGACGCGGTCGGACGCGCCGTTGCCTTTGAGAGTGCGGTTGCCCTGACCGCGCCGGGTGGACGCACCGTGACGGTGGGTTTACCCGCGCCCGACGACCTCGCGAGCGTCTCGCCGCTATTGCTCGTCGCCCAGGGCCGCACAATTATTGGTAGTTACCTGGGCAACTGTGTCCCGTCGCGCGACGTGCCCATCTTCGTCGACATGTGGCGTGGGGGTCGTCTACCCGTTGAACGTCTCGTGAGCTCGGAGATCAAGTTGAGTGACGTGAACACCGCTTTCGACGCCCTCGAACGCGGAGGGGCGCTGCGCCAGGTGATCACTTTTGAGTAGCGCGCCGGTGACGCCGTGTTCGAGCGAGATGAAGTAGTACTCACCAGACAAAGGAAATGGAAATGAACCACGCAACAACCCTTCGCGAACTCTTACAGCGCGAGGACCGATCCCTCATCGTGCCCGGGGCCGGCACACCCCTCGAAGCGCTCGCCATCGAGCGCGCTGGATTCGAGGCGCTCTATCTCAGCGGATACGCGATTGCCGCCTGGCGTCACGGTCTGCCTGATATCGGCCTTTTGGGGGCTGGCGAACTGATGGACGCGCTCTACGCGGTGAAACGCGTCTCGAACTTGCCGATCATCGTCGACGCCGACACTGGCTACGGCGACGTTACGTCGGTTTACGCGAACGTCCGACTCCTTGAGGCGGCGGGCGCGGCGGCCATCCAGATTGAGGACCAGGTCTGGCCCAAGAAGTGCGGTCACATGGTGGGCAAAGAGGTCATCGATGCCGACGAGGCCGTACGCAAAGTCGCCACGGCTCTTGACGCTCGACGCAATCCGAATACCATGATCATCGCGCGCACCGACGCACTCGGTCCACGAGGGATCGACGAGGCACTCGAGCGAGCGCGACGCTTTGCCGACGTCGGCGCGGACGTCGTCTTCCTCGACGCGCCGAGTTCGCGCGAGGACCTCGTTCGTATTGGTCAAACCGTTCCGGGTTTCTTGATGGCCAACGTCAGCGAAGGCGGTCGTACCCCGACTCTTCTCGCGAGCGACTTCCACGAATTGGGCTTTCGTCTGGTGATCTACCCGACGACGCCCCTGCGCTTGGCCGCAAAGACCATTGCGGACTTTCTTACGGACCTGCGCAGCGAAGGTGATTCGTTGGCCTGGCGCGAGCGTATGTACGGTCTCGAGGAGTTGAACGGACTCGTCAGGCTTGAGGACTACTTGGTCATTGGAGATCGTGAGGATGCCCGTCATGTGTAGGCACGCGACAACCGGCGGACGCGCGCCGAGCTTGAATACTCTTGTGACGAGTTCGTGATGGAACCGTTCATTGTTCACGTCGGGGTCGGTGCGCCGCTGCAAATGAGTAGCGTCGACACTGACCAGATTTTGCCATCGAAGTACTTGAAAAATGTCGGGCGATCGGGTTTCGCCGAGGGACTTTTTGCGGTTTGGCGAGAGTCTGACGACTTCGTTTTGAATCAGCCGGGCTATGCGAACGCCACCGTGCTCGTCGCGGGAATGGACTTTGGCATCGGATCGTCGCGTGAGGCAGCCGTGTGGGCCCTGCAGGGCAACGGATTTCGCGTCGTTCTCGCCCCACGTTTTGGCGACATCTTTCGAACCAACGCGGCCAAGTCGGGGCTGCTCGCCGTCGAATTGGCGGCTTCAGCAATCGAACGACTCTGGGACTACCTTGAGGCTCACCCCGGCGCGGTGGTTACGGTGGACCTTGATAAGTGTGTCGTGCGCGCGGGCGAGAATTTCGAGGAGCACTTCACGGTGGACGGTTACGTGCGTTGGCAGATGCTCAACGGACTCGACGAGATCGCGTTGACGTTGGCGTCACTCGACGAAATCGAAGCCTTCGAGGCGCGCCGACCTCGGATCAAGCCCCAAGTGCACCCGCACTAGTTCCGAGTGAGCGCGTCGGGATAGTTTGGCGCGGGGAACCAGCCAGCGCGCCCGAGCAACGCCGGCGTCGCGATGCCCAGCTTGGTGGCAATGTAGTCCGATGCCACGAGCAGCCGATCGAAGTCGAGCCCCACTGGCGAACCGCTACGCTCCAAGAGGTACGCGAGGTCCTCGGTGGCAATGTTCCCCGTGGCGTTGGGAGCGAAGGGGCAACCTCCAATGCCGCCCGAACTCGAGTCCAGAGAGCTCACGCCCGCTTCGAGCGCGGCGAAGGCGTTGGCGTAGCCCGTATTGCGAGTGTTGTGCAGGTGGAGCCGGAGGGGTATTTGCGTGATTTCTTTGGCCGCCCCGACAAGGCGGCGCACGTCCATGGGCGTGCCCACACCGATGGTGTCGGCGAGGGCTATCTCGTTGACACCGAGTTGGTCCACCACGGTAACGATGTCCATCACCTGCTGGGTGGACACTTCGCCTTCGAAGGGGCATCCAAAGGACGCGCCGATCGTCACTGATACCGAAAGACCATCGACGCCCGCGCGTTCAACCATCTTCTCAGTGCCGCGCAGTGACTCGTGCACGGACATCCCCTGGTTTCGCTGACAGAACGTCTCGGTGGCCACGACCACGAGGTTCGCTTCGTCGACGCCTGAGGCGATGGCGCGCTCGAGGCCTCGTTCGTTCATGACAAGGCCGATGTAACTCACCGAGTCACGCCGCGGAACACCGGCCATTACCGTTTCGGCATTCGCCATCTGAGGGACCCGGTCCGGTCGCGCGAAACTCACCGCTTCCAGACGTGAAATACCCGCGTCCACAAGTAGTTCGATGTAAGTAATCTTCTCTTCGCTGGAGAGGATTCGCTGCTCATTTTGGAGTCCGTCGCGAGGTCCGACTTCGACGATGTTCAAAGGGCTCTCCTTCGGCGTTGGGGTGAGACGTAGTGCAGATTATATGCAATCGGCTCATTTTTAGAACCTTAAATCTCCAATAGATCAAGAATTGCGGTATTTTTCCTGGTATGACTGTCGCAAAGGAGCCCAGATTGTATTTAATAGTGTTGTCTACACCGTCAATTGGCCCCGCCAACGCGCAGCGGCGCGAAACTCAACGCGTGATGACGTGTCAGTGAAGAGGTCGGTTAGCAGGGCGAAATCCGGTACGCGCGATGTGGCGAGTGGCCCGTGTACCGCGCCACGCCACGCCACGCCACGTTTCGAGTCCACTTTTTCGTGTGGCGAGCACCCTTCAACGACCCTGAACACGAGGGGTGACGAAGTCGGCGAGGTGGCGTACCTCGGACGTGTTCAATCGACGACGCGCTTACTCGCGGGACTTTGCCGAACCACTCCAGCTCGATCGTGAACTTGGTGGACCATTTAACGCACGTTGCCGACAAAGAATTCGCCCGTGGTTCGCGGGTGCAGTCCCCCGTCGCGCTCGCCGTAAGCGGTGGTGAGTTTGATGACTCGTGGATTTGCCGGAGGCGACAGCCGTGAGCGTCATCCATTCGCGACGCGCAATGCTCTTCGTGCCCGGCAACTCGCAAAAGATGATCGACAAAATTCCGAGTCTCGCTCCTGGATCTTTCATCCTCGACCTCGAAGACTCGGTACCGCCAATGGAGAAGGAACGCGCTCGTCAAATGGTGGGCGATTTCATTCGAAGTGCGCGAAGTGACTATGAACTTCACGTGCGAATCAACGACGTTTCTTCGCCGTACGCGCTCGACGATCTCGCGGCGGTCATTGACGAGAACCTCTCAGGAATCGTCGTGCCAAAAGTCGAGCACCCCGACGATCTTCGACGCGTGGACGCGGTGATTGACGAGTTCGCACGACTGGAAGGAATCGACGTAGGTCACGTTGGCGTTACGGCGACGATCGAAACTGCGGCGGGCCTGCACCGTGTCTACGAGATCGCTCGCGTGGAGGGCCATCTTCAGCGATTGGGTTTTGGTAGCGGTGACTTTGCTCTCGATCTCGGCCTGGACTGGCCAGACGCGCAGGGAACTCCAGCGATACTGCTTTGGGCCAAGTGTCAGCTGGTCCTGGCTTCGAGAATCGCCGGATTGGAACAGCCCCATGACGGTTCGTACACCAATTACCGTGACGCCGAGGGGCTCATTCGAGAGGCTCGCGAATCACGGCGACTCGGATTTGGAGGCAAGCACGTCATTCATCCGTCGCAGATCACCGTGGTCGATGAGATCTTTCGGCCCAGTGAACACCAGGTCCAACGGGCCAAGCGTTTGATTGAAGCCTTCGAGGAAGCCGAACGATCGGGCAGCGGCGCCGTTGGCGTTGAGGGTGAACTGATCGACTACGCAATCGTCTATCGATCTCGACGACTCATTGAAGAACTGGATCAATAGTCAGTTGCCCGCGAGCGTCAACTCGCGGGCAACTGACTAGCGCCTAGGGTCAGGCGAACACGACGTGGTTCACTCTTCGTGTTCGGCGTCGAGACTGGAGTCTCTACGACCGATGGCTGGGCCGACGCACGAACTCGCCACGGGGTTCGCCCACGACGTTGCCATTCTCGAACACCCGCTCGCCACGAAGGAACGTGTCGGTAACGCGAGCCGTCATGGCGAATCCCTCGAACGGTGTGTACTCCTGGGTAGAGAGTGAGTCAGCGGCGCGAACCGTCCACGACTGGTTCGGGTCAACGAGACAAAAGTCCGCGTCGAATCCTTCCTTAATCGAGCCCTTGGTATGAAGACCGAAACGCTTCGCGGGATTCGCCGCGGTTAACTCGGCCACTCTTGCGTAGGGCAGACCCCGCTTGGAGCCTTCCGTGATGAGTCCGGCCAACAGGTACTCCGATCCGCCAAAGCCGGACTTGGCGACGAAGATGTCGTCGCGAGGGTCGCCAAACTTCGTCTCGTCGCGACAGCACGCGTGATCGCTCACGACCCAGTCGAAGTGGCCCGCGAGCAGGTGCTCCCAGAGCGCCTCAACGTCCTCGCGGGGGCGAATCGGGGGATTGACCTTCGCCCCGACGCCGTTGGCGGTCGTGATATCTGCCAAGAGATGCCCCACGGTTACTTCTCGTCGAAAGTTCACGTTCGGAAACGTCTGTGCCATCAACATTGCTGCTTCGATGGCCTTGCGCGATGAAATGTGCAAAAGGTTGATGTTGGGTAAACCGGTCTCGTAGGCCAGGTACGACGCGATGGTGATCGCGAGACCTTCCGAGTGAGGGGGACGCGACTCGTGGTAGGCCTCAAGGCCGCTTAGTCGTCCCTCTTCTTCAACCAACTTCGTGTAGGCCGACATAATCTCTGCGGTCTCACAGTGCAGGCCCAGTGACAGGTCATCGACCATGTCAGCGAACTTCGGGTCTTCGCGAACTCGTTGGATCTCACGCATGATGAATTCGAAGTGGGCATAATCGTAGGACTCATCGTCGGGAATCATCAGAAACTGTTGCTGATCATTCGAGCGACCGTGAAGGCCGTGCTTGCCGTAGAACATGAAGATCTTGAATGACGTAATACCGAAGTCCTCGATGATGCTCGGTATCTCACCTATGTGCTCGTGCAAGATCGGGGCCACGTGGAATCCATAGTCGACGTACGCGCGGCCCGCGGTCATCTCCAATGCCGCGGGCAGGACCTGCGAATAGGGGCCGCTACGGTTCAGGTAGTAGCGGCCCGTGCGTAGGTAGGTAATTCCGGTCGTGACTCCGCCCTGGGCGCAAGCTCGACTCTCTGACACGACGTCTTCTTCGAGGGGGTTGTAGATGCCCCAGTGCTGGTGGGCGTCAACAACACCGGGAAAAGCGAGACGCTCGTGAGCATCAACGACAACCTTGGCGCTCTCTTCGGGGATCGACTCGGCAATGACGTGAAACTTCCCGTCGCGAATGCCGAGGCTCTCAAGTCTCGGGTCTTCATCTGGTCGAACGACGAGCGCGTTCGTGATGAGTAGGTCCAGTTGGGGCATGCTTCTCCTTAATTTTCTCTGCTATACGCATGGTGAGGCTCACGAGGTGGTGCGGCAACGAAGTCTTCGAGACTCGCCAGCAGTTGACGTACCTCAGTGAGTTCTTCGAGTCGGGCCACCAGCGCCTGGGTGTGTTCCGTGTCCCGGCGTGACAGTACGGAACCCACGTTGTCCCTGAACTTCGTCGCGAGTTCCTCGTAGGAGAGTGGGCGCTCTGGGCTGCCGCGGTTGACCAGCACTTCTTCGACCAACACCTGACCGTCGCGCAGGTGGACTCGAAGTATTGAGGGAAACTGGCGCGGGAAGATTTCGTCACAACGCTCGTGGGCGATGACGCTTACGAGTTGCATCAATTGACGCCGAAGCGGGTCGAGGGCGAGTTCATCGGTGTAGTCACTGAGTGCCACTTCGAGGCCGCCGCCGCCGAGTAGACCCGCGACCACTGCGTAGGGACCGCTGAACTGCGCCATGTAACCGGTTTCTGGCGTGCGCTTCACTTCGATTGGTTCGCCCAGCGTACGAACGATGGGGCTCGCGACGCCGAGTTCAATCGCGTCAATCTGATCAAGATCGATTCCACGCCGGCGGATTGCCGCCGCCGCGTCGATTGCCGTGTGGGTGAAGTGATTTGATGGGTATGGCTTGAAGAAGATTTCCGGCACCTCCCAGTGAACGCCCAGTTCATCGGTGATGGCTGACGCTTGGAACTGACCATGAAGCCAAGCCTGAAAAAACCCGAACCGGCCCTCGAGCACCGTGGGCGGACCGGTGAAGCCGTGCCGCACCAACTGCGCCGCCGATACCGCGGCGTGCGCCGCCCACCCGCAGTGTGTTCGCTTGACCGTACCTCCCGTCCGGTTGGCCTCGATGATGCCCGACGCCATAGATCCCGCCAGACCTAATGAGTGAGTGATTTCTGTTTCGTCGAAGCCGTACAAGAGTCCCACCGAAACGGCCGCGCCGAGCGCGCCGCAGATCGAAGTCGCGTGCTGTCCGTGTTCAAAGAATATTGAAGTGCCCGACTCGTCGTCGAAGCCGGCCATCCCGAGACGAACACAGACTTCAAGCCCGCACGCGATAGCGGCAATGAGGTCCTTCCCGTTGGCGCCGACCTCTTCAGCCGCGGCAATGGCCGCGGGAACGATAGACGCGCTTGGATGCACGATCGAAGGTAGGTGCGTGTCGTCATAGTCCAGAGAGTGAGCCAGTACGCCGTTGATGAACGCCGCCTGAGACGTGGGTACCCGATACCCCATACCGATCCCGAGCGCTTGGGGATTTCCACCTTGACTCGCGACGAACGCTCGAGCGCTCTGACTCGTGTCGAGCGATGAGGAAGCGATGGAGATGCCAAGAATGTCCAGAACTCGCATGCGAACACTCTCGATTACTTCGAGAGGAAGTTTGTCGAATGAGTTGGCAACGGCGAAGCGCGCGAGCTGTTGGGCCAGCGTGAGTTCAGACATCTTGCACCACAGCCAGTGGGCGAACGGGCGATCCGGTCGCGCCAATCAGATTTAGTGGGATCAGGATGAATGTGAATTCGTGTATCCCAGCATCCGCGAGTGCATCAAGAGACATCGCTTCAATGATGTAGACACCACTTTCGACCAGTAGCACCCGATGGGCGGGCAAGAGCGAATGACCTCCGCCGGCCGCCAGGCGCTCGAACGCAATAGTGTCGGCGCCGGTGGCGAAGGCGCCACGTTCGACCAACCACCGTGCGCCTTCCTCCCCAACTCCAGGGACGCCCGACGACATCCCTACGTAGGCCCCGGTCCCCGCGTCGAAATAACGGCCCCAGCCACTTCGGATTAGTACAACGTCGCCGGGAACGGTCGTGACGCCGTGATGTTTGACGGTGGCGTCGAGGTCGCTTGGAGTGATCTCGTAGCCCGCAGGGCAGACGTCGAGCCCCAGGGCAGTTGGAACGTCGAGCAACAGGCCTCGACGCACCATGGGCGCGATCGTGTGGACCCCGAGCTCCATGAAGCGACCTCCGACGGCAGACTCGTGCGCGTCGGCTCCTCCGTACAACTTGCCGTCGTGGGACACGTGGGCGAGCGCGTCGATATGGGTGCCAACGTGGGTACCCGTGACTATCAAATCATTCGCGGCCGAGCCGCCATCGGCGCGTACCATATCTCCGTGGCGACGGGGCAGGCTATGTAAAAATTGTGGATGATTCGCCGACTGCGGCATTCCTTTAAACATCGGTCGTCCGAGATCAAAGATCTTGAGACCTTGCTGAACCATCTTAAGTAGCGAATCACTCACCGCACGACTCCAACTTCACGAAGACGTTGTATTTCATCGCGGGACAGACCGAGTTTTTCTTCCAGGACACTGTTAGTGTCAGCGCCCAGTGCCCGACCGGTGTGACGAATCCGTCCTGGCGTCTCCGACATGCGCCACATGACGTTATGCATTAGTAACGGACCTAAATCATCGTCCGGTATTTCTACGAGCATCTCGGTCTCGCACACGTGAGGATCTTCAACAATGTCGCGGGCGTTGTAGATCGGCGCGATGGCCGCGTTGGCTTGGGTGAACGCCTCAATGACCTCGTCGCGATCGCGCGCCGCAATCCAGTCGCTCACGTACTGATCAATCAGGTCGACGTGTTCGAATCGTCCGTGACCCGAAGCGAACCACGGCTCGTCGACTAACTCAGCGTGACCAACCAAGGTCATGACGCGATTGGCGATCTGTTGAGCACTTGCCGACACGGCCACCCACGAACCGTCCTTGGTCTTGTACGTATTGCGTGGTGCGTTGTTCGAAGAGCGGTTACCTTGTCGACCCTGGATCACGCCTGTTTGCTGGTAGACGGTGGGGGCCGGTCCCATCACCGCCATGATTGGTTCGAGGATGCTCATGTCGATGACCTGACCACCACCACCGGCGACGTCTCGGTGGCGCAGTGCCATCAGCACTGCAGATGTCGCGGCGATTCCGCAAATGCTGTCCGCCAGCCCAAACGAAGGCAAAGTCGGCGGGGCGTCGGCGCTTCCGGTCATATAGGCGAATCCGCTCATGGCTTCGGCCAACGTGCCAAACCCCGGTCGCTTTGCGTAGGGTCCGGTCTGACCAAAGCCGGTTAAGCGAAGGAGCACGAGGTTCGGATTCAACTCAAGGAGAACGTCGGGTCCGACACCCCAGCGCTCCAACGTGCCGGGCCGAAAATTCTCGACGACGACGTCAGCGTCCTTGATCAACGCCGTGAAGATTTTGGCTCCCTCTGACTTCGACAAGTCAAGGCCGATCGTCCGTTTGTTCCGACTGATCTCTTTCCACCAGAGCGAGACACCATTCTTTTGCGGTCCGTGACCGCGCATACCGTCACCTGCCTCAGGATGTTCGATCTTGATGACGTCAGCACCAAAGTCCCCGAGTAGTTGGCAGCAAAGTGGGCCCGCCAAAATGGTCGAGGCGTCCACGACGCGTAACCCGTCTAGTGGTGATTTTTGAATCTCGGCCATTATCACTTGTTCCGTTAATTAGGATTGCTGTTCCGTTAATGATACCAAGGTCGGTCGGCGCCGCCCGATTTCGAAGTGGGTCGCCGTCAAGTGGGCCATGAATGTTCGGACCGAGCAAGACCATTGGACTCGCTGCGGGGTGGCGCCGTCGTGGACCTTGAGTGCATCGACTGCGCAATCGACCTCTTTACGTCGGCAGAGTGACCTGAGCATCGAAAGAATAATTTGTAGAAAATAGTGTGCTCGTGCTCGGGTGTGGTCTGTGAACTAAGGTCTCGTCTTTTTTGACACGTGATCGCGAGTAGTTCTCGCTCATAACGGCGAGTAATTAGCGGCGATCAATCGGCGTTAAGTCGTGGCCCATTTGGTGAGAGATTCGAGAAGCGGACGCAGTTAACTTCTTGGCACATGCGTCCATCTCCAGCACCATTCGATCTGCCGGACCGCAGACGCTCACGACCGCGATTGGATAGTTTTGGTAGTTAAGAATGGGTGAGGCGACGGAACCCGCACCGATCTGACGTTCACCGATCGAAGACGCCCACCCGCGTTCGACAATTTGCGCCAATTCGCGCCTTAATTTGCGACGATCCGTGACAGTGTCAACTGTTACCTTGGCTAGAGGATTTTCGAGATACCGCGCAATCTCGTCAGGCGGCAAAAAAGCGAGGAAGGCCTTGGACGACGCTCCCGCGTGTAACGGGTACGGGACACCGACCTTGACCGACATCAGCACTTCGCGCGCGGGAGTTACTTGATCCACGTAGACACGGTTTGGACCAGTACGCACCGAAAGTGTGGTGGTCTCGTTTGTTCCGTGTGAAAGTTTCGCCAACTCCGGCGAAGCCACATTACGCACGTCTAACTTCTGCAGGTACGTTAACCCGAGACTCATAATGATGGGTCCTAACGAGTAGCGACGCGAAGCTGGATCGAACTCGATGAAACTTTTATTAACCAACGCGGAGAGAATGCGATGCACGACCGCTTTGGAAAGACCAAGTTGATTGGCAATCTGGGTCACGCCAAGTTTCGGTTCGACCGAATTCGCGAACATGAGCAGTACGTCCGCGCCACGTTCGAGCGTGGACGACGCGTTCCGTTGTGGACCCCCAACAGCTCGTGAAGCCACGAATCCTCTTTCCCATTAGTTACCAACTCTGAAACTCGAATCCCAAGCACCGTAGAAAACTGCCCCTGGAGTTGCCACGGTTTGATGGACACGAACTGATTAGTGATTATGCCACCTTCGCTGCTGCGTAGTGTTCCGCGGGCGTCTCGTGGCCGAGAATCGTCTGGTGCCTTTCGCGGTTGTAGAAGACCTCGACGTATTCGAAGATGATCGTGCGTGGTTGTGACCTTGCGCGATGACGCACCGGTCCGTGCAGAAACTCGATCTCGCGCTTGGCGGTCGCCCAGAAGCTCTCCATCGCGGCGTTGCCATACGCATCACCCCTTTCGATGTGGATCTCAACTACCACTTTGGCTTCCTCAAACGGCGTGCAGTGCTGGAGGAGTGGTTGACGATTCGATGATTGAGAATCCTCGCCCGCGCAAACGGCGTTGCTCATCTGATAGATAGGTCAGCAGTCGGTCGCGGGTGCCCCGGCTATGGGAGACGACGAGGGTCGCTGCCAGCGCGGCGTCTCGGGTATTGACGGCGTCGATAATTTGGAGATGTTCCGAGCGGGCTTGGGCGCGCGAAGCGGACGTGCGCACCTCGAGCCAGCGCGTGCGGCTGAGCCGTATCAGAGCTCCGCTCATGGCGTCAGCCAGGAACTGATTGCGCGACAAACGTGACAGCGCCACATGGAAGTCGCCGCCGTCACGCAACCCGGTTTCCTCATCGTCTGAGCCCCAACGCGCCATAGCCAAGATACGCAGGCCGGCAAACTCTTCGTCGCTGGCGCGCTCGATGGCGAGGGTGACGGCTGCTGTCTCGACTGCCTCGCGATACTCCATCACGGCTCGGACTTCGGCCAGATCGATAGGAGTCACCTGCCACCCTCGATTGGCACGCCGAGTCAGACCTTCGTTCTCCAGTCGAATCAGGGCGGCTCGAATGGGCGTGCGTGAGGCGCCCAGTACTGATTCGAGGCCTCGTTCGCTGAGTTTCTCGCCAGGCACCAGCGCTAGTGACAGAATCGCTGCCCGCAGGTTTTCATACGTATTACCTTCGCTCGTCGGATTCACAATCCTCCATTTGGTATACCATTATGGTACACCAAACTGGTATCTAACTTCGAGGTTGAGTAGATGCGTAAGACCACCCCCACCAGCAGCGAGCAAGTGCCGGTGGCAGTTTGGCGAATGCTCGCCCTCGGTGTCGCCGCGCAGGCGGGCGGGACTCTGCTCATCTGCACACCGGCGTACCTCATCCCGTGGCTGCACGAGGTGCGAGGCATGCCCCTCACTCAGGCGGGACTTTTCGCGGCCGCACCTACTTTTGGGATGGTCTTGACACTCGTTGCCTGGGGCGCTCTGGCGGACCATTTTGGTGAGCGACGGGTCATCGCTGGCGGACTAGCGCTGACCGCCCTTTTCGCGTTCGCCGCGGCGTCGGTGCGTGGTTTTGACAGCCTCGTTATCTTGCTCATCCTGGGCGGTGCATCCGCGGCCAGCACTAACGCCGCAAGCGGGCGAGTCGTCGTGGGCTGGTTCCCACGCCCACGACGGGGGCTGGCGATGGGGATTCGGCAGATGGCCCAGCCACTGGGCGTCGCCGTGGCCGCGCTTGTAGTTCCGACGCTGGCCAGACGCTGGGGAATCTGGGCACCGCTGCTTCTTGCCGGCGTCGCCACGGCAGTCCTCGCACTCGCCTGCGCAATTGGCGTCACCAACCCCCCGCGGCCGGTTAATCCGACAATGGCGTCGGCTGTCGCGGTCAACCCGTACTCGCAAAGTCGATTCTTGATCCGCATCCACCTCGTGTCAGCTCTTCTAGTGGTGCCGCAATTCACCCTTTCCATCTTCGGCTTGATCTGGCTCATCAGCGGACTGCACTGGGGTACGACTGCAGCCGGCGCTGTCATTGCGGCAGCGCAGTTGGTCGGTGCAGTGGGGCGCGTCGTCGTTGGCATGGTGAGCGATCGTGCAGGGAGCCGCGTCCGGGTGCTGCGATGGGTTGCGGTAAGTGGAGTCGTCGTCATGCTCCTCCTGGCGCTGTCAGACAGTTTGCACTGGAGCGCTGGCGCAGCGGTTCTACTTGTCCTTGCTACGACAGTCAGTGTGGCGGACAACGGTCTCGCCTTCACGTCGGTCGCCGAAGCCGCTGGTCCATCGTGGTCGGGTAAGGCGCTGGGCATCCAGAACACCGGGCAGTTCGTGGCGGCATCCGTCGTCGGTCCCTTAGTTGGGGCCCTCATTACTGCCGTAGGCTATCCACTCACGTTTAGCATTGTGGCGGTCGCACCTCTTGCGGCTATTGGACTTGTGCCATCCCGAGACAGACACTTGGAATCGAGGCTTGTACCGTAGTTGTTCTGCTGGGTCACAGTTTGACGGTCATCGTCGCGACCATGAGACTGAGGAAGTACTTCGTGGCGACGTCTGGCGCAACGACGAGAACCCCATGTTCACCTCGACCTGCGGACGGCCCCCGGACCCGGGCGATTTTCGAAAGAGCGTTCCACGAGTCACTGAGAAGGCCGGGCTCGCGCATTGGTTGATTCACGAGCTTCGCCATTCGTGCGCGCTACTCATGTTCACCATGAATGCTCCCTTTAACCAGTTGCCGAACAACTGGGTCACGAAGGACGTCTAAGGGCACCTCATACGTAAATCCAGAACAAGGGCGGGCGAAACAATGCGAAGCGTTCTGTTCGAGGGAACTGATCTTGAACGTTCGCAGCCGTCCGAGCCTTTGGCTGTAGTTATGGCTGTACCAGAAGATCCGGAGATAACTTTAGACCTTCTGACTAGGGATTTAGTGGGCCTGTGAGACTCCGGGACGTACTTGCCTGAATAACGTCAGGACATCCTTGACACTGTTGTTTATTTAATCCTCATTCGATGCGGTTCTGCCTTCTTTTTCCTGATTTCTCCTTTCGTCGTTCGGGGCACGGTCTTTATAAGTTCGTTCCCGTCCCAGACCTGCAAGAGGGTGTCGAGGACGTGCACGTCGACCAGGTGACCGCTTCGCTGCTTGCCGCAACTGAAGACCTGGTTCGAGACCGAAATGATGCCATTGACCGAAATGGTGCGTGCGACCCAGTCGTCCCCGCTGCGGTCCTCGAGGGCCTTAAGGTCCAGCGCGGGAGTGGGCGTTTGGTCGCGACGATCGTAGAAGCGCGTCGCCGGCGTCGCCATCTTCAAACTTTGATGTGGTCGCTCGGTGTTGTAGGTCGCGATCCAGGCGTCGAGTTCTGCTTGGGCGACGTCCACCGAGGAAAACGTTTTCGCGGTCAAGAACTCGTGGCGCAGCGTGCGATGAAAGCGCTCGATCTTGCCGGTCGTCGTGGGCGAGAAGGGTGCGGTCAAGAGATGATTGATCCCGTTGTCACGACAGAGTCGGTCGAAGAGCACCTCGGTGGGGGTGAGTCCGAAACGATTGGTAAAAACCTTGCCGTTATCCGTGAGAATCTCTTCGGGCGCACCGTAGCGCTCGAGGGCGACGGCCAAGTGTCCGCAGACCTGGCGAGAGATCGCGCGCGTCATGATCCCCGCGCAGACCATGAAGCGGCTGTGATCGTCAATACCAGTCAGGATCTTGCACTCGGTCCCGTCGTCTAAGAGCACGCCGCCCACCACGTCCATCTGCCAGAGCTCCATGGGCCGGCCGCGCTCCCAGCGGGTGTAGGCCGGAAGCTTCTTGCGACGTGACCTCTCTTCGATGAGTCCCGCACGCACGAGGGCTCGATAGATCGAGGACTCCGAGGGCAGGGGGTCGACGTTTTCCTTTTGGAGGTGATAGTGCAGCGTCACGGCACCCCAGTTGGGGTGATGACGACGCAGCTCGAGGATGCGCGCTTCGACGCGGCCCTCGATCTGCGCGGGCGACGTCGCTGGTCTCGACGAGCGTTCCTTCAGCGCTTCGAGGCCACCTGCTTCGTAGCGTTGCAGCCACGTGTGCACACTCTGGCGACGCACGCCGAACTTCTTGGCCACTTCCGTGACGGTGAAACCGTCTCTAATGACGCCCAGTACGGCGTCGTAACGCTGCTCCATTTTGCTTGACTCCCAAAGCATTGGGCCACCTCCCGCTCAACAAAGAGCAAAGGCCGATGGCGGCTTCGGTGTCAAGGAGGTCCTGAAGGTCTGTCAAGCAGGTGTCGAAGGTCCGTAAAGGAGGTCTCGAAGGTCTTTTGTCCAGTAGGTACCGAACTAATACAAATTTTAGTGGGCCGCCCGGGTCTCGATCCCGGCACCTTGGGATTAAAAGAAACTTTCCATCGGTTGTTCTGTGTCGGTCTGGTTGCGCATGTCGTTTATTTTCAAGAAATCGTGTTGTTTTGAGTCGGTTTCGTCTCGTGGTGTTGCGGAAATATGAGGCCTAAAATGAGGCCTGCGGGTTCGCAGAAAACGGTTGATTCTGTTGCGACTTCGTCGAGTTTCTAACTACAGGATGAGCCACGTGAATGAATCTCACGCTGTGGCAGGCTGCGTGATGTGCAAATGAAGTTTGATCCCGATGATGAAGACGGCTTCTATCAGGCCCGACCTGAAATCCTTGCTTCCTTCCGAGTCTGGCTGAGCCAACAAGGCTCGGCGCAAGCGAGCACGATCGATGAGCTTGCTGGCGACGTCGGCATCGTTCTCGATTGGAAATGGGGCTACGCAGACGGCCTCCTCGCGTCATGGTCGGTGCTCGATGTTGCTGAGTTTCTGCTCGAGTGGTGTCCGCGCAAGTTGAGTGTGCCGCCGGAGAACTGTAACTCCATCTTGGTGGCGCTACGCCAGTGGCTGGGTTATCTCGACGCCGGCAATCTGCTCACCTCGGCGACCGGACCGGCAGTGCTCATCAACGCCATCGACGCGCTGCGCGGTGACTTCGTCGCCGCTATGGGTGATCGGTCCAAATTTGGCCAAGCGAAGACCGTGGTGTCTTTGGCCGTCGATGACGGGGTTGACGTGAGTGATCCCCAGCAGTTCCAGGAGTTCGTCGAACGTTTCAATCAATTGTCCATCGATGAACGTCATCGTCTGCTTCCGGACAGCCTCTTTGACACCGGGCCGCCGCAGTTTGAAAGGACGCTTCCTCCCGTCGTATTGCCGAGCGACGAACACGTCGCTCAGTCAGTGGCGGCGGCTCCGATTCTCTCGAAGTTCCGAGACCTCGCGACGTTCGTTGGTGCGGGACGAAAACTCACTCAAAAGGGGCATCTCGCCCTCGCCGACGCCCGCGTTCTGGTGGATCTGTTGGCGACCGGTGACGAGATGGATCAGCGCATTGGCGACCGGACCTTTCGAACAACTTCGTCGGACGATCTGCCGGAACTGCGGCTGATCGTGGCGTGGGCGAAGAAGGCGGGAATCGTGCGAGTACTGCACGGAAAGCTCGTGGCGACCAAGCGCGGTCTCGGGCTGCGCGACGATCTGGTGGGACAGTACGACCACGTCATCGATGCCCTATTGTCCGTTGGACCAATCAGCGCGCAACGCTACGCCGATGAGTGGCGGGCCTGGCCGGAAATATGGGCGTTTCTGGATGATCTGAGCGTCGTCTTACTCATTGCGCCCTACGTCGCCATGGAACCGGTCCCGATTGAGATGCTCAGTGACGACGCCGCTACCGAAGTACTTCGGGAGTGGCGCTTCGCAGTCGGCGACGACACGATTCGTGGCTCGATCGCCGCCGACGTCGTCGACATGTTTGACGCATTTGTCCTTGGCGGCCTGGTGGTTCGAGACGATGCCGAACCTTCTAAGGCGGGTCGACGAGCTTATGGAGGATCGATCACGATGACGCCGATTGGCGTGGTGACGACCAGACGGCTGTTGCGCGAGGCCGGCTATGAAGTACCGATTGCTGGCCAGTTCGCCACTTTGAGCGCGCTCGAACTGTTCGAGCAACTTGACGATGAGGAGTTCGGAGTGGTGCGCGTTGAGATTGATGCGTGGTGCAAAGCCCGTGAGGCATCGGTCGCGATTGACGAGATCGTGGAAGCCGTCACCGTGCTCACGGACCCGGCGCTGCAGAATGTGGCCCTCGCGGTTCTGGCTGAGATTGATGTCGAGCTGGCCGCGCCGCGAGTATTTGGACTGTTGGCGCAACCGACCATCTCGGGCTTCGCGACGTGCTGGCTCTTCGATCATGGGCTCATTAACGAGGACGAGTTGTTCAACCCCGCGACCCCCTTCGTTTTCGTCGATGTCCTGGCGCTACGGATGTTGTCTGGCGGTCCCGACGACCTACTGTCGACGCTCGAGATGGTCGGGAATGAACAACGTCAAAGCCAGTTCGTGGAGACGATGTGGCGGGCAACTTCGCCCGCGAGAGGTGCGGTGCTCGCAGCTATCGACCAGGTCCACTCATCGAAGATCGTCAGGAAAGCTGCTCGGAGGGCCCTCTTTAAGTTGAGGAGTTCGTCCAATGGAAGTTGACGACTGAGCGCTGCTAGTGGAAAATGCTTATTCGTATCGTCGGCTAATCCTCTCGCCTCGCGACACGACCATATTGAGAGCCGTTCCCACACGGGAGACGAGTTGAATCGCAGCGATTTCACTTTTCGCTCGGTCATGGCGAGATCGCCCTTGTTCACTATGTACGTCGAGTCTCGGAGCGCTGCCGTCGTGTGCGGAGTGGCGAGGCTTTCGGTCCAAGTGAGTTCGCCTCATTGGGCTGCCAAGCATTGCGCGTAGATCGGGTGCGATACGTCGTTGGTTCGCGCTACAGGTCTCGATCCAGGTCGAGCGGTCGCGCCGGTGGAGTGATGTCGAACTCCTTGCGCATTGGGTCAAGCGATTGATGGGCCGGCTAGATCGTCAATCTTCCCGCTCGATAAGGCGAAGCACCGTGGCCCGCAACGACGGAAGGTCGTTGTCAATCGTGCCCGCGACTTCGGCGAAACTGACATCGTCGTAATCGTGAATCAACACGTTGCGCATTCCAGAAATCTGACGCCAAGGAATGTCCGGATTCGCCGACGTGAGCGTCGGCGACAAATGGGCAACCGCTTCACCGATCTCCATCAGCCGTGCTCGGCACGCGTAGTACGTCTCTTCAATCTCCAGCGTTCCGCGAGAGAGGTACAACTCAATGGCCGCGGCAGCCTCGGCGATATCGGCGAGGCGGTCCTGGTCTCGGTACTTCACAGGACGCGAGACTCAGCAAGTATTGCGTTCCGGCATCGTTTCTTGAGACCCGCAGGTGTACTCACGTCAACCGGAATTCCGAGTTCGCTCTCCAAGTCATCGATCAATCCAATTCGTGTGAGCAAATTCAATGGTGGAAGGAACTCAACCAGGAAGTCGATGTCGCTGTCAGGCGTGTCTTCTCCACGTGCAACGCTCCCGAACACTTGAACATTCGACGCACGATGCTCGTGAGCAATAGCGAGGACGCGTTCACGGTGCTTGATGAGGAGGTGCCCCAACGGGGATTTGGCCTCGAATGTTTGTTCCATAAGGACCAATTTACCATCCATAAGGAATTTGCATCGGGTCCGCCACTCGGTTGAATCGCGCCTGGACAACGGGATGCTATTTCGTTAACTAGACGGTGTCGTGGACCGGCAATCTCCCGATTGAACGATTGCGTAAATGTGAGGCCTAAAAAGAGGCCTATCGAGCAGCGTCACGCCGATCGCAACGGCTGTCAGAACTCGTTGTCCAATCGAAGCAATTCAGAAATTCTTCGATTTCGTTCAAAAATACGGCGACCGTTGGGGTCCCCGAGCGTGAACGTTCACATACTTACGGTGGGCCGCCCGGGTCTCGATCCCGGCACCTTGGGATTAAAAGAAGCATGCGGATGGTTGGACTGGTCCGGTGGGGTCGGATTCGTCCGAGATTCAAAGACAATCTGTCCGGTGGCGTCGGAATCGTCTCGTGGTGTCGGAATGGTCCGTGGGAAATTGGGTGGGATTTTTGAGTCCACGCAAACGTTCAGCGTGCGGGTTTTCTCGTCTAATCTCGTCGGTGTTTACTCAACACGTATTCGTCAACCCAAGCGCGAGTACTCCGCCACTGCCCGTCCGGCCCTTTCTGTGCTCGCAGTCGTCCGCGTTCGATCGCCGCTCGGAGCGAAATGACGCTCCGCTCTTTCGTCGCCAATGCAGCGAGTGGAACCAATCGGTTCGGTCCGGCCACGGCAGGAACAACGAAACGGTAAAGGTTGTCCGTAATCGCGCGCGCGATCAACTCACCAAGAGGACCTGGGTCGCCCTCGTCCGCCCGCTGCAGGGATCGAAGGTACTTGCTTCGATCCCGCTTGTAGATGATCACCGGCGGATAACCCATGCGAACCAAGACGAGGTTGAGCAGAAGACGTCCCGTACGCCCGTTGCCGTCGAGGAACGGGTGAATCCTCTCGAAAGCGGCGTGGGCGGCAGCGATCGACTCGATCGGGTTTTCCGTGGAGTTGATAGCTGACAACGACTTCACCCAGTCGGCTACCGCTGCTTCGACTTCGATCCAAGAGGGGGGCACCATCCCGCCGGCGAATGGCTCAATGTCGTGTCGGCGAAAACTACCGGGTTGCTCTTTCTCTGTGGCGCTGGAGTGGGGCGCGACGCCCCACACCGGTCCCAGGGCGAGTTCGTGAACGTGACGGACCTCACTCAACGTGACTGGAGTGTCAGGGGCCCATTCGCCGGGATCGAGTGCCTGGCCGTAGACCCATTTCGCGGCGTTGGCGTAGCCGGTTACTTCCA
>Ga0307374_10001587_pt1 | contig 41821 bp, 33 predicted proteins | sample OX3MG_FD_202532 | JGI IMG/M metagenome (GOLD analysis project Ga0307374, IMG submission 202532) | Soil microbial communities from Risofladan, Vaasa, Finland - OX-3 | ecosystem: Environmental > Terrestrial > Soil > Coastal area > Acid sulfate soil | place: Finland: Risofladan, Vaasa | collected...
TCTTTGGACCTTCAATTCTGCCCCTGGAAAACAAGCCCACCCTGCTCATCGTCGTCCCACAGCGCGAATACCTGGCCTGCATAGGCTGAATGCTGACCTCGCCACCCCCAAGTTCCGAAACGGCTGCATTCCCGCGATCGAATTTACAAAGCAGGCTCCAACGATTAGAATAGACTTTAGCTCAATAAGAGAAAGTTGGGACCGGCATATTTCATGAGCGATCATGCCCTGCACATTGAAGACCCGAAGTTGGAACCCATCGCCGAGAAAGTCCTTGCCGGCGAACGGCTTGGCTTCGAAGAGGGCTTGGCGCTTTTCGAGTCGAATGACCTGCTGGCCACCGGCTGGCTCGCAAACCACGTCCGCGAGCGGCTTCACGGCAAGCGGACATACTTCAATGTGAACCGCCACATCAATCCCACCAACATCTGCGTGGCCAGTTGCAAGCTGTGCGCATTTGGCCGCAAGCTGGATTCGCCCGGGACTTACGCCATGTCTCTGGAGGAGGTTTTCCGGACGGCTGGAGAAGGCTGGACTGAAGCCGTCACCGAATTCCACATCGTGGGCGGGCTGCACCCCAGCCTTCCTTTTGAGTACTACGTCGATCTGCTGCGCGGCCTGAAGGAGCGGTTTCCTTCTGTCCATCTGAAAGCCTTCACGGCCGTGGAGATTGGTTATTACGCCCACATGACGCGCATGACGGTCCGCGAGATTCTGGAGCGGCTCAAAGAGGCCGGGCTCGGCTCGTTGCCCGGCGGCGGCGCTGAAATCTTTGCTCCGGCCGTCCGGCGAGTCATCTGCGACCACAAAATCGGCGCGACGATGTGGCTGAAAGTCCACCGCACGGCTCACGAACTCGGATTGCACACCAACGCTACCATGCTCTATGGCCACATTGAAAGCGCAGCGGACCGCGTGGACCACCTGCTCCAATTGCGTAAACTGCAGGATGAGACGCGCGGCTTCCAGACGTTCGTTCCCCTCAAATTTCACCCCGCCAATACCGATCTGGGCAAGATAATCCAGTACCGCGAAAGCACCGGCTTCCTGGACTTGAAAAATGTGGCCGTCGCGCGCCTGATGCTGGATAATTTCCCTCACATCAAAGCCTATTGGGTGATGCTCACGCCGCGCGTGGCCCAAGTAGCCTTGCGCTTCGGCGCTGACGATCTGGATGGAACCATTGTTGAGGAGAAGATTTATCACGATGCGGGCGCGACCACTCCGCAGGTGATGAACCGTCAGGAAATCGTTCGCCTGATTCGCGAGGCCGGACTGGAACCCGTCGAGCGCGATACGCTTTACCGCCCGGTCACGCGCACCGAAAGCGAAGTCACAATTCATGCATAGCCTACCCGACCCTGTGTGGACCAAGTGGTGGCCCTAAAGCGCAAGCAATGGAAGGCAAGGCGCGCTGCCTCGATTCCGCCTATTGATGGCACGGGAAACTGCCAACGAATCTAAGACTTCATCGAAATGTCATCCAATCTCAACAAAGAAGAGCGATAATAATTTTGGGTTCTGCCGGTACGTGATTTTGCCGATAGTAGAAAGGGAGCTGGAAGAGGGGATCGGAGCGATGGCCAAAAAGAAGAATGAACTCGTAAAGTTGCTAGACTGGGTCGCTGACGGAAATTGGTGGGACTGGGCGCGCCGCCATCCCCAGACCCTGGCCGCTGCTGCTTTGTTGCTTGCAGCCACGGTTGCCCTCGTTCCCCATTCGAAAAAAACGGGCCACGCAACCTCAGAGCCCGAAGAAACACCGCTGTTTATCTAGGTTCGCGGGCCGCGCTCCTGGCAATTCCCGATCCATCTTGTTGACTCCGATTCTTCAGATTCCATCCCTTTAACCTCTGACCAGCTTCGACTCAGCCTGCCCCTCAATAAAACCGCGACTCAACACTTTGCCGCCAAACCCATTTGAGGTATCCTGCCAAGGTTTCTGGTGAGTCCTGCCGCTGCTGGGCGATCCGCTCAAGAAACTCTGATAGGTTCTAGCTCATGGAACAGAAGACTGCCGTGCATTCTGCACCGGGTCTGGGACGTGCTGAAGGCGTCTCCAACTCACGCCGCTGGGCTGTGGTCACCATGCTCTTCGCCGCCTCGCTCATCAACTACCTGGACCGCTCATCCATTTCCTTCGCACTGCCCCTCATCGCCAAGGACTTCAACCTGGGACCCGAAGGCAAGGGCCTGTTGCTTTCCACCTTCTTCTGGTCCTACACGCTCATGCAGGTGCCTATCGGCTGGGCCTCGGATCGTCTCAATCTTCGCTGGCTATACGCCGGCGCCTTGATCCTTTGGTCCTTCGCCCAAGGATTGGCGGGCGTGGCGCGAAGCCTCTTGGGGTTGATTGCCACCCGCATCATTCTTGGGGTTGGCGAGTCCATTTACCTTCCGGGCGGGACGCGCATCGTTAGCCTGCTCTTTTCTTCTGAAGAGCGGGGCTTGCCCTCCGGCGTCTTTGACTTTGGCACGCGCATCGGCATCGCCTGCGGCAGCCTGATCGTGCCGGTGCTGATTGTTCACTATGGCTGGCGCAGGAGCTTCATCCTGGTCGGCTTCGTTGCCCTGCTCTGGCTCTTTCCGTGGCTCAAAATCGCCCCCCGGCAATTAAAGGCCACAAGGAATTCAGATCAAGCTTCACCCGAGCCGTATTCAAAGCCGTCAAGCTCCGTGGTCGTCCGCATCTTGAAACCCGCAAAGAAATGGTCCAGGTTTCTGAACCGCGACCTGATTGGCATCTGCCTGGGTTTCCTTGGTTTTGATTACTTTTGGTATCTTCTGGTCACATGGCTGCCGGATTATATGGTGATGGCCCGCCATCAAAACATCCTCAAAGCCGGCGTTTTTTCCGCCTTGCCTTTTATGGTCTACGGCTTGTCAGAACCCGTGGGCGGATGGATTGCAGATCGCCTGGTCCGCCGCGGTTGGAATGAAACGCGGACCCGGAAGACCATCATCACCATCGCCTACTCTTTCGGCCTGCTGCTGATCCCCGCAGCCCTCGTCAAGAGCGTGAAGCTATCGGTCATTCTGCTCATGGGCGCCTGCCTGGTGGGACTCTCCACTGGCAACATCAGCGTCATCGTACAAGCTTGCGCGCCTTACGACGAGATCGGCATTTGGACCGGTTTCCAGAACTTTACCGGCAACATCGGCGGTGTGATCGCTCCGCTCGCCACCGGTTACCTTATCAGCCGTACCGGCTCTTACACACCCGCATTCATCCTGGCTACGGGAGTTCTGGTGGTGAGCCTGGCTGCCTATTGGTGGGTGGTCGGCGAACTTTCCTGCAAGGAGAACGAGAGTTGAAGATGCCGGCGAGGCCGGGCCCAATCAAACGCGACGAAACCCGAATTTGTGTGATAGAAAGGATGGGGTTCGATTGAGCAGTCCCGTCAGTTTGTAACGGCCTCCGGATCATGGAGGAATTTGACGTTCATACATTCTCGAGCCAGCACCGGTTTCATCGCCACATTGATTGCCATGATGATAATACCCTTAGGCCACAGCGCCCGCGCATCGCAAAAAAAGATTCTTCCACGGACGAAGATAGCCCCTCCGCTCTTGGGAGCCAAAGGACGCGGTTGGTGGAAGCATGCCGTCTTCTATCAAATCTATCCGCGCAGCTTCATGGATTCGAACGGCGACGGCATTGGCGATTTGAATGGTATCCACTCCAAGCTCGACTATCTGGCCAGCCTCGGTATCGATGCCATCTGGATTACACCGTTTTACCCGTCGCCGCAGGTTGATTTCGGCTACGACATTAGTAATTACGAAAACGTTGATCCGCAGTTCGGACATCTTAAAGATTTTGACCGACTGGTGGCCGCAGCTCACCAGCGGCACATCCGTGTCATCATGGATATGGTTCTGAACCACACTTCCGATCAGAATCCATGGTTTATTGAATCCCGTTCTTCTCGCGCCAATCCCAAGCGCGATTGGTACATCTGGCGCGACGGCAAAAACGGAGGTCCGCCCAACAACTGGATTTCCGACTTTGGCGGTTCGGCCTGGACTTACGACAAGAAGACCGGGCAGTACTATTACCATTATTTCTATCCCCAGCAGCCTGACCTCAACTGGCGAAACCCGGAAGTTGAAAAGGCCATGTTTGGGGCTGTTCGCTTCTGGCTGAAGCGCGGGGTGGACGGCTTCCGGCTGGACGCGGTGGACGAGCTTTTTGAAGACCCGCAATTGCGCGATAACCCGATCCTGCCGAATTCCGTCCCGGATGGCACCATTCAGGAGAATGAAATTTACAATCGTGATTTGCCGGAGCTCCACGGAGTCTTGCAGCGGTTGCGTGCTATTATCAACTCTTTCAATTCGCCGTCACGAATTCTGATTGGCGAGATCTGGGTGAACAAGCTGCGGCAGCTTGTGAAGTTTTATGGATCACACAACAACGAAGTTCAACTGCCCTTCAACTTTTTCTTCACGAAAATTAAGAAGCTGGATGCCGCGGAGTTCCGCCAGGAAGTGTTGGACAATCAGCGGGTGCTGGGACACCACTGGACCACTTATGTGCTGAGCAACCACGACGTTGTCCGTGCTCTGACCCGTTACGGGGACGGGGCGTACAATCGGCAGATTGCCAAGCTCCTGGCCACCCTGTTGCTGACCTTGCGCGGCTCGCCTTTTATCTATTACGGCGAAGAAATCGGCATGGTCAACCATGATCCGAAAACCGTCGACGAGGTTCGAGATCCCGTCGGCCGCCGTTTCTGGCCTAAGTATAAGGGCCGTGACGGGGAACGGACTCCCATGCAGTGGACGCCGGGACGGAACGCCGGATTCACTGCCGGAACTCCCTGGCTGCGGATTCCGGCGAGTGCCAAGACTCACAACGTGGAGACGGAATCCGCCAATGCGTCCTCCGTTCTCAACTATTACAAGACATTGCTGCACTTGCGGCGGCAAAGTGCCGCGCTTCAGAATGGGGCTTTCGAAAACCTGGGAAATGATCCCCATGTCTTGACCTACCGCCGGGCTGTGGGCAATCAAGCGATGCTCATCGCCCTCAACATGAGCGGCCTTACGCAAACCTTGAGCGCGAAAACTTTGCAGACTGGCGGCAAGAAGCTGAAGGTGATTTTGAACTCTTCGGGCGATACCCAGAAGGCGATCGTGGGAAGCTCGCTACGCTTCGAGCCCTATGAATCCATTGTTCTCGAAGAACAGTAAGGAAAAACCTTGTAGCGGCGGTGCCCTCACCGCCGACATGGTCGAAAAAAACGGGGCGGCAGTGCGAATACCGCCGCTACAATACGATACTTTGCAACGGAGGCATACACCATGAGTGATGTCATCAATCGACGGGACTTCATGCTTCGGACGGGTCTGGCCACGGCGGGTGCGGGCTTGGCACTTTCGAGTGCGACGAAAAGCGTTCTGGGCGCCAATGACCGTATCATCGTAGGGGTGATCGGCACGGGTCGGCAGGGCACGTTTGACATGACCGATTTCGCCCGCCAGCCGGATGTGGAGATTGCGGCGATCTGTGATGTCTACCAGCCGAATCTGGACAAGGCTTTGCAAAAAGCTGGCGGTAAGACAACCCCCCACAAGGATTTCCGGGAGATTTTTGACCGTAAGGATATTGACGCAGTCGTGGTCGGAGCTCCCGACCACTGGCACGCGCTACCCACGATCATGGCTTGCCAGGCGGGAAAAGACGTCTACGTGGAGAAACCCATTTCCGTCGTGATCGACGAAGGGAAAGCCATGGTGGCTGCCGCCCGCAAACACAAGCGGGTGGTGCAGGTGGGAACGCAGCAACGCTCCGGCATTCATTTTCAAAGAGCCGTCCAACTCGTGCAGGATGGATTCATCGGCAAGGTGAGCTTTGTGCGGACCTGGAATTACGGCAATGAATATCCCGAAGGCATCGGCAATCCGCCGGATTCGGACCCTCCTGCCACGCTCGATTGGAACATGTGGCTGGGTCCTGCGCCCAAAGTGCCGTTCAACGCCAATCGTTTTGGCGTGGCGCCGGACCGCTGGTCCACGTTCCGCTACTTCTGGGATTATGCGGGCGGCATGATGACGGATTGGGGCGTACACCTGATGGACATTGTGCAATGGGCTATGAAGGTCGAAGGCCCCAGCACCGTCACGGCTTCCGGCGGCAAATGGTACTTGCAGGACAACCGCCAGACGCCCGACACGTTGCAGGTCACCTACCAATATCCTGGCTTTGTCTGCGTCTACGAAAATCGCACCTGCAACGCCAATTCCATGTATGGCAAGGACTACGGCATCGAGTTTCACGGCACGGACGGAACTCTGTTTGTGGACCGCAGCGGCTTTGAAGTCTATCCCGAAAAGCGGCAGCATGGCGCCGGCCGGATTGAGGAAACCCCGGCGATGAAGATGTCCTCCGTCAACCGGTCGCACTTTGATCACGTCCGGAACTTCCTCGATTGCGTCAAATCCCGGCAGAAACCTATCAGCGACATTGAAATCGGGCACCGTTCCACCAGCGTCTGCCTGCTCGGCAACATTGCCTATCGCACCCAGGAGCGCTTGGTCTGGGACGTGAAGGATCAAAAACTGCTGCAAGGCGGCGCCAAAGCGGCCCAGTTGCTGAGCCGCGAATATCGATCCCCGTGGAAACTGCTGGCATCGTAGCGGTCGGCGGGGCAGGCTTGCTCCGAAAGAATACGTTGCCTTAACCGCTGACGGCCTCAACTTGTAAAATCTCACGTTCCGCCATCCCAGACTTTTCCCTTCAGCCCATCCATTCCTCTTTCTCCGCTCGCACATCTCATGGGACTCATCCCGCAGGCAATTCCTGCCGATAGGCTTTTGGAAAGCATGGAGGGTAATAGCGTTGAAGGGAAGCTTTCGGGGTTTACTGCAGACCGTCCTTGTTGCCGCCGTTGGAGGCTGGTTTCTCCACCGCATGCCTTTATCCGGGATCTGGACCTCGTGGCGTCATCTGGACCCTCGGTGGCTGCTGTGCGGTCTGGCTTCCTGCGCAGCAATGCTGGCGGTACGCTCCGCCAAGTGGTGCTTGCTTCTTACGGACTCAGGCCAGGATCGAGGAACAGCTCAGGCGGTTCGTTCCCTGTTTGGATCTTATACACTGGGCACGTTAACTCCTGGCCGCTTGGGTGACCTGGCGCGCTGCGCATTCGTCTCTGATCCCACGCGAGGAAATGTGCTGCAGCTCACGTTGGTCGATCGCCTGTTCGACTTGGTAGCGGTCTTGACCTTCACAGCCGCAAGCTGCGCTTTCCTCTTTTCGAAGCTTGCGGGTCTCGCGGCGGTTTGCCTTTGGGTGGGAGCCTGCGTCTGGGTTTCGCGCACGGGCCTTGGCATGTTGGACAAGCTGCCCTGGTGTCCGCAGCGGTTCCGCCGGTCGTTGCTGGACTTTGCCGGGACGCTCCGCACCGTCCGCCATGCTCGCTACGCTGCCTGGGCAATGGCGGCAAGCCTTTGTGACTTGGCAACACTGTCGTTCCTGCTGCGCGCCTTCCATCAACACAATCTGCTTGCGGCGTTCGTCGCCTATCCCTGGCTGACCCTTGCCAGCGGATCTCCCGTTTCACTGGGCGGCCTGGGGCCGCGCGAAGGCGTCTCGGCCTGGATCTTCTCCAGCTTTTCCATCTCCACTGCCGCCGCCTTGAACATTTCCCTGCTCTTCTTCGCCTTGACACTTCTTGTACCAAGCGTCGCTGGTGGTGTTTGGCTGGCCGGAGAAAGCGCGGCCGCCGGACTTGCCATCCTCAAGCAAAAAACCGGCCTTCTGGCTCAGGCTTGCCAGTCTTTGCTTCCAACCCCAGAAAAAATAATGTCAGGCGCCAGCCGCGAGCTGGACTAACAGCCGCCGGGCCTGAACCCGGGTAAAGACCCACGACGAGGTAAGACGCTCGTCGTGGCTACCCACTTGGCCCCCGCCTGCGCGGGGGTGACGACGAAGATGGTGGTGGGGATGGCCACACCCGTGGCGTGGTCCAAGCGAGGCGCGCATGATCTTTCAGACTCGCACTTCTGCGAAGGCTTTATCCAAAATTCGCGCGGCCTCATCGGCCTCCGCCTTGCCAATGGTGAGTGGCGGGGAAATACGCAACACATTCCCGAAAAGGCCGCCCTTCCCCACCAGCAAACCATTCGCCCGGCACAGTTCCATGACTTGATTCGTGGCCTGCGGAGCCGGCTCTTTGGTCTTGCGGTCCTTCACCAGCTCCAACCCCTGCATCAAGCCCATGCCGCGCACATCGCCAATGGCAGGATGTTTCTCCTTGAGCTTTTCCAATTGTTGCCGGAAGTAGGCGCCGACGGTGTGGCAATTTTCCAGCAAGTTTTCCTCTTCAATCACTTCAATCACGGCCCGCGCCGCCACCGAGCTCACCGGATTGCCTCCGAAGGTAGCGATGGTCAGGCCCTTAAACGCATCCGCAACCTCAGGCCGGGCCAGAGTGGCGCCGATGGGCACACCATTGCCCATGGCCTTCGCCGTGGTGATGATGTCCGGCTCCACTTCCCAGTGCTCGATGCCGAACCACTTCTTTCCGGTCCGCCCAAAACCAGTTTGCACTTCATCCGCAATAAACAGGCCGCCGTAATTCTTCACAATGCTGAAGACGATCTTGAAATATTCCTTGGGAGGCGTGATGAAGCCGCCCACTCCCTGGATGGTTTCGCCCAGAAACGCGGCAATGCGGCCGGAGGTGGTGGTGCGTATGACTTCTTCCACGTCTTGGGCGCAGGCCACGTCACAGCTTGGATAGGTCAATTTCAGCGGACAACGGTAGCAGTATGGATTGATGGCGTGGCTGATCCCGACGCTGACCACGCCGCCCGCCCGCCACGCCGCCTGCGCGGTGAGCGACTTGGCGAGCGAGGAATGTCCGCTGTATCCGTGGCGAAGCGCTACAACGTCAAAGCTGCCAGTGGCCATTCGCGCCAGGAGAACCGCGGCCTCATTGGCTTCGGTCCCGCTGCTGGTGAAAAAGCTCTTTTCAATTTTGCCGGGCGTAATTTGCGCCAACTTCTCCGCCAAACCCACGATGTGCTCGTTGGGATAAACCGTGGAAGTATGTTGAAGGCGGTCCACCTGTGCCTTGATCTTGCCGGTAACCTTGGGATGGCAATGCCCCACCCCGATGGTCAGGATTCCGCCAAAGAAGTCCAGGTAGCGTTTCCCTTCCAGGTCCCACAGGTAGTGGCCCTGGGCGTGGTCTGCGACCAGCGGCTCGGTGAAGTAATTCACCACGCAAGGGAAAATGTATTTCTGGTGCTTTTCAATCACTTCGTTTCGAGTCATAGAAGCCTCACGGGAGTTGAATGATATTCCGTGCCGGGCGGGAGAAAAACCGGCAATGCGAAAAGCGTTGGGCGGCCTAACAAGGTTCAATGCTTATCCGGCGACGCGGTAGCCGGGACCGTAGCTTTGCCCGGGCCCTTTGCCGGGTCTGAAGAAGAATTCCCCGCCGCTTGTTGCAGAATTTTGACGCTGGCGCTGGCGCCAATCCGTGTGGCGCCGGCGGAGAGCATGGCTTTTAAGTCTTCATAGGAACGGATGCCGCCGGCGGCCTTCACGCCCATGCCCGCGCCCACCGCCAGCCGCATCAGCTCCACGTCGTGGGCGGTGGCGCCGCCCGAAGAAAACCCGGTGGAAGTCTTGACAAAATCGGCGTGCGCGGACTGCGCCAGGCAGCACGCCTTGACTTTTTCCTGGTCCGTGAGCAAGGCGCATTCAAGAATAACCTTGCAGATCGCGCCGCCCTGGTGGCACGATTCAACGACTCCCCGCATATCCTGCTCCACCCGCTCAAACTCACACGACTTCAAAGCGCCAACGTTCATTACCATGTCGATTTCCTGCGCGCCCAGCCGGATGGCTTCCTCAGTTTCGAAGATTTTAGCGGAGGTGAGCGTAGCGCCCAGCGGGAAGCCCACCACCGTGCAAACCTTCACTGGACTGCCGTTGAGCTCGCGGACTGAAACGGGCACCCAGTAGGCATTGACACAAACGCTGGCGAAGCCATACTGCCGTGCTTCGGCACAAAGCTGAACGACCTGCTGGCGCGAAGCCTCCGGCCGAAGCAGGGTGTGGTCGATCCATCGGGCAATTTCGGCAGGAAAACCGGCAATGCTTCCTGCCGTGGTCAGGCGGTCGGCGCCGGCGGAGACCACGCGGCACGCCTTTTCCCAGCAAGCCGAGCCACAACTCCCGTCGCAGCCGGAACAAACACCATCATCCCCACCACAGCCGCGCAGCGCACACAGGCCCTCGTTTGTGAGGCGCTTCAAAACTTCGTCCGCTATCGAATCGACAAGGGTTGTGGAGTCTGAACTGGAAGCAGCGGCAATGGTTGAACGCTCCATCTGGCTGATCTTGTCAATCCGCCGCTGATGCCGTCCACCCGCGAAGTCCGTTTCCAGCCAAACGGCCACGATTTCGCGAGCCTCTTCCGGGCGGAGCCACCGGGCGCCCAGCGCCAGGACGTTGGCGTCATTGTGCTCACGGCTGGAGCGGGCGGCGGCGCGGTCCACGCAGAGGGCGGCGCGAATGCCGGGGACTTTATTCGCGGCGATCGTGGACCCCATACCGGCGGCGTCTATAATGACTCCCCGCCACGCTTCGCGATTGGCCACAGCGGTTGCCACAGCTCGCGCGAAATCGGGATAGTCTACAGGATCAGGCGAGGAAGTTCCGAAATCCCACACCTTATACCCCAGTTGAGCTATGAACTGCTTCAAATGCTCCTTCAGCTCGTACCCGGCGTGGTCCGCCGCCAGCGCCACAAGCGAGTTCGCGGAAGCTCCCGGTCCGCCATCAACCGCTGACTGGCTTCCGGCCGCGGTGGCGCCGGGCGAGTCGTTTGCGCTGCTTTTCTTCGCATCCTCGAAGCGGAACCGGGTGGATCGTTCCGCCGCAGCCTCACGGGCGCGGTCGGTGATGATCGCGCCCGGAGGGATAACCATCTCGGCACCCTCGGGGACCGAAAGGATCTCGTCCGATGTGATGATTCGGCGGCTCATACCTTGGCTGCTTGCCTGTTATTCTTGGGATCGTCTGCCAATTCGGACCATTGAATCATGTCCGGTCCGCAACAACTCCCGCCATTCAGAGAAAGATAACTCTATCCTCAGCGGGTGATAATCTGCAAGAGGCATACATCCGGGCATTGGCGCAGTTTGCTGTAGCGGCGCTCTATGAGCGCCGGAAACCGTTGAGGATCCAAGTTTGGCGCTTATAGAGCGCCGCCACAGCAAACAAAATAAGACACTACCCGGCTCCGGCTGAATTAAATCGAAATGCTTTCCACGGCCTCCGGCCACCAAGTATACTTTGGGATGAAGCGCCTGGGGGAACGCATACCAGCCCGGATGACGCTCGCGCCGGTGGGCGCGCAGAAGGTGCGCTCACCCGCGCCGGTTTCGATTGATTTCAAGCCCGTGAAAATTCTGAGCGTTGTTGGCGCCAGACCTAACTTCATCAAAATATCTCCCATCGTGAACGAACTCCGTCACGTCGCAGGAGTCACACACGTTTTGGTTCATTCCGGCCAACACTACGATAATGGACTTTCGCTGGCGTTCTTTCGCGACCTCCGCCTCCCCGAACCCAACGTGAACCTGCAAGTAGGTTCCGGGACCCATGCGTGGCAAACTGCGGAGGTTATGAAGCGTTTGGAGCCGGTCCTGGTTGAGCAGAATCCCGATTGGGTTTTGGTGGTAGGTGATGTGAATTCGACTCTGGCCGGAGCTCTGACAGCCGCAAAGCTCGGATTCAGGGTGGCTCACGTGGAGGCCGGATTGCGCAGTTTCGACGCTTCGATGCCGGAAGAGATAAACCGTAAGCTGACGGACGCGGTGGCGGATGTTCTGTTCGCATCGGAAGAGAGCGCCGTGCAAAACCTGCGCCACGAAGGTGTGGCAGCGGAGAGAATCTTCCTGGTGGGCAACGTCATGGTGGACACGTTAGTCGAACATCTGAATCGCGCCCGGAGTTCACAGATTCTGAGCCATCTTGGTCTGCGAGACGCAAGCGGCCAGCCCTTGCCTTACGCGGTGGTGACGCTCCATCGGCCCGCCAACGTCGATTCACCTGGGATGCTGGGAAAAATCACATCTGCCCTCGAAGAACTTTCCCTGGAGTTGCCAGTCATCTTTCCGGTCCATCCGAGGACGCGCCAGCGGCTGGCTGAGTGGGGCATGGATGCTGCTGCCAGCGAAGCCGGGCGCCGCCGCGGCCTGATTCTGCTGGAGCCGATGGGCTACCTGGACTTTATCGGCCTGATGGCCCACGCCCGCCTGGTCCTGACCGATTCAGGCGGCGTGCAAGAGGAAACCACGGCACTGGACGTTCCATGCCTGACGCTTCGGGAGAACACGGAACGCCCTGTGACCGTGTCACACGGTACGAACCAATTGACGGGCGCCGAACCGTCGCGATGGATGCCTGCAGCGCGTGAAATCCTGCAAGGGAATTACAAAAAGGGTTCGGGTGTGCCGTTGTGGGACGGAAGAGCGGCAAAGAGAATCGTGGAAGTCTTGATGAGTTTGCCACTGTGTTCCGCGACCGTTGTGGCATGATGGGCTTTCCTTGACCTGGACTATTCGCGAATCTGGCACAGGGGACCGTCAGGGCACGGTTTGAATCGTGCCGAAGAACGGCGTTTCGAGTGTTTATTGATGTCGAATCCCGGGCGGCTATGAGGGCCGCCCCTATTATGGCGCTAAAGAAATCGATCACAGAACAAATCGCACGCCTGCAAAGAATGAGCTGGGATGAGGTCAGGACACGCAGCGGCCAAGAATTTGGCAAGCGGATGGACCGGGTGGTATACGCGCTGGGCCTCGATCCGGCGCTCGGCGAGTTGCGGCCCCGAACAGCGAAAGCTTCGCAAGCAGGCGGGGCCTTGGTGCGCGAAGGCCGCTTCTTTTTCGAACCGTCGGAGATTCACGGCGTGCTGGGCCAGATCAAGAAGGATATACCTGGACAGGCGGAGAAGATCGTCGAACGCGCGGAGCGCATTTGCCAACATCGATTTGATCTGCTGGGATACGAAGACCTGAAATATGGGCCGAAAATCGACTGGCACCTTGACCCCGTTCACGACCGGCGCGCGCCGCTCAAGCCCTCGTACAAAATCCACACCTTGGATTTCTCCGAAGTGGGTGACCACAAAATCATTTGGGAGCTGAGCCGTCATCAGCATCTGGTGACGCTGGCCAAGGCGTGGAACCTGACCGGAGAGGAGCGGTTCGGCGGAGAGTTATTCAGTCAATGGTACGACTGGCAAAAGGCCAACCCTTATCCTCGCGGCATAAATTGGGCGAGCAGCCTGGAGGTGGCCTTTCGCAGCCTCTCCTGGCTTTGGGTGCGCGCTCTGGTGAAAGGACAAGCCCGCGTCCCCGCACCATTCCCAAAGAACGTGCTGAAGGCCCTGGCGCTGAGCGGCAGGCACATCGCCCGCTATCTTTCCACCTATTCTTCGCCCAACACTCACCTGCTGGGTGAAGCCGTGGCCCTTTTCTTCATTGGCACGCTTTGCCCTTCCTTGAAATCAGCAGACCGCTGGCAAAGGTTGGGCTGGGGGATTGTGCAGCGGGAGGCGCGGCGGCAGGTTCGGCCGGACGGCTGGTATTTTGAGCAATCGTCCCACTATCACGTGTATGCGCTGGACTTTCTGCTGCACGCGCGCATCCTGGCCGGGTGCAATGGAATTCTGGTCCCACCGGAGTTCGATTCGATCCTCATCAAGATGCTGGAAGTTCTTGCGGCATTAGCGCAGGCGGGCGCTGTCCCCGCCTTCGGCGATGACGACGGCGGACGTGTGTTTGACCCGTCGCGCAACCAGCCTGCGCATCTGGCCGATCCCTTGACAACGGGGGCCGTGCTTTTCAAGAATTCCCAATTCAAGGCAGCGGCTCGCGGGCTTCGCGAGGAGACCCTTTGGCTGTTGGGCGCGGAAGCGGCAGGCAAATTTGAAGCCGTCCCGCAGGGGGAAGCCAGTCTTAAATCTCAACAATTTCCCGAAAGCGGAATCTATATCCTTGCCGAAAACCAGCTCTGCCCGCAACAGATGGCCATCGATGCCGGCCCGCAAGGAACGGGCAACAGCGGGCATGGCCATGCTGACGCCTTGAGCGCACATCTATCCGTCGATGGCCGGGAATGGTTGGTGGACCCCGGCACGTATTGTTACATGTGTCCGGACGGAGTCCGTGACGCGTTCCGGGGGACACCGGCCCACAACACTCTCGACGTGGATGGCCTGAGCCAGGCAATCCCGGCGGGCCCATTCGCGTGGAGGCAGCTTCCGCGCGTTAAAACGGAAGGTTGGGCCGCGGGCGGGAGCTTCGATCTTTTCGAAGGCAGTCACGATGGCTATCTCCGGCTGTCACAGCCGGTTGTGCATCGCCGCGTGGTGCTTCATCTGAAATCTTCATTCTGGCTCGTCCGCGATATTGCCGAAGGCGCGGGCGAGCACACCCTCACCGTCCGATGGCATCTTGCTCCCTGGTTGCACGTCCGGTATGGAGATCCCGGATTTGAAATCTTGCCGCGAGCCACCGCCGCTGCAGGGTGCGGCGTGCGGGGACTCTGGTGCCTGCCCTTCAAAGGACACGCGTGGGAGCAAGGCATCAGAGCAGGTGATTGCTCCCCCGTCTACGGCCGGAAGGAGCCGGACCAGGTGTTATATTTTTCAACTCATGCAGAGCTGCCGAAGGAAATCACAGTTTTATTCATTCCTATGACCGCGAATTCCAAACCAGGACAATTCGAGCGCCTGGAAACCATGGAAAACGGGCCGGGACTTTCCGCATACCGTTATAATGACAAGGAGGCAGTCTGCTACTTCTTCTTTGCAAGCCGGAATGAAGGATGGACTTTAGGACCGTGGGCGAGCGACGCCCGGTTTCTCCAAGTGGCGGCTAATCCAAGCCAGAAGACCCTTCAAGTCGCGTGGACCCGAGGTTCATATTTTGAGTTCGAGTCCAAACGTTGGGTGGGGCTGAAATCCTCCACAAACCGATTTGAATTGCAAGTTGACCCACGAGGAAGCGGCGTAAATTGTGACAATGAGGAGGCGCTCCCGAAAGGCAGAATCCACATTCCCTCGAGCCTCCGCGAGGCCATTTGGAATACCCGTGACCGTTGGAGTGGTTGATCTCTCCGCGCCGTTCGCCGCCGGGATGTAGGACCGGCGTGATGGCGGCCCGGCTTGAATCGCCGTCTACAAAAACTATGTGCGGAATTTGTGGCTTTGTTTATTCAGACCGGAGCCGGAGGGCCGAGCGTTCAGTCCTCGAGGAAATGAACCGCCAAATATTTCATCGCGGTCCCGATGATGACGGCTTCCACACGGACGGCCCGGTGGGATTGGCGATGCGCCGGCTGAGTATCATTGATTTGAATACCGGCCAGCAACCGGTAACCAATGAAGACGGGAACATCTGGCTGGTCTATAACGGAGAAATTTACAACTATCAAGAGCTCCGGCCCGGACTTGAAGCCAAGGGCCATCGTTACCGCAGCCACAGCGACACGGAAACCATTGTTCATCTTTACGAGGAATATGGCCGGGATTGCGTCAGCCACCTGCGGGGAATGTTTGCTTTCGCACTTTGGGATGCGAAAAAGAAGGTTCTGTTCGTGGCCCGGGACCGGCTGGGCATCAAGCCTCTCTATTATTCAAAACGGCCGGAGGCTTTCATCTTCGGCTCAGAAATCAAGGCTCTGCTGGCCTTCCCGAATTTCCGTCCGCAGCCGAATTTTTCGGCTCTACCCGAGTACCTCGCCTTCGGCTATCTCTCCGGCGAGGAAACGCTGTTTTCCGAAGTTCGCAAGCTGCCGCCCGGACATACCCTGGAACTTTTTGAGTCCGGCGAAGTGAAAATCGAGAGCTATTGGGATCTTCCTCAACCTCAAATTGCTCACCCCCAATCCCGCAAATACTATGTCGATACTTACCGGGGCTTGCTGGAAGAAGCGGTTTCAAGCCATCTGATGAGTGATGTTCCGCTCGGCGTTTTCCTGAGCGGCGGCCTGGATTCGAGCGCCGTCGCAGCGCTGATGACCAAGATTCGGCGCGAGCCCATTGAGACTTTTTCAGTGGGCTACGGCGAAGAGTCCTACAGCGAGCTTCCCTACGCAAAAGTGATGGCGGACCACTTGAAATCCGTTCATCACGAAGTCCGCATCAGTTGGCAAGAATTCTTTGACGCCCTTCCCAAACTCATCTGGCATGAGGATGAACCGATCGCCTGGCCTTCGAGCGTTTCGCTCTACTTTGTGGCCAAACTGGCGAAGGAACGAGTCACCGTGGTTCTGACTGGTGAAGGAAGTGATGAGACGTTGGCGGGTTATACGCGCTATGCCTGGACGATGTGGAATGCCCGCATGGACCGCTTTTATCGCGGCGTCGCTCCGGCGGGCCTTCGCCATGCCGTCCGCAACCTGATCAACCAGACAAACATGCTTCCCGCCAACATGCGCCGGGCGCTTTCCCACACCTTCCTGGCGCGGGATGGCAGTTCCTGGCCCTCTTTTTACTTTGACAATTTTTACTCGGCGTTCTCCGAATCCGCCCAAACCGAAATCCTGGAAGGCTATTTTCAGGGTGAGCGCGGCGCGGCTTATCGCAATGCTTTGCGCTATTGGGAGAATTCTCGTGGCGATATCATCCACCGGCTCTTATACACGGACACCAAAACCTACCTGGTTGAGCTATTGATGAAACAGGACAGCATGAGCATGGCGGCGTCCCTCGAAAGCCGCGTGCCATTTCTCGATCACGTCCTGGTGGAATTTACCACCGGCATTCCCGCTGAATATCAGACGCGGGGGTTTGCCGGAAAGTTCATTCTGAAGTCCGCAGTGGAGGACCTGTTGCCACGATCCATCGTCTACCGCAAGAAGTTGGGATTTCCAACTCCACTGCGCGGCTGGCTTGCCGGACCGCAACTCGACGTGGTCGAAAAGCTGGTGCTTGACCCTCGCGCCCTTTCCTGGGGAGTTTTCAAGCCGGAAGGGTTGAAGCGGCTTTTCGCAGAGCACCGCTCCGGCCAACAGGACCATTACGAGAGGATCTGGAGGCTATTGAACCTTGAATTGTGGCGAAGGGTTTTTATCGAACGGGATCCGGCCTATCTGCCCCAAGTTCACAGTGGCCATTGAAAAGATCTATGCAAGATCGGTCGCGGGTAAATCCTTCCTGAACGCTGAAATCGTAGGTTGTAAGAATTAATTAGCGCTTCTGTCGTAGGTTTCTGAGTTCTTCTGTCAGGATATCCTGAGCCAGGTGAGTCCGTCATTCCCGCGAAGGCGGGAATCCACCACCCCGGCAGCTCTTGGATTCCCGCTTTCGCGGGAATGACCGTGTCGAATTCCCTTGTTCAAGCACGTCCGGTTTGGTTCTGGCTTCGCCGGGTCAGGACTGTGTGCCGCAATTCTCGAAAGCGAGTATCACTTTACATGAAAACATCCTATTCGTAGCCCGCACCTCTGCACCTCCAGGGGCGCAATGCTGCTAGGGCTGAGCGGCTGCGAAAGACAACTTCCGAGTGGCCGACAATACGGGAGTTGAGCCACCTCGCTCTACCCTACGGCGTTTCTCGCGGGTAGGGACCCTAGATACAGCCGCCGTTAGATGGCTTTTTGACGACGAGAGAGTTCCTCGTACCGAATTTGCCACAGCTCCTTGGCCTCGTCGTCCAGTTCACGCAAATATCTCCATAGTTCAGCGAGTTTGGGGTGATTCAGGTATCCACCCAGCGACTCGATTTCAGACAATATGCAAGCCATCAGAATCAGCCCGGTCGCGATCAGGTTGCTTTCTCCTTGCCCAGGATTCCACTGGAGAGCAGGATCGTCGACCAACATTGCTGCCGCAAAGGAAGCCGCACGCCCGTGTGCCTGTGCTGACTGGATAGAGTAGTGGTATTCATACAATTCCTTTAGCACCGCCAGTCGCGTGCCCGATACAAATGGTGGGAGACTGCGGCTCTTTCGGCCATAGACCATTACCCCAGGCGTGGGCCACTGGTCCGGTATCCTGCTCGGCTGCCGCTCGAGTTCTGGGGTAAGTTTGAGGTTCTTCGCGATGATGGCAAGGCCTTTTCGGTACACGTCGAGATACTGTGTCCATTTCGGGTCGGATCCAAAACGCTTCAGTAGGTAATTGTAGTGCACCGCCATACCCTTGAAGTGTTCGCGAGCAAGGACTTGCGTGCGTGCCGCAGGGTCCTGCGTGAGGGCAAGAACACTCGCGAAGATTTCGAATAGGGCACGATCCAGGATGCCCGCCTGAAGCATAAGCCTCTTCGGTCGCTTTTCCGCCAGCAAGATGCAGATTGCGGCGTACGTTTGCATCGCCGCCACCAGAAAGCCTCGCAACATTTCGAATGGTTCCGGCGGTGTCAGGCGGCCGGATTTGACATCACGCCGAAAGTGCTCTTTGTAAAATTCGACCAAGACCTGAAGGATCTCGTTGAACAGCCCGTGCGGAATAGGCGGTACTTCGTGCTTCCATTGGGGGAATGGTTCCATGGGTTGTGTGTCGCCCTTTTCTTTGTCGCCCTCGCGAGAACCGCCTCGGCCACTTGTGGCTCCAGCTAAATGGGGTCTTCACCAAGTGCGAACCTGGAATCCAGTGGTCGACAGCGCTTCAGCGGGTGGCGCAGAGTTTCGTTTTCCAGAAACTCTGCGGCTTTTCACCCGGCCATGCCCACAAGCCGCGGAGTTACCAAACGATTCCGCGTTTCCAAACGGCGGCTGGCGCTTACCCAGTGCGTTTGCGTCTGGGGAACGGGCGGATCAGGACCTCAGCGGGGATATTCAGCGTTTGATTCAGTCGCCGGATCATGGACAACGAAAGGGCTCGATCCCGGCGAAGCACTTCGTAAACTCGTGTCCGATTGCCAATCACGCCGATTAGCGATTTCTGATCCGCGCCCTGCTGCTCCAGCCGGAACTTGATCGCCTCAACGGGATCGGGACCATCAATGGGGAAATGGGTCTGCTCGTAGGCCTCGACCAGGGTCGTCAATACCTCCAGTCGATCTCCCTCCGCGGTCCCCTCATCCGCCCCCCACAGGCGCTCGATTTCACGGAGCGCCGCCGCGTGGTCGGCTTCAGTTTTGATGGGCTTGATCTGCATATTGCACCGTCCTCACATCAATCTTGTCGTACTCCTTATGGCTACCGAGCCATTTTATAAACACTATGCCGCGACGGTAGTCGATCGCGGTAACCAAGCGATAGTCATTCCCCTTGATATTAAACACCACCCGGTCAGCCCCTACGATGCTGGCGTTTCTGTAATACTCCTTCACATCGGCTGGCGTTTTCCATTCCGCTTGTCTGGCCTCGTGGAACCAAGCGTCCAGAGCAGCCTTCACCACGCGGTAGTCCTTATGGCCGGCCAGCCTCGCAACGAACCGAACGAGAGTATTCCGGGCAATGACGCGCACAACCACATCTTATCATGTTCCCAAAATGGGCACTATGAGATGATAAAACGGAGTGCGAGGGGATAAATCTTGCCTTGTCGCCCAGCGTTTACCTATTCTCGCGCGCGAGTACGGGCGTTCCGGTCGTATCACGGCCCACTCGGAAGACATGCTGGCATCTCCAGGTAATGGGCTGTCCCGTTGGGCATGTACCGAAGAAAGGTATCCCACGATACCTCTGATCTCCACCCGGCCTCTGGCGCATGGATGGCGTTGCGAGCCGCGCAGACGGCCCAGTGTAAAGGAACCGCCCGGAATGCCGGTGTCAAAATCTATAAGCCGGGCTATAATCCAAAGCATGGCAGACCTCGCCACCACGTTGCCCGCCCCCCTCAAGGCTTGGGAAGACGGGACGATCCGGGTTGGGTCTTCGCGTGTGCTCCTTGATTTGGTGGTCCACCACTTCAAACAAGGCGCCACGGCGGAGCAAATCCAACACAGCTTCCCGTCACTCACTCTCCGCGACGTTTACGGATGGCGATCTTCTACTATCTGGACCACACCGAAGAAGTTGAAGCGTATCTTGCGGACCAGGAGGGACAGGCCGAAGAGATCGAGCGAACGCTCCGTAGCACTCAAGGCCCCACCTGCGTCCAGAAGCGGCTGGAAGAACGGCGCGCCCACTTACTCAAGTAAGTCCCTCCTCCATGTTGAAGCTCCTCAATAAAGAGAACCTGAATCAACGTGACAACGCGCGATGTTCACCTTCATATCAGCCTTCCGTCAGCTTGCGGTAAGCGCCGGGATCGTCAACATCGGTGAGGATGGTAGCGTCCTCGACTTCCAGTAGCTGGGTCGCGGACTGATATTTGCGAATCACGGAATTGGCCCCTTCTTGCGCTGGCAAAGCGATCAACTCCGCAAAGAGTTCCCGCCCAATCAGCACAGGATGCCCGCGCTTGCCGCGAAACACTGGGATGATGACCGGCGCCGGAGATTGGCAATAATGGTCGAGGATCCGGCGCATGACATCCGGGCTAACTGCGGGATGATCCACCAAACACAATAAAATTGCCCGTGGCCCCGCCACACTCCATGCCGCAAGCCCAACCTGCAATGAGGAAGTCTGGCCTCGTTTGTAGTCCGGATTGAGCACGACCCGCACCGCGTCCAGATCAACTGTGGACTGGATCAATTCCGTATGGTGTCCCAGCACCACAACAATCTCTGCGATACCAGCTTCGCGGAGATTGCCGATGATCGCCTCCAGAAAAGTTTTGCCACGGTAGTCGAGCAGTGCCTTATCCTGCCCCATGCGCGAAGATTCCCCGGCGGCAAGAATCAATGCGGCGACATCATCCTGGCTCACGACGTTATTTGAACTTTCGGCTGGTAAGCGAGAGAAGGAACCGAGGGCAAGGCATTGCGGCGCACGGCAATCATTTCAGCCACGACCGACACGGCAATTTCACCAGGAGTCAAGGCGCCAATCTCCAATCCCACGGGAGAGTGAACCCTTTCCAGAACGTCATGCGGAACGCCTTCGTCTTCGAGCACTTTGAAAAACTCAACCAGCTTGCGCCGGCTGCCCACCATGCCAACGTAGCGGGCCGAAGTGGTGAGGGCCCATCGCAAGCAGGCAAGATCGCCCTTGTGCCCCCGGGTGGCGATGACCAGGTAGGAAAAGCCGTTGGGACTTAGCTCGGCGAATATTTCCTCCCAAGCGCCCGAGAGAGTCTCCTTGGCTTCGGGAAAACGCTCCGCATTCGCAAACGCCTCGCGGTCGTCGCAGATGATGCTCTCAAATCCGGCAATCTGGGCCGCCTTGTGAACTGAAAGCGAAACGTGCCCGCCACCGAACAAGTAGAGAGTTGGGATAGCAAGAATCGGTTCTACGAAAATGTCCAGCGATCCGCCGCACACCAAACCTTCATCGTACTCGGGATTCTGGTTCAGGTTGAAGTGAAGACGGCGGGGTTTTTCTTCGCGCATCACTTCCTGCGCCACGGACCAAACTTCCGCTTCCACGCAGCCGCCGCCAACGGTCCCCACAATCGACCCATCCTCCCGGATCAGGATCTTGGAGGTCTCGTAACTGGGAACAGAGCCTTGTACCTGAATGATCGTGGCAAGCGCGCCGCAGCGTCCCTGTTTCCTGAGTTTGGTAATTTCCTCGTAGATGTCCATCACTTTTTTTTAGGCCAATTCAATTCGCGGGTTCGGACGATTCCGCTTTGCGCCTTCTCAAATAAGCCGGGACATCGAGATCGTCCAACGTGATCTCCGGGCTCAATTCCTCGGGCTTTGCGTCCACCGGCAATTTCTCCCGCCTTTGAATCACAGTCTTTACGGTTTCCTGGATGACGCGGGTTGAATGCGTGATCCCCGTGCGTCCGGTGCGAATGGGCTTGCCATACTTATCCGACTTGACGCCCGTGGCAATCACCGTCACCTTCACTTCGTCGTTCATCGATTCATCCAGCACGGCGCCAAAGATGATATTGGCATTTTCGGCCGCCGCCTGCTGGATAATGGATGAGGCGGAGTGAACTTCGTGCAGCGTCAACTTGCTCGAACCCGTGATGTTCAGCAGGATTCCCTGCGCGCCGTTGATGGAGGCGTCCTCAAGCAACGGGCTGGAGATGGCGCGGTTGGTCGCTTCGACCGCCCGGTCCTCACCGCTGGCCGTTGCCGTTCCCATCACGGCGTAGCCCATACCCTGCATGATCGTCTTGATGTCCGCAAAGTCACGGTTGATGATGCCGGTGATGGTGATGATGTCAGAAATTCCCTGCACTCCCTGGCGCAGAATGTCATCAGCAATGCGAAACGCCTCAAAGAAGCTGGTGCCTTTGTCCACAAACTGCATCAGCCGTTCATTGGGGATGCAGATCACGGTGTCCACCGCCCCGCTCAATTCTTCAAGCCCTTGCTCGGCCTGTTGCATCCGGCGCTTGCCTTCAAAGGCAAACGGCTTGGTGACCACGGCGATGGTCAAGGCTTCAAGCTGCTGGGCAAGGCTTGCCACCACCGGAGCGCCGCCCGTCCCCGTACCTCCGCCCAAACCTGCCGTGACAAACACCATGTCCGCGCCGTCCAGGCAATCCAGGATTTTCTCGGTGTCCTCCAGCGCCGCGCGCCGCCCAATTTCGGGATTGGCACCCGCGCCCAGACCTTTGGTGAGCTTCGCGCCAAGCTGAATCTTGATCGGAGCCTTCGATACGCTCAGCGCCTGAAGGTCCGTATTCGCCACCATGAACTCCACACCCTCTAATTTGGCAGCGATCATACGGTTCACGGCGTTACCGCCGCCACCACCCACGCCGATCACCTTGATCTTGGCGCCTTGGCGAAGCTCGTCGGAAAAATCTACCCGAAGATTTCCATTTTCTTCTTCAAAGTCCATGGCAGGCTCTCTTCCGGTTCAAGTTAATCCTCCTTGCCAGCATACCAGAGGAAAGGACAATCGAACCTCGCTTTCGGTAGTGGTACGTTTTCGCGACTGTAGCGGCGGTCTCTGACCGCTGAGTTTTATGTACCAACGCCTTCCGGCGGTCAGAGACCGCCGCTACAGCAAACTGACCCACTACCTCGCTTTCTAAGGCCACAGGCTTACGCCGCGACTCCGAGCGTCAATCTCCTTTCCCCCCAAAAAGCCCCAGTAGTTTTCCGACAAGCGAAGTCTCCCGGCTGCTTTGCATTTGGCGCAAACGATAACCGTGGATGGCGATTCCCACGATAGTGGCATAAGCCGGATCCAAAAGATTCTCCCCCATTTTTTCGACACCGCCCGGCTGGCCAAGCCGGGCCGGCAAATCCAAAATACGTTCTGCGAGCGCCATCAGCCCGCCCAGCTTTGAGCCTCCACCCGCAAAGACCACTCCAGCGCCCAACTGCCGTTCCAAACCCGAACGTCCGAGTTCCATTTGCACAAGCTCCAGAAGCTCCAAGGCTCGGGGTTCGATGATCTCATTCAGCTTGCTGTAATCAATCATCCGGGCCGGGCGGTCACCCACGCTCGAAACTTCCACGGCCTGCGCACCGGGTTCGGAAGGATCTCGCCGGCCCCATTCCATCTTGATCTTTTCAGCTTCGGGAATGGGGGTGAGAAGGCCAACCGCAAGATCGTTGGTGAAGTGCTCACCACCGAGGCGAAGGGCTGCAGAGTGGCGAATGCTACCCTCACGATAGCAAACCAAGTGGGATGACCCGCCGCCCACATCCACCAGCGCCACTCCCAGTTCGCGTTCGTCCGGTGTCAAGCAGGACTCGGCGGCCGCAAGAGCCTCGAAAACCGTGTCATTCACGACGATTCCGGCACGATTGACGGCGGTTACGACGTTTTCATGGGCGGCAGCCGAGGCCAAGACCAAATGGACGTTGACCTCCAACTTTGCACCCAACATTCCCACCGGATTGCGAATACCGTTCTGCGAATCCAATAAATATTCCTGCCGCTCGGCGTACACGATTTTGCGATCCGGAGGCAGCGAAACTCCTTGGGCAATCTGGAAGACTTTGCGCACGTCTTCGGTCTTCACCTCTCGGGTGCTTTTCGCCGATTTGCCCAAAGGCAGACCGCTGCTCGAATTCGCTCCACTCACGTGAGGGCCACCAAACCCGGCGTAAACATTATCAATGGAGATGCCGGATGATTCCTCCGCAGCTTCCACAGCCTTCTTGACGGAAAGGACGGCGGAATCCATGTTTACAATCAGGCCCCGGCGCCACCCCTTGGACTCGGAAACCCCAAACCCCCGGACCTCCAACTTGCCGTCGTCGCCAGGCTGGCAGACCAGCGCACAGGTTTTTGTATTTCCAAGATCCAGACCCGTGATGGTGAAGGGCTTGCTCACAATATCCTTGCGACCCTAATCAATCCGGTCAACCTATTGTAGCGCCGGGTTTTAGACCAGTAATGCCGCTTAATCAATCCGGTCAACCAGCAATGCCCTAATCAATCCGGACAACCTGTTGTAGCGCCGGGCTTTAGCCCGGCAATGCCGCCCTGAAGGGCGGCGCTACACGTGAACGCTTTTCCGGACGCAACATTAGTGGGCGGGGGTGTCAGCCGCCGCGCCGGTCCGTCCCTTTCCTGATTTTCCATGCTGGGATGTGGAAGAGACGGCGGGATTAACCACCACTTGATCCGGGTATCGTAAATCCATCGAACCAGCTCTGGTGCCGGATGCGATGACCTGGGGCATGAGTGCAACAAACCGATGGAATCGCCCGGAGAAATTCCGCTGGCCGAAATAGGCTAACACCGTATAACTTCCCTGAACGAGCAACGCCTTCAAGTTCTGCGAGTCCGTCAGGTCTACCTCCGAAATAATCCAGCCTGACTTCGCCGCCTCATCAGCCGTCTGGCGATTGAAGTCCAGATAGAGTGACAAGTGTGACTTCCGGTCAGCAAGACTGGAAAGTGAATCCAAGCCCCAAAGAACTGGGAAATCAAACCGTCCTTTTTTCGGAGGCTCCAGGATAACTCCTTCACGGTCAATCAGCTTGATCTGCCCGCCCAAGTTCACAAAGCCAACCGGCTGCCGCTCCACCAACCGGATCTGGAGCCGGTCCGGAAAAGCCCTCACGGCCGCCGCAGATTCGACCCAGGGAATCGCCTTCACCCGGGATCGTAGTGTGTCGAGGTCGAGACGGAAGAGTTGAACTCCGTTCCTCTTTACAAGGGGACGGTCCATCCCGAGAGCACTCAGGATTTCAACCCGTGAAATATTGTGGTTGCCCTTAACCTCCAATTGATCGGGATCCATTACGAACAGCCGCGTCTGATGAACGTAGATGGCAAGCCGGTAAAAGCCAATGACAGAAGGCAAACCAAGGCAGATCAACGCCAGGGCAAACTTAATCCATGGTCCGGCCAGCGCGAACCGGCGGCGCCGCACGGCAACGGCCTTCTGGCGCCGGCGATAAGGCGGCTCTTCTTCCAACCCGAGTTGTTCCGGAAGCGGTACTTCGTGGAGAATATCCACGGATTATTGTCCCTAGGGCTTCCCCTGCGTCTACCGAGGATCAGCCGTAGCCCTCCGGGAACGACGGAGGGATTCGGCCAAATCATCTCCGACTCTCCAGACGTTTCCCGCTCCAATGGTCATGACCATCAAGGGAGGATGCGCCTCAGCTAAAATCTCCCGGACCATTTCCTCCTCCCTCGGGGCATACCGCGCCCCCAGGCAACCCTGCTCACGCATCCTCTGGACCAGTGCCTGCGAAGTCACACCCGGAATGGGATGCTCACTGGCTGCATAAATGTCCATGACGTAAACCCTTTCGACTCCCTCAAATGACGGTGCGAAATCATCCAGCAGGAACTGCGTCCGGGTATAACGGTGAGGCTGGAAGACCGCCCAGATGCGCTCCGCGCCGTGCGCGCGCGCCGCCTCCAGTGTCGCACGAATTTCAGTGGGATGATGGCCGTAATCATCCACCACGGTGATGCCGTCCTGCTCGGCTTTGATTTGGAAGCGGCGGTCCGCGCCGCGAAACCGCTTCAGCCCGTCCCGAATGGAATCGACGTCCAGCCCCAATTCAAGGCCCACAGCCACCGCCGCCAGAGCGTTCTGGACATTATGCAGGCCTGGAACAGCAAGTGTAAATCGTCCCAATTCGCGCCCACCCTCCAATACCTCGAAGCTCGACCCTGCGTGATTGGCGCGGATGGCGCCCGACGTTAAGTGGGATCCCGGGTCGTTTCCATAAGTAATTAACCGGCGGCGGACTTTCGGAAGAAGAGGCGCGAAGGCCTCCTTCCAGGGATGATCCCAGCAGGCAATCACGGCTCCGTAGAACGGAGTCTTGTTCATGAAGGAGAGGAACGCTGACCGGATTTCATCAATGTCCTTGTAGTGGTCAAGGTGTTCCCGGTCGATGTTGGTGACGACGGCAATGGAGGGCAACAGATACAAAAAAGACCGGTCGCTTTCATCCGCCTCAACCACCATCAATTGGCCCTTGCCCAGCCGGGCGCTGGACCCAAAAACATCCAGCCGGCCGCCAATCACCGCGGTGGGATCCAGGCCGGCGTGAGTCAGCATGACCGCGATCATGGAGGTGACCGTGGTCTTTCCATGCGCCCCGGCCACAGCAATCGAAAATTTGAGGCGCATGAGCTCCGCCAGCATCTCCGCCCGGGGGATAACCGGGATGTGAAGGCGGCGGGCTTCGAGAACTTCCGGATTGCCGGGCGAAACGGCAGACGAATACACCACAACTTGCGCGCCTTGAACGTTCGCGGCAGAATGCTCCAAGGCAATCGCTGCTCCCAATTCCCTTAACCTCTGTATTACAGCGGTCTCCTTGAGGTCAGAGCCGGAAACTGCAAAGCCCAGATTCAACAGAAGTTCGGCAATGCCGCTCATGCCAATTCCGCCGATTCCCACAAAGTGGATATTGCGGATTTTCCCGAGTGTTAAGTAAGAGTCCATGCTGTTTCCGTTTAGAGAGCTAGATGCAAGATTACAGGTGTCAGGTGCTAGGTGCCGGGGGTCTGACTACTTCTGAAATCTGGCGCCTGACGCTTAGTACCATCATTCGCAATTACGGTAACGTATTCTTGCAACGCTCTTCAACAACCCCTCACCACCAGCCCCTCTCCCCGCAAGCGGGGAGAGGGGGGCACGCAGTGCCGGGTGAGGGGGTGCGAGAATACGTGAGCGAACATACGAAATGCTGCATTTAGCGCCTCATCAAAGCCTTGCCAATTCCAAAATCAAATCCGCAATGCGCTTCGCTGCGCCGGGAATGAAGATCTTCCGCGCGTTGGTTTCCATTGCAGTCAACGCGCTGGGGCCGTCAAGCAATTCGACGATTGCCTGATAAAACCTGGAGGGATTCAGGTCATGCTGCTCCAGAATCTTCGCTCCTCCCGCGTTTGCCAGAACTCTGGCATTCGCAAGCTGATGGTTATCAGAAGCCGACGGCAACGGAATCAGGATTGAAGCCCTTCCTGCCGCGGCAAGCTCCGCCACCGTCATCGCGCCCGCCCGTGACACCACCAGGTCAGCGCGGGAAAGTGCCTCCGCCATATCGTCCACGAAGGAGCGAACCTCTGCATCGATCCCTTCCTTAGCATACGCGGCCCGAACCCTTTCGTAATCACGCGAGCCCGACTGATGAATGATTTTCAACGCATCCTTCCGCTTGGCAAGAAGGGGCAAGGATTCAATCACAACGTTGTTGATTGCCACCGAACCTTGGCTGCCCCCAACAATCAACAGGGTCATCGGAGCAACGTGGTCTTTGCGAGGAACCTGGGCAATGGACCTGCGGACCGGATGTCCCGTGCGGCGTGCTTTCTTCCCAAAGAAAGGCGAACTCGCTTCGAATCCCACTGCCGCGAGAGAAATGAAGGGCGCCAACCAGCGGTTCGTAAACCCAGGGACGGCGTTCGGTTCAATGAGCAAGGTTGGGATTCCCACCAAGGCCGCTTCAAGCATGACGGGGCCGGCCAGATAACCTCCCATGCCCACGACCACGTGAGGCCGGAAGGCCCGAAGGATCGAAGCTGACTGAATTGCGCTTTTCGGCAATATCAGGAGATTCCTGATCCTTTCGACGACTCCCATATTTTTCAAACCGGCGGCAGCAACGACACGCAGGGCAAATCCTTGCTCTGGGATGACGCGGGATTCGAGTCCCCGGTCCGTACCCAGGAAAACAATTTCTGGCCGGGATGGGCCGTGGCTTCCGCCGCTCTGTTTTCCAGCCTCTCCCTGAAGTTCACGAGCCACGGCCAAAGCCGGGAAGATGTGCCCACCCGTGCCCCCTGCCGCCATCAGCACGCGAAGGCCCTGGGTTGGGCTCTGTTTTTTCCCGATCATCCGTTTTTCAAGACGTAAGTTCCGGGCTGCGGATTCCGCCAACTCCGTTTCCATCAACGGTGCGCCCCCCTTGAGAATGGACAGCGTTCACGGATGCCTGCGTGCCCCTTTGAAGCTGATTCCGGACACGACGCGGGGCGGGCCTTGTGCCCGCCCACGGGCGACCACAAGGGTCGCCCCTACGAGATATCCTCAGTTCGTTTGTTGGGAGATATTCAGCAAAATCCCGACCGCAAATAAATTGACCAACAGCGAAGAGCCTCCATAACTCACAAAAGGCAACGGAATTCCCTTGGTGGGAATTAAGCCGACCACCACACTGATGTTCACCACCGCCTGTCCCACCAGCATCACCGTCAAGCCGATGGCCAGAAGCCTGCCAAATGGGTCCGAACAGAAAGCCGCGGCTTTCAGCCCACGATAAAGGATCACTCCGAATGCCGCCAGAACCAGTCCCGCCCCTATCAATCCCCACTCCTCGGAGATCACTGCGTAGATAAAGTCGGAATGGGGCTCTGGAAGGAAGAAGAGCTTCTGCTTACTCTCCATCAGTCCCACACCATTGATTCCTCCCGTCCCCACCGCAATAAGAGATTGAAGCATCTGGAAGCCTTTGCCGCGAGGATCCTTGTCATAATAGAGAAAACCCAAGAGGCGGTTCAGCCGGTACGTGACGTGAAAAATCAAAAGGTAGAGAACCGGCAGCGCGGCGGCGGCAGCCGCCGCGATAGTCCGGATCCGCAGGCCCGCGGAGAAAAGCATCGCCGCCGCCACCATCACAATGGCCAGGGCCGTCCCCAGGTCGGGCTCCTTCAGGATCAACCCCACCATGAGTCCGGTCACAACTCCAATGGGCAGCAGGGTATGCCTGAGGTCATTGACGTCGCTCCGTTGAACACCCAAGAGATAGGCGATAAAGATCACCACCCCAATCTTGGCAAGCTCCGAGGGTTGGAAATCAACCAAACCCAGATGAAACCAGCGATGGGCGTGATGGCTGCGGGCGGCGAGCAGCACACCTCCCAGAAGTCCCATCAGCAACGCCACCAGCGAAAACACAAACGCCGGATGAGCCAGGCGTCGATAGTCCCGGTTCATCATCCAGACCATCCCTGTCAATCCGATGATCGCTCCGGCCACCTGCCGGATCAGAAAGTGGTAACTTGACCCGTAATGTTGCTGGGAAATCACCGCCGAAGCGCTGAAGACCATCAAGGCGCCGAAGAAGACGAGCACCACCACCGTCCCGAATAGGACTTTATCGGATTGCAGCCGTCTCGCCATCAGATTTCCAATGACCGGTCAGGACCGGAACAAGGACTGCCTCACCCTTCGTGCCCGGCCGCAAGCTGGGGTTTGTTCACAACCTCAAAGTGCATGGCCGGTTCCTCGACGGGCTCCGGAGGGCGCAAAGCATCCGTCTGAATTGCCAAAGGCGTATCCTCCCGGTTCTCCCACTTTGCCGGACTCAATTCGAGGTTGACTTCCTCCGCGCCCACTTCGTAAGTCATCAACCTCTCAGGCTCCGGCAGGCTGGCCGCCCCGGAGAGTCCCGCCACCGTTTCCGCTGCCGCTTCCAAGACTTCGGCAGCAGCGTCAGTCTGATTTCCAAGGGCATTCGTGCGGCGCGAGGCCGCGTCCGGAACGAAACTGGAGGGCCGCAGGGTTCCTGCTGCCAGTCCCAATTCGGTTGCGGTCTTGAGCTCCGCCACAAACTTCTTGAAGAGCCGTCCGCGCTCTTCAAAATCCTGAAATTGGTCATAGCTCGCGCAGGCGGGGGAGAGCAACACCACATCCCCGGGAACGGACCGCAGAAACGCCTGGCGGACTGCGGTCTTAAGGTCACCGGAGCTAATTATCTCCACGGCTCCCGCAAGGTCTTGGGCGATGCGGTCTGCCGCGGCGCCGGTCAGGTAAACCGCCTTGACCCTGCCGGGGAGCAGCGGAATGAGAGGCGTGTAAGGCGCTCCTTTATCCTTACCGCCAAGAATCAAGTTAACGCCACCCGTGAATGCAGTGAGCGCCTTCGCGGTTGCATCCACGCTGGTGGCCTTCGAGTCATTGAAGAACTCAACGCCGCGGACCGTTGCCACTTCCTCCAACCGGTGCTCTACCCCCGTGAATTCACGGACCACTTTGCGGATGGAATCAAAATCGGCGCCGAGTTTGCAGGCCGCGGCGCAAGCCGCCATCACGTTTTCGAGGTTGAACGAGCCTCGCAGCTTCACGTCATTCACTTCCAGCAGTGGTCTTTCCAAGTTGCCGGTCCGGTAGAGGATCCGTCCCTTGGAAATCAAAACGCCTTCGGGAAGGTCCTTCTCTTTGCTGAAAAAGACCTTGCGGCTGGCGATGGCTGGAGCCAGGCGGGCCACCTCCGGGTCATCGGCATTCAGAATCGCGAAGTCATCCGGGCGCTGGTTCCGGAAGACTTGGGCCTTGGCGCTGACATAGCTTTCAAAACTGCCGTGGCGGTCAAGATGATTGGGCGTAATGTTCAGGAGCACCGCGATCTGGGGACGCAAGTCTTGAATCGCTTCGAGCTGAAAGCTGCTCAATTCCGCCACGATAATCAAGCCGGCCGTATCCAGGTTGGCGAAGGAGATTAAGGGCGTTCCTATATTGCCGCCAACCAGGGAGGGGAGGCTGGACGCTTCCAGAATCTTCCCGAGCAGCGTCGTGGTGGTGGTTTTGCCGTTGGAACCCGTGACCGCGGCGAGAGTTCCTTTGAGAAACCAGGTTGCGACCTCAACTTCGGGCAGAATCTTCACGCCCTTTTCCCGGGCGGCGGTGAGCTGCGGAAGGTCCCAAGGAACACCGGGGCTGACCACGATCAAATCCTGTTCCAGGAATGTCTGATCGCGGTGGATGCCCAACTCCAGGCCGATCTTCTCCGCGGTCAAGGCAGAGAGTTGCGACTGGAAGGCTCCGGGATGGCGCCGGTCGGTCACCGTGACCACGGCTTTCTCCTGGCTCAAGCGGCGCGCCACCGCGAACCCCGTCCGCGCCATGCCCACCACCAGCACCCGTTTGTTCCGCAACTCCGTCATGCCTTGTTCACCTTGCGCGGCAAGCCGTTCTTCCGGAAGTGCCCGTCCAGAATTTCGGACACAATTTCAGAAAGGGATCGTCGCGCCGCGCGTGCCAGCCGACGCGCCGTGCGCACCGTCTCCTCATTCAGCGTCAGGCTGACCCGAGTGGGGTTCCGGAATGATTTGGGACGCGCCATAATTCCGATGTCCAGAAAATATTGCAATCATTGTTTAGTACTGCCATTCGTAATTACGCTGACGTATTCTTACCACGCGCTTCAATAACCCCTCACCCCCGCCCCTCTCCCCACGAGGGAGAGGGGGGCGCTTAGCGCCGGGTGAGGGGGGGCCAAAATACGTCAGCGAACTTCCGAAATGCTGCACTTAGCTGCCAAGTTTGAATGGTGCCACACCTCAGCACGTTAATGCGTATTTTATGCGCAGCAATTCCCGATGTCAAAAGCTCAGGGTGTGCCCCACCCGGGGCACCCCGATCTTGCTGCCGGGACGACGGCGCTACGCTGTCCGCTTCGTGGCAGGACACGACCCTAGCCCCAATACTGTTCAGTTAAGGCGAGTTTCATGATCTTGATCTCAGAGGCGTCGCCTGACCCCTCACCCCGGCCCTCTCCCCGCAAGCGGGGAGAGGGTGCCGCGAAGCGGCGGGTGAGGGGCTCTGGTTCAAGCGTGTGCATTATTCTCGAATGAACCTTAAGTGAACAGCATTGGGGCTAGCGCAGCTTCAAAGTGGTCAAGGCGAACAACGCAAACACCAGAGCCAAGATCCAAAAACGGGTGATGATCTTCGATTCTGTCCATCCTTGCAGCTCAAAATGATGGTGGATGGGGGCCATGCGGAAGATCCTCTTGCCGCGCAGCTTGAAGGAACCCACCTGCAGGATCACCGACAAGGCTTCCATCACGAAGATGCCACCCACAAACGGCAGCAAGAGCTCCTGCTTAATGATTACGGCAACGGTCCCGATGGCCCCACCCAGGGATAGCGACCCGACGTCACCCATAAAAATCTCCGCCGGGTGGGCGTTATACCAAAGAAATCCCATACTGGCCCCCACCATTGCTCCACAAAAGACCGTCAGTTCGCCCGAACCTGGAAGGTGTTCCAGGTCCAAATAGCCGGATAATACGGCATTTCCTGCAACATAGGTGAGCACGGTAAGCGCCGAAGAGGCGATAATGACGCAACCGATGGCCAAGCCGTCCAATCCATCGGTCAGATTCACGGCGTTCGACGAACCCACCACCACCAGGATCACCAGGACCAAAAAAGGCAGGAAGGCGAGCGGATAGGTCCAGGAGTTTCGCAGCAGAGGCTTGATCAGGAAATCGGGATGAATATTCTTGAAGAAAGGAAAAGTGAGACGAGTGGAATAGAACCCGGCCACCACCAGAAAGACCAGCGCCATTCCCAACAGGAAACTGACCAGGACCTGGTAGAGGATCTTGGACCGGGCGCGCAATCCCAGGTTCTGCTGGCGCTTCAACTTTTGATAGTCATCCCAGAATCCGATGCCGCCGAAAGCCAAGGTCACGCCAAGCGTGAGCCACACCAGGAGATTCGACAGATCGGCCCACAGGAGCGTGGGTAGCACCATGCAAAGGATAATCAGGACGCCGCCCATGGTCGGGGTGCCGGCCTTGACTTGGTGGGACTGAGGGCCCTCCTCGCGGATGTACTGGCCGATCTGGAATTTCTTGAGCTTGCGGATCAACCAGGGACCGGAGACCAGCGACAGCACCATGGCCGTGATGCTGGAAGAAGCGGTCCGGAAAGTGATGTACCGGAAAAGGTTGAAGAAGTGGATTTGGGTATGAAATTTCTCGAAGAGAAGATAGAACATGCGTTGTCAGTCTATGGGAAGTGGGCGCGCGCTACCGGCTTGGGCGCTCTTTTCCATTATGGAGTTTTTCCGTCCCCTCGCAAGGCGTTAACCAACTCTTCAAGGTGTACGCCCCGCGAACCTTTTACCAAAACCACATCGCCGGGAGCGAGCAACCCGCAGCAGAACTCAGCGGCTTCCCTGGCCCGGTCGAAATAGGCCATCCGTTCCAGCGCAAAACCTGCCTGGCGCGCTCCATCCAGAAAATAGCGCGCATCCCCCTGCACTGCGGCCAGCCAGTCGATACCGTTCCTTGTGCAGATGGCGCCAACTTCGCGGTGCAACTGCGGCGATGAGGGACCCAACTCCAACATCTCACCCGCCACCACAATCCGCCGGCCCCGGCACGGCCAATCACGCAGCGTCTCCAACATTCTCTCCATCGCTTTGGGATTGGAATTGTAGGAGTCATTAATCAACACCACGCCGTGTGCCAGCGAAATGAATTCCGCGCGCTGGCCCGGAGCTTTGAAGTGCTGAAGCGCATTTCGAACTCCAGCTTCCGGGATTTCAAACAGCGCGGCGGTGGCAATGGCCGCCAACGCATTCTCCACGTTATGCCGGCCCGGTGCGGGAAGTGCGAACTTGCCCGTGTACGGGGCGCTTACCAGGCTGAACTCGGTTCGAATGACTTGACCCGGCTCGGCGCCGAAAGTCTGCATTTCCAGGCATCGGAACTGCGCGCCTGGCTTGAAACCGAAGGTTAAGACTCTCCCGTCAAAACCCTCGGTAAACCGGCGCACGCGGTCATCGTCAAAATTCAAGATCGCGGCACGGGGCGGCTCAAGACCCTCGATCAATTCGCGCTTGGCCCGCGCGATGGATTCCACCGACTCGAAAAACTCCAGGTGTACGGGAGCCACATTGGTCACCACTCCGGTCTGCGGTCCGGCCATCGAGGCAAGACTCGCGATTTCTCCCGCCGCCGACATTCCCATTTCCAGCACCGCGATTTCATGATCCGGTTCTAACGCCAACAGGGAGAGTGGAACTCCGAATTGATTATTCAAATTTCCCGGCGACTTCAACACCCGGAAACGGGCAGCAAGGACGGCGGCGATCATCTCCTTGGTCGTCGTCTTTCCCGTGCTCCCGGTAACACCCACCAGTCTCTTGCCCCATCGGCGGCGGACGGTTTGGGCAAGCCTCTGCAAAGCTGTGGTTGTGCCGCTAACGGGAATCAGCTCCGCGTCTTCGAGGTCCTGAAACAGGTCCAGCTTCTCTTGTTCGATGACGGCGCCCACAGCGCCCAGTTCCAACGCTTGCCTGACAAATTGGTGCCCATCCCGATTCGGGCCACGGATGGCAAAAAAGAGGTCGCCGCGTTTGACGGAACGCGAATCGATGGAGTAGCCCTGCGCGACCCTTTGCGAGCCTTGAACTCTTGATCCAAGAGTCGTGGCGATTTCGCCCAATGTCAGCTTCATGGGGTGGCACAATCTGATCCGGCTTGCATGGGTTACGCCGGTTTATGAACAAGAGCCACCGGCGGCAATAAGACCTCAGAACAGGTAGGTTGGCGGTCCCCTATCAGAAGTTTGTGAATAATCCGGCCTGATGCCAATGCTGTTCAGTTAAGGCGAGTCTCATGATGTTGATGTCAGAGGCGTCGCCTGGCCCCTCACCCCGGCCCTCTCCCCGCAGGCGGGGCGAGGGGGAACCCCGCAGCGGTGGGTGAGGGGCTCTGGTTCGCCTGGGGCTAAAGCATGGCATCAGGGGATCGCGTTGCTCACCCCCCATCCCAGCTCGCGGAGAGCGGCACGAGTCACCTCCCGGTCGTCGAACGGTATCGTGCGATCTTTCAAAACTTGGTAGGTTTCGTGGCCTTTTCCGGCAATGACCACCACATCTCCGGCCCTCGCCTGTTCGACCGCCTTGCGGATGGCCGTGCCACGGTCCACTTCCGCCAGATAGGGCTTGCCGGCTCTCTGCAAGCCCACCATCACGTCATTCATGATGCTGAAGGGATCTTCGCTGCGGGGATTGTCGGAAGTCAACACCACAAGATCGCTCAGCGTCCCGGCCGCTTCGCCCATCAGCGGCCGCTTGGTCCGGTCACGATCTCCTCCACAGCCGAACACGGTAATCACGCGTTCCCGTGCCAGAGGACGAGCCGTTTTCAGGACATTCTTAAGCGCGTCATTCTTGTGCGCATAATCCACGAAGATCAGGAAGGGTTGTCCCTCATCAATCCTTTCAAAGCGGCCCGGAATCTGCCGGAGCCGGGAGATACCTTCCTGAATGTTTTCCCGTGGAATGCCCAAGCCGTCGGCGGTTGCTGCCGCCGCCAGGACATCCTCAAGGTTGCCTCGCCCCAGCAGCGGCGATTCGATCTCCCATTTGCCGCCCGGCGCCGCAAGCATGGCGCGAATGCCGCCGGCGCCCAGGGTGAACTGCTTCACCCGGTAGTCGGCGTTCGATTCCACTCCATAAGTGATCAGGCGGGACAGTGGAATCTCCAACAATTTGGCGCCCCAAGCGTCATCCAGGTTGATCACGCCCAACTCCGGGGGTGGCGCGCCCAAACCTTCAAACAGCCGGCGCTTCGCCGCAAAGTAATGCTCAAAATCCCCGTGATAGTCCAAATGGTCTCCGGCGAGATTGGTGAAGACGGCGGCCTTGAAACGGAAGCCCCACACGCGCTCCTGGTCGAGCGCATGGGAGGAGACCTCCATCGCCACCGCCTTGCCGCCCGCTTCGCGGAGCGCATTGAAATAGGTCAGGAGGTCGAGAGATTCCGGGGTGGTGTTTTTGGCGGCTCGGGTTTGCCCCGCGAACCGGTATTCAATCGATCCGAAGAGGCCAGCCATGATTCCCGCAGTCTCAAAAATCGAATGCAGCAGATGGACCGTGGTGGTCTTGCCGCTGGTTCCGGTGACGCCGGCCAGTTGAAGGCTGAGGTCCGGCTGATGGAAAAAATTCAGGCTTACCTCTGCCAATGCCCTGCGTATTTTCGCAACGCGAACCCATTGGGATTTTAATGCTTCCGGGGCGGGACGCTCACTGACGATTGCCACCGCGCCGCTTTCCAAGGCGCGCGGAATAAAGGCGTGCCCATCCTCTTTCTCCCCTTGCATGGCAAAAAAGAGCGTGCCCGGCGTGACGGCACGGGAATCATAGGCGAGCGATTGAACTTCAAGCTGCGGCGCGGCACCTGGCTCGAGTGTGGGGACGTTCTGAAAGAGCTCGCCAATAAGCATCTTCAACTCGCGCCCTGGGCAGTTTTCGGTATGAAGCGCCTGGGGGCTGTGGGAGCCGCTCCTTCCTTTACTGCCCGCCGATTGGATGGCACTTTTTCGGAAAACCCCGGCTGGATCATTGTTCCCAACGGCCAAACTCCACAGTGACCCGGGATCCCACCGGCACTCGGGTTCCCGCCGGGGGATCCTGTTGAGTCGCCAATCCTGACCCGTTCAGTTGCAAATCAAGTCCAATGCCTTGGCATTCCTGGGCGACGCGCCTTTCGGCAAGCCCGGAGAAATTGGGCACGGCGACCTCGGGGCCTGCATTCAGGACTTGGGTTGCCGCATGGGGTGCTGTCTGTAACTCGTTGTAAGAGACCGGCTCAATTGGACCGGGCCGTGGCCCGGCTGCGTCGCCTGCAGCTTGTTTACCTCCGGTTACGCTTCCCGGTTCTGCCGCAGGGACTGCCCGGCTTGCGTTCCCGGCAATGCGCGGCAGCGACCCAGGATCGTCCTGCGGAACATTCAGGTACGCCAGCGTTTGTTGGGCGATCTCCTTAAAAACCGGAGCGGCAACCTCTGCTCCGTAATACTGGCCCACCGGTGAATCCACCGACACCAGGATGACCACCCGAGGCTTCAAGGCGGGCGCGATTCCCACGAAAGACGCCACATGATGGGTTCTGGAATAGCGGCCGTCGGGGTCCACCTTCTGCGCCGTTCCGGTCTTGCCCCCCACCGTGTAACCTTTGATCTGAGCGTTGGTGCCGGTGCCGTGGGCCACCACGCCCATCAGCATTTGATGCATCTGTTCGGCGGTCTTTGCGCTGATGACGCGGTGTCCCTCCGACGGGGGAACCGGATCGTGTTCGTTGCCCAGGAAAACGTCCTGAACGATGCGAGGCTTGAAATAGATGCCGCCGTTCGCCACGGCCGAATAAGCGGAAACGATCTGCACGGCAGTCACCCCAATCTCTTGACCTATCGAAATTTCGCCAATCGAAATCCCCGACCAACGGTCGGGCGGCTTGAGCAATCCTCGCTCCTCACCGGGCAGGTCGATGCCGGTCTTCGATCCGAACCCGTATCCCAGGACATACCGGTAAAGCCGGGCATCGCCCAGCCGCAGGCTGAGTTTGATAGTCCCCACGTCGCTTGATTTGGCCAAGACATCCGCCACGCTGAGAAAACCCATCTTTTCGACATCATGAATCGTGTGACCCGCAAGAACGATGCCCCCTTCCTGGCAATCGATGACTTCTCCCGGAGTTGTCAATCCTTCTTCCAGAGCCGCGGAAACCGTTACCAGCTTGAAAACCGAGCCGGGCTCATAGACCCAGGAGACGCCGCGGTTCTGCCGGGCCTCTTGGGGACTTTGCCGGTAATGATTGGGATCAAAAGTGGGGGAGCTGGCCATCGCCAGGATTGCCCCGGTATTGGGGTTTTCAACCACTGCCACTCCACCCAATGCCTGGTGTTGCGCCACGGCGTCGCTCAGTGCTTTCTGGGCAAAATATTGAATGTTCTGATCGATGGTGAGAACCACATTTTTTCCTGGTGCGCCCGTGCCTTGAATCGACCGGAGAAAATGCCGGCGCGCGTCTTCAGTGACCATGACCCGGCCCGGCTCTCCCGCGATTTCACTGTTCATTCCGTATTCGACTCCCGCCAGCCCTTCATCGTCCATGCCCACATATCCCAATACGTTTGCAGCAAGAGTTCCTTTCGGATAGAAGCGCTTCATTTCCTTTTGGAAATAGACCCCCTTCAGGTTAAGCGCCCTGACTCGCTCCGCTTCCTCGGTGGTCACCTTCCTCTTGATCCAGCAAAACGAATGGAATTCATCAAGACGGCTGGCAAGCTCATGAGGGTCAAGTTGCAGGACGGGGGCGAGCAGCCGGACCGCCCGGGCGCGACTTGGAATCTGGGAGGGCACAGCAAAGACGGAATCCACCGGCAGACTCATCGCCAGCCGGTGCATGCTGCGGTCAAAAATCGCGCCTCGCTGCGGGGTCAGTTCGACCACCCTTTGCTGTTGTTGGTCTGCCTTCTTCAGCCAGTAAACGTATTGGATGACCTGCAAATAATAGAGGCGGGTGAATGCAATGAAGATCCAAAAAGCAAAAACTCCCCCCAAAACGAAGAGTCGGCGGAGGTTTGGATCGGGTTCGGAGTTGCCTGCCGGTTCGCGGACCGCCGGACGTGCAGGATCGTGGTAGGAATCCCGAGTCGGCTTTCGGGGCATTTACGGCTCCCGCGCAACGATGCTGGATGCCGGAGAAACCACACTATCATTGCGGGCAAACTCGGAGTCCCCAGCCTGCCCGGAGCCCGGCGGCGCGCCACCCACCTGGATCACTTGTTGGGGAGCCGGCGGAATCAAACCCAAATCCTGCCGGGCCAAGGCGTCGATCCGCTGGGGATCAGTCATCGCCGCTTTTTCCAGCCGCAGTTGTTTGTTCAACTCCTGGAGGGTTGCGCCCTCCTTCTTGAGTTCCTCGATCTGGTAATTCTCCTTCACGCAATCAAAGTGCTGCCAGGCAATGCCTAAAATCACCACGAACAGTAGGGTAGCGGTAAGGAGCAGACTGTAGCACTCCCGCTTTCGGTCCGGGTCCACTTCCCTTCTGAGTCGTGAATTGTCTATGACTTTGGAGAAGCAGACCTCATGAATGGTGGCACGTCCTGAAATATGTTGCTGGCGCGTTCCGCGCCGGGGTGTTGCCACCGGGATTGCTATAGTAGCCATGCGTCTTGCTCCTGAAGCTTGGTTGCAGAATTAAAGCCAATCATCGGCAATCGCCAGATGGCCGCTTGCGGCACGAGGGCCGCGGACTTCTCCTGCTCTTCACTCCTCCCTTAGCTTAGGTTCCATGCCGGTCATTTCCATGGCTCTCAACTTGGCGCTACGGGAGCGGGGATTGGCGGCCATTTCTGCGTCGGTCGGTCTGCAAATCTTTTTGGTCAGCAACCTGGCCCGGCCCTCGCGACTCAGCTTCAAAAAGTTTTGTTTCACTTTGCGGTCTTCGAGGGAATGGAAGCTGATCACCACCATCCGCCCTCCTGGCCCCAAAACGCCGGGTGATCGGTCAAGAAATGCTTCCAGATTTCCCATCTCGTCATTCACCGCCATGCGTAACGCCATGAAGGTCCGGGTGGCAGGGTGAATGGGGTGGAGGCCCGTCCGGGGGGGGATTGCTCGCGCCACCACCTGCGCCAGTTCGGTGGTTTTGTGAATCGGACGGGCCTTCATAATGGCTCGCGCAATGCGGCGCGAGTGGCGCTCCTCTCCAAGCTGGAAAATCAAGTCTGCCAGTTCGCGCTCGGGCAGGTGATTCACTAAGTCCGATGCAGTCCGGGAAGAGCTGGCATCCATGCGCATATCGAGTGCCCCTTCCCGCTCAAAGCTGAAGCCGCGCCCGGCTTCGTCAAGCTGATTGGAACTTAATCCCAAATCAGCGATCAATCCATCCGCCGGAGGAAAGCCGCTGGCGTGGTGAAGCTGCTTAATTTCCGCGAAATTGCCTTGAACCAGCACCGCGCTGCCCTCAAAAGGCGCCAAACGTTGACGGGCGGCGTCAAGCATCGCCGCATCCCGGTCAATGCCGAGCAGCCGCGCGCCGCTTGAACTGCGGAGGATGGCCTCGGCGTGCCCGCCTCCGTTCACGGTTGCGTCAATGTAAGTCCCGGCGGTCCGCACCGCCAGGTATTCCAAAACCTCACGAACCAGGACCGGAACGTGCATTAGATGCCAAGGTCACTGAGCGTTTTTTGGTCATCTTCCGTCAGTTGCGTCTGCTCCAAGTACTCTTCAAATCGGGCTACAGACCAGACGTCCAGGCGGTCCAAGTATCCAATGACGGCGACTTCGCCCCGCAGCTCGGCGCTTTCCCGAAGCTGTGAGGGAATCAGTACCCTCGCCTGCCCATCCATCCGCGCCGTCTGCCCCCAGTAGTTGGCGCGATCCAGGAACTTCCTCTTGGAGCTGTTCATCGAGGGCAATGCCGCCAACTTGTCCTCAATCTTCCGCCACTCCGGAAACGGGTAAATCCTCGCGCACCTTCCATCAAGACTCGTGATATAAAAGTCGGGTCCGTACTTTTCCTCAAGGAGGGACTTGAACCCGGCCGGTATCTTGAGCCGCCCTTTGACGTCCACAGTGGCGGTGTGCCTGCCACGTAGCATGTTTTGCATCCTGAAAACTGCGTTAGCGCTGTCCGGCTGGACGTTGATCGCTACTTTTGACCACAAATCTCCACTTACGGCCCCAATATAGGCTTGTAACCCTTTTCAAGTCAAGGGATTTCTTAAATTTTAATCATTTATTTTTTAGTAAAGGAAAGACCACTAGATATTGGGGCACGCCATCTACTGCTGGCCAAGATATTGGGTTAGGTCGGGCAGGCCTCCAAGCCTTCACCCGAGCGGCGGGGGCCCTTACGCATCGTGCTGAGGGAAAGCTTCAGCCGCCTCGCTATCAAACGGCAAGATGTGCCCCACATGACGCTTCTACCAGCCGGAGTTGAAGCCACCGGCGCTGAAACCTCCCGTACCCGACCCGAAAAGCTTCTGGAACCCACCCAGGACGTCAAGGCCGGTCTTGGCGATGTTCAGGACTTTCTCCACCGTGTCGAGAGTATGGCCGGACCCCGCCGTCCCGCTGGGGACCGCCCCGGGAGCAACTTGCGGCGGGCCAAATTGCGGCACCTGGACGTTGGGCGCCTGGCGCTGCACGGCCGCGTAGTATTGCTGGGCGGTGGCCGCGTTGCCCTGCATGTTGTAGAGCGAGCCAAGCAGCCACTGAGCCTGCACGTCCATGGGGTTGAGCTGCAAAGCTCGTTGGAACGCCTGTTCTGCCCAAGCCAAGCTGCCCTGAGCCATCAGCACCATTCCCGCTGCCGTGTGATAACTGGAGAAACCGGGGTTGAGCGTGATGGCTTGATTGATGGCCCCCAGAGCCTGAGCCAAGTGCGCCGGCACGAACTGAGCCGCTCCCAGGGCCCATTTCATGCGTGCGGCGTTAAAGTTGCAGAAGCACAGTGAGAAGAAGACCGGGTCGGGCGTGGGAATCCCGCTCTGCTGGGCCTGCATGATGCAACTGGAGATAAGCCAGATCGCCTGGTCGTAGAGTTGCGCCGCAGCAGCAGGATTGGCGGCGGCTTCCATCATCATGGCCTGCTGTGCGAGGGCGCAAGCCTGCTGGTATTGCTGTTGCAAACCTGCGAGAGGATTGGGAAACATATGCCCCTCCGTTCATATTGTCGGTGTTCGGATGAGCTTACGCGCAGTGGCCAAAAAAGGCAACTGCCCGTATCGCGCGCCAGCGATTCCGCATCCATTAAGGGAAGTGCTGAAAAGTGGTTGTGGTGGCGTGCATTCGGCGCCGGGGCCAGATTCGCATGGGATTATTCGCGTCGCCAGGAGCTGCGGGGGTGGTGCTGAGGGAG
>Ga0307374_10001588_pt1 | contig 41818 bp, 32 predicted proteins | sample OX3MG_FD_202532 | JGI IMG/M metagenome (GOLD analysis project Ga0307374, IMG submission 202532) | Soil microbial communities from Risofladan, Vaasa, Finland - OX-3 | ecosystem: Environmental > Terrestrial > Soil > Coastal area > Acid sulfate soil | place: Finland: Risofladan, Vaasa | collected...
GCGAAGGGACGATCACGATCTGACCGCGACCGGTCGGGCGCGGGCGCGCCCGACCGGTCGCGCCCGCCTAGTGGTTGCTCAGCGTCCACACGTACGCGGCAATGTCGCGGATCTGGTCGTCCGTCAGGTCGTGGCCGCCGCGGGGGCGCATCGGAAAGCGATGTTCCTCGGGATGCTGGAGTTCCTTCTTCGTGATACCCACGGTCACGATGTGCACGATGGACTCGTAGCTGCCGTCGATATGGTCAAAGTCCCCGGTGGTGAGATTGGGGCCGTTGCGTCCATTCACGCCGCCCATGCCGTGGCAGCCGTTGCAGCTCTTGGGCGCGCTGAACATCGAATCGCCGGCGGCGACCATCGCCGCGGTGACGCCCGGCGGGAGCATCCGTCCGGCCGGCATGGCCACCGCGGCGGCAGCGGGGGCGGGGGCGGCAGCCGGCGACGGCGCGGCCGCGGCGGGGGCAGACTGCGCACTGCGGCAGGCGACGACGGCGAACGCGGCGAGAGGGACGAGCGCAGCACGGGTGATGGCGACGAGGCGCATGGCGGGGTTGGCTGGGGTGGAAAGGAAATGGGCAACGCGAAACCGGCCGGCGGACGAGTCCGTCGGCTCGATGCTCAGGGCAGTTCCCGATCGGCGGCCAGCAAGGCGCCGAGCAGTACGTTGGCGCCGTTCACCACCGCTTCGGGAGTGGAGTACTCCCTGGGCGAATGGCTGATTCCGCCGACGCTGGGCACGAAGATCATGCCCATGGGGCCGAGCGTGGCCATGGCCTGCGCGTCGTGCCCGGCGCCGCTGGGCATGGCCCGCCACGACAGGCCGAGCGCATCGGCGGACTGCGCGATCGCCTCGCGCATGCGCGGATCGCTGGGCGCCGGCGCGCCCGTCATGAGATCGGCGAACGCGAACGTGGTGCCGTCGGACTCGCCGATCCGCCGCGCCTCGCCCCGAATGCGCGCGAAGAGCGAATCGATCTTGGCGGTGTCCAGGTCGCGCAGTTCCAGCGAGCAGACCACGAGGCCGGCGATCGCGTTCACCGCGCCCGGGGTGGCCTCGATACGGCCCACCGTGCCCACCTGGTGCCCGGGCACGCTCCGCACCACCCGGTTCACCATCTCGATGAACCGCGCCGCCGACAGCAGCGCGTCGCGGCGCTCGTCCATGGGCGTGGTGCCGCCGTGGTTGGCCGCGCCGGTGATGGTCACGTTCCACTCGCGGAGGCCCACGATCCCCTCCACCACGCCGATGTCGGTGTGGGACTGCTCGAGGATCGCGCCCTGTTCGATGTGCAGCTCGAGATATCCGGCGATGGCTCCCGTGTCACGTCGGATCTCGTCGAGTCGCGCCGGATCGCCGCCGATGGACGCGATGCCGTCGGCCACGGTCTTGCCGCTGCGCGACACGTTCTGCAGCTCGCGCACCGGCAGTTGCCCGCTCACCGCGCGGCTGCCGAACAGTCCTCCCTCCTCGTTGGACCACACCACGACCTCGATCGGATGCCGCAGGGCGCGCCCCTGCTCGGCGATCACCGCGGCCGTCTCGATCGCCGCGAGGGTGCCGAGCGGACCATCGTAGTTACCGCCGTCGGGCACCGAATCCACGTGCGAGCCGAAGAGGAGCGGCCCGCGCGACGCGTCGGCTCCGGCGCGGCGACCGATGATGTTGCCGGCAAAGTCGACGGACGGCGCGAGGCCGGCCTCGCGCATCCAGTCCATGACCAGAGCGCGCGCCTCGCGGTCCGCGTCGCTGTAGGCCAGGCGCGTGACGCCGCCGGCCGCCGTGCGGCCGCAGTGCGACAGCGCGGCGAGGCGGCCGTGGAGACGCTCGGCGTTGACCGTTGGGGGTATCGGGCTCAGTTGCTGCCGCCCCCGTTCTTGAGCGGCGGCAGCGGCTTGATCCGCTTGCCCCACGTGGGAGAGGGCGGTTCCACGGAATCGCGGTGCACCGGATGCTCGGCCAGCTGCTTGAGGGCCACCTGCACGGCGGTCTCGAGCTGCATGTCGTGGCCGGCGATCATGTCCTTGGGCCAATCCTCCACCTGGACGTCGGGCGAGGTGCCCTCGTTCTCCACGTGCCACTTGTGGTCGGTGCCGAAGAACCCGCCGCGCGGCGCGATGGCCGATCCGCCGTCGATGAAGGGCGGCGTGTCGGCCGTATGCACCAGCCCGCCCCATGTGCGCATGCCGACCAGCGTGCCCACCTTGCGGGCCTTGAACATCCACGGCATGAGGTCGCCGCCCGAGCCGGCCATTTCGTTGATGATCATCACCTTGGGGCCCCAGATCCCCGCCTCGGGGCTGGTGAACGGCATGCGTGTGCCGGCCACGTTGTTGAAGTACCCGTCGAACGCGCGCTGGAGGACGTCGATGATGTAGTCCGCGGCCGATCCGCCGCTGTTGTACCGCTCGTCGATGATCGCGCCTTGCTTGTCCTGCTGCGAGAAGTAGTAGCGGTTGAAGTACGTGTAGCCCGGCTGGGCCGTGCTCGGCAGATACACGTAGGCCAGCTTGCCGTGCGACAGCGAGTCGACGATGCGCCGGTTGTCCTCCACCCAGGCGCGGCTGCGGAGCGGCTCGTCGTTGGCCACCGGGATCACCGTGATGTCGCGCGCGCCCTCGGGACCGGGCTGGGCGCTCACCGACAGCACGGTCTGCTTGTCGGCCGTGCCGTCGAGCAGCCGGTAGATGTTGTCCGTGCCCACCAGGTTCTGGCCGTTCACCGCCAGGACGTAGTCGCCCACGTGCACGTTGAGGCCCGGCTCCGCCAGCGGCGCGCGGAGGTCCGGGTTCCAACTCTCGTTGTCGTAGATCCGCGTGATGCGATAGCGCCCGTTCTCCACCTTGAAGTCGGCGCCCAACACGCCCGTCGTGGTGCGCGGAACCTCCGGCATGTCGCCGCCGCGCACGAACGAATGCCCGATCGCGATCTCGGAGCCCATCATGTCCATGAGGTAGTTGAGATCCGCGCGATGGTTCACATACGGCAGCAGCGCGCCGTACATGAGCTCCATGCGCGGCCAGTCGGCGCCCTGCATGTTGGGCACGTACAGGAAGTCGCGCTGCTGGCGCCAGTCGGCGTGGAAGATCTGCTTGAATTCCGCCTTGGGATCGAGGTACATCCGGAGCGCCACCTTGAGGCGCCCCTGATTGGCCTGCGGCGGCGTGCGATCGGCGTCCACGATGAACAGCGCCGCTGCCGGCGGCTCGGCGCCCGCGCCACGACCGCCGATGCCTCCGCCGGTGCGGTAGAGCAGCTTGTGGCCGTCCTGGCTCACGTCGTAGTCGGCCACGCCCGATACGAACGGCGCCTCGCGGCGATCGCTCAGGCGGTAGCGCATGAGTTCGGGGCCGCCGGTGGCGGCCTCCCCACCGCGTCCCCGCCCGCCGCCGGCCGCGCCGGCCCGGATGTAGTACACCGTGCCCGGGGCGCCGGCCTTGAGATCCGAGTACTGCGCCACCGGGACGTCCGGCACCGAGACGATGCGCCCCTGCAGCCCGTCGAAGTCGATCTGCACGTTCACCGGCGCGCGTGGCGCCGCGCTCGCGCGCTCGGCGTCACCACCCATCTCGCCGGCGCGACCGGCGCCGCCCATTCGGCCGGCCCGGCCGCCGTTCTCCGGCTCCGCCGGCCGCCCCGTCTCGTCGTCGCTGCGCGGCGTGAGCGGCGTGGCGTCCTTCTTGTTCAGGACCGCGAAGTAGAGCCCGAAGTTCTCGATGTGATCGTAGCTCGACATGTCGAGCCACTCCGACTTGAGCCCGAAGTCGGTGGACGCCAGGAACCACAGGTACTTGCCGCTCGCGTCCCAGGCCGGCGACACGGCGTCGGCCAGTCCATCGGTGACCTGCCGGGTCTGTCCGGTCTCCACGTTGTACACGAAGACGGCGTGGAACAGCGAGTTCAGGTGCGCCACGTAGGCCACCCACTTGGCGTCGGGGCTCCACACCGGATTCATGGTGCGCGTGGGCACCATCCACGGATCGTCGCCCACTTCCTTGGCCTGCCCGGTGGCCACGTCCAGCACCCACAGGTGCAGGTTCGTGTCGGTGTACGAGATGTACTTGCCGTCGGGGGACCACTGCGGCGTGAAGTAGTACGTGGGGTGCGGCAGGCTGATGAACCGCGGCGCCTTGAGCCCCTCCTGGTCGCGGATCACCAGCTGGAACTCGCCGGACTGGTCGCTGAAATAGGCGATCGACTTGCCGTCGGGCGACCACACAGGATTCTGCTCGGCGGCTCCGCTGGTGTTCGTGAGGTCGCGCACGTCGCCGTACTCGGCGGGAATCGTGAAGATCTCGCCGCGCGCCTGGACCACGGCGCGTTTGCCCATGGGCGAGATGGCCATGTTGACCACGCGGCCCGAGACATCCACCCAGTGCGGCATCATCCAGGGGAAGTTGCCGGTGGCCGTGATGTCCACGATGTGCTGTTTGCCCGACTTCGGATCGAGTTCATGCACGTAGCCGGCCTGCTCGAACACCACCACGCCGTCGCCCGTGTCGAGCGTCTTGACGTCGAAGTCGGAGAAGTCGGTGACCTGCTTGAGCGCCTTGCTCTCGATGTCGTACGACCAGATGTTGGCCACGCCGTCGCGGTCGGAGATGAAGTACACCGTGTGGCCGATCCACGCCGGCTCCATGTCCTTGGAACCCGTCCAGGGCGGCGACACGAGCTCGAACGTCTTGAGGTTGACGATCCAGATCGGGCGGTTCTGCCCGCCGCGGTAGTTGCGGCGCTCCTCGTCCCACGAGGTGTTCATCCGGTAGGCCACGTACTGGCCGTCGGCCGAGATGTGGCCCTGGTAGGCGCGCGGCATCGGCATCGGCGTGGCCTCGCCGCCGTCCACGGAGACGGTCCAGAACCGCAGCGCCGCGGTGGGGGCCGCGGTAGCCCGCCCCGACGAGAACACGACGCGCTGTCCGTCGGGCGTCCACCCCGTCACGTCGTCGTTGCCCGGATGCCAGGTGAGCCGCTTCGGTTGTCCGCCCGTGGCCGGCACGACGTACACGTCGGCGTTGCCGCCGTAGTTAGCGGTGAACGCGATCCACTTGCCGTCGGGTGAGAAGAACGGATCCGAGGCCTGGCCCTGGAAGGACGTGAGCATGCGCGCGGCGCCGCCGGCGCGGTTCACGACCCAGATGTTCTGGGCATAGGCGAATGCGATCTGCGTGGCGCTCACCGTGGGCGAGCGGAGCATGCGCGTCTGCGCACCGGCGGGCGCGGCGGCGATGCACGCGGCCGCGGCGAGGGAGAAGCGGAATCGGGACATGGGAGGCTGCGGTGAGGGGGTTCGCCGCGCGCGCCGCCGCCCTGTTCGGGCGGGCCCGGCCGCGCGTGGACTGGCTAAGCATTACGCCGGGGCCGCGAATCGGCTAGAGTGGTGGGGCTTCTCCCCCCGCGAGGCTCCGATGGCCATCGAACACATCTCCGACACGGCGCGCTGGGTGGCCGTGTACCGCGCCATGGAGACGGAGCGCCCCGATGCGCTCTTCCGCGATCCGTTCGCGCGCACGCTGGCCGGCACGCGCGGCGACGAGATCGTGGACAGCATGAAGCAGGGCCGCGCGATGGCGTGGGCGATGATCGTCCGCACGGCGGTGTTCGACGAGATCATTCGCGACGCGATCGCGCGCCGCGGCGTGGACACGGTGATCAACCTCGCGGCCGGGCTCGACGCGCGGCCGTGGCGGATGGAGCTGCCGGCCACGCTGCGATGGGTGGACGTGGACCTCCCGGCGATCCTCGACTACAAGACCCACGCCCTGCGCGACGCGACGCCCGTGTGCCGCTACGAAGCCGTGGCCACCGACCTCACGGACGCCGCGGCGCGGCAGGCGTTGTTCGCGCGCATCGGCGCCGCCGCGGAACGCGCGCTCGTCGTGACCGAAGGGCTGCTCATCTACCTCACCGCCGAGCAGGTGGCGGCGCTGGCCCGCGATCTGCATACGCAGCCGAGCTTCCGGTACTGGCTCATCGATCTGGCCAACCCCCGGCTGCTGACGTACATGAACCGCACCTGGGGCAAGGGCGTGCAACAGGGCAACGCGCCGTTCCGTTTTGCGCCCAGTGAAGGAACGGCGTTCTACCGGCCGCTGGGGTGGCGCGAGGAGCAGTTCCGTTCATCCATGGAAGAGGCGCGGCGGCTCCATCGCGAGATGCGGATGATGTGGCTGTGGCGGCTGATCGGACGCCTGTACTCCAAGCGCGTGCAGGAAGAGTTCCGCCGCATGTCGGGCATCGTGCTGCTGGAACGCGAGTAACCGGCCCTGGTCTTGCCGGCCACGGCGACGCCCGGCATGATTGCTCGGCCCGCGTTGCGCGGGCCATGTCGTGCCTCGTACCCGCGTCTCGCGGAGACCCCCATGAGCGCTCCTCGCCCCGTCCTGCTCCCTCGCGCCCGGATGGATGTCGCGCGCGCCACATTCGCCGTGGCCGCGCTGGCCGCGCTTGGCGCCATGCGGCCCGCGGCCCTGGCCGCACAGAAGATCACCGTCGGGCCCAACGTGCAGATCAGCGCCGCGCGCCCCGACGACCCGCACTCCGAGCCGGTGATCGCGGCCGATCCCAGCCATCCGGAGCGATTGATCGCGGCATCGCACATCGCGTGGCACGACACCACGGGCATCAAGTCGATCGCCTACGTGTCGTTCGACACTGGGAGAACGTGGTCGGTATCGCTGGAACGGCGCGACTCGACCTCGGGCGGCGACGCGGCGGTGGCCTACGGACCGGACGGCTCGGCGCTATTCGCGACGCTCGCGCGCTGGGGGCTCTACCGCTCGCGCGACGGCGGCCGCACGTGGGATCCGCCCAGCAAGGCGCCGCCGGCATACGCGTGGGACCGCGAGTATCTCGTCTCCGACTTCACCGGCGGCAAGTACAATGGCCGGGTGTACATGAACTCCACGGTGAGCGTGCCGTGGGCCACCGACTCGAGCGGGCCCGGATTCGGCGGCGCCGAGAAGGACATGGCCGTGGCGCTGTTCACCTCGCGCGACGGCGGCACGACATGGGACAATCCCGTGCTCCGGCTGGTGCCGCCCCCCGAGGGGATCCTCGGCATGTCCAACAGCGTGATCCTCTCCGACGGCACGGTGATGACGCTGTACGGGCACCGGAAGGCGCTGCTGCCAGGCGAGGGGCGCGGAGGCGGCGGGCGCGGCGGACTCGCCGCGCGCACGCCGCTGCCGGCGGCCAACTACTGGCTGGACGTGATCACCTCCACCGACGGCGGCGAGAGCTGGAAGCCGGCCGTGCACATCGGCGACTACTGGATGAACCGGCCGCGGTCGGAGTCGGCGGTGATCCCCGACCTCGCGGTGGACCCGGGCTCGCCGCTGTTCAAGGACCGCCTCTACGTGGTGTGGTCCGATTTCCGCACCGGCCGGCTGCAGGTGATGCTCTCGTATTCGAGCGACATGGGAAAGACCTGGTCGCCCGAGCAGGTCATCAGCGACGATCGCGCGGCCGAAGATCCGCTGGTCAACGGCCCCGACGACGTGACGCCGACCGTGGCCGTGAACAAGGATGGCGTGGTGGCCGTGCAGTGGTACGATCGCCGCGACTTTGCCAACGACATCGGCTGGAACATCCGCATGCGGGTGTCGATGGACGGCGGCGAGACCTGGTCGCCGAGCGAGAAGATCACCGACAAGCCGACGACGTTCGCCGCCGATCAGCTGGACTGGGTGGCGGCGGGGCGTGCCGGCCTGGGCGCCGGAGCCGGGCGTGGGGGACGCGGGGACGAGCCGGCGGCGGCGCGCAGCGGCGGGCAGGTGGTGTCGCTGTCGGCCGGCCTCGGGTACGCCGGATTCACCTTCGCGCCGGGGCACAACGGCGCGTTCGTGGCCGACGCGGCGGGCGACTTCCATCCGGCGTGGATCGACTATCGCACCGGGATGGCGCAGCTCTGGACGGCCCGCGTGCACGTGGACGGCACCGTGGCGCGCAACGGCGGCGGCGATCTGGCGGCGTTGTCCGATCTATCAGGGCGCGTCACGCTGCAGTTGCTGCGTACCGACATCGACCGCAAGACCGGCCGAGTGACCTTCCACGTGCGGCTCAAGAATGCCACGCGTACCGACACGATCCGCGGGCCGCTCAAGGCGCGCGTCCTGCAGCTCACGTCGGAGAATGCGCGCACCGTGGACGTGGCCAACTCCGACAACGGCCTCCGCGGCGTGGGGGCGGTGTGGGACCTGACGTCGCTGCTCCCGGCCGGCGGCCTGCTGCCCGATTCGCTGTCGGCGCCCAGGGATCTCGTGTTCCAACTCACCGGGATGGCGCCGTTCCGCACCGGCACGGATCTCCACCTCATGTTCGTGAACATGGAGGCGAAGATCCTTGGGCCGGCGGTGGTCGAGCACGCGGCTGGACGGGGGCGCGGACGCGGAGCGCGCGAATAGCGGGCCACCGCGCTCCGCGTTACCGGATCGGTTCTCCCTTGTGCACCTGCGGCACGCCGTTCTTCATCCAGTCCGGCTCGGGCGCGCCCTTGAGGTAGTGGTCGAAGAACTGCTTCATGCGAATCTGGAAGTCGATCTGGTTCGGCTTCTTGGCCAGGTGGTGCGGCTCGCCGGGGTATGACAGGAAGATCACCTTCTTCCCGTTGCGCCGGGCGGCGTTGTAGAACTCGAGTCCCTGATCCCAGTCCACGGCGTTGTCGGCCGTGCCCTGCAGGATCATGAACGGCGTGGTGATCTTGCGCACGTTGAACAGCGGCGACTGCTCCTCGTACAGCGCCGTGTGATTCCACGGCGTCACGTTCTCGCCCATGCGCACCTGCCCCACCTCGGTGATCCCCTGCTGCACGGTGCCGGTGCCGGGATACAACTCGTCGTAGAAGCTGATGAGGTCGGTGGGGGGCGCGCCGGTCACCACGGCTGCGAAGATGTTGGTCTGCGTGAGGATGTACGACGACTGATAGCCGCCCCAGCTGTGGCCCTGCAGCCCGATATGCTTGGGATCGGCGTAGCCCATGGCGATGACCTGCCTCACCGCGCTCGTCACGCAGTCCACGGCCGACGTGCCCGGGGTGCCGATCTGGTAGACCACGTCGGGCTCGAGCATCAGGTACCCGTTGCTCGCGTACGTGGATACCTGCGGCCGGTCGTCGAACGACGGCATCGAGAACTGATGATGCGTGTTCGACAGGATCTCGTAGAAGTACACGAGCATCGGATACTTCTTGCCCGGCTGGTATCCGGCCGGCAAGGTGAGCGTGGCCTGGAGCTTCTGCCCGCGGCCGTTGGTGTAGTTGATGAGCACCTTGCTTCCCCACGCGTACTCCCCGATGAACGGATCAGCGTCGGTCTCCCGGGTCGGCGACTGGAACGACGTGTTCGCCGCCCAGTAGTCGGGAAACTGGCGGAACGTCTGCTCGGTGAAGATCACGCGGTCGGCGTCCGTGGCCTTCTCGGCCTGGCCGATCATCTTGTCCTCATAGATGAGGGGCTTGGGCGCCTGGCCCGGATCGAGCGTCCAGTAGCCGCTCTTCTTGGTCCATTCGCCGTACGCCGAGAGGAGCACCGGCTTGGTGAGATCGATGCCATGATCCTCGACGTCGGGCGCGGGCGCGCCGAATCCGCCCCGTCCTCCGCGGCCCCCGCGGCCGCCGGCGCCCAGGTCGAGCCGCACGACGCGGAACTGGATCTGCTGCGCCTTGCCCACGCCGCGCGTGAGATTCACGGGCTTCCCGCCCGAGAGCGACAGCTGCCACACGTCGTATTTATCGTAGACGAGCACCGACTTCCCGTCCCGGGACCACCCGGCCAGCCCCCAGATGGGCAGTTCGTACGGGTGATCGTCGTCGGTGTTGACGAAGTTCATCCCCCCGTCCACCGGCGCGCTCCTCCCCGTCCCGGCGTCGTACGCGTAGATGTGCTTGTTCTGGAGATACAGGAACCACTTGCTGTCGGGCGACGTGCCCATCGTGCGCCACAGTTTCCTGGCGATCAGCGACGGCGCGCCCGTGCCGGTGTTCACGCGGTAATAATCGGCGTGCCCCCCGCCCCAGGCCACCTCGCCGCGGTACGTGGTGTCGTTGCGCCCCACGCCCCACGCCCCATCGTCCACCAACTGCACGGTGGGCATCGCGCTGTCGGCGAGCTGCACGAACCGGTCCGGCCCCACGAGGACGGCCGACGCGAACGTCTGCCGCAGTTCCTGCTGCAGCCGCACCATCTGCACCGACTGCACCTCGGCATCGTTCCAGTGCCACACGTCCACGTTGGCCTGCGGGTCCTCGCTCTTGGGCGGTTCCTTCTCCTGCTCCTTGATGCCCACGAACACGCGCGACCCGTCGGCGCTCCAATGCGGCGCGGCGAATTCGCTGAGCACGAATCCGTTGGGGAAGTCGGACGCCGTGGCGGGATCGTAGATCGTCGCCTTCGCGCCCGGCTCGCCGACGCCGGTCCAGGCGAGGAGCACATTGGCGCGCTGCTTCTCCCCCTTCGCCTTGTTGCCGCGGAGCACGGCCAGATTCTCGCCGTGCGCGCTCCATCCGATCTGATCGTACGTGGCGGCCGTCGCGTCGAGCGCGCGCGTGGCGCCGCTGGCCAGATCCACGAGGTAGATGCCATTGCCCATCTTCTCCACCGCGTCCACGGTGTACGCGAGCAGGGTGCCGGCGTCGTTGAAGGCGTACTGGCTCACGTTGCCAATGTTGCGCGTGGCGTCGGGCCCCAGGACGCGCAGCAGCAGATCCGAGCCCGTGTGCGTGGTGTCGGTGCGCGAGTCGCGGTTGATGTGGACGGCGAGGAACCGCGAGCCCTTGGCGAACTTGAAGTCCTCGGCGTTGGGCGCCGACCACTTGGCACCGGTGGACAGATCGAGCAGTTCGAAACCGCGGGCCGGCGCGGCCGCCGCACCGCGTCCGCCGCGTCCGTTCGGCGGCGTCTCGCCCCGTCCGGCGCCGCCGCCCCGCCCGGTGCGTGCCGGCGGGCTCACGTAGTAGCCCACCCAGCGCGAGTCATCGGAGAACGACGGCGCGGCGCCCCGCACGATCGTGTAGAGCTTGGCGTCGTTCAGGTTCTTGACGAACAGCGTGTCGTCGCCGTCGTTGGGATGGTACACGTACGTCATCCACACCCCGTCGGGCGAGAGGCCGGCGGCGGTGATGCGCTTCCATCGGCCGTAGTCGCCGACGTTGAGGGTCTTGAGCGCGGACGCGGTGTCTCGAGCGGCCGGCGTCTGGGCGCGCGCACGCGGCGCGACGGCGAACGCCAGCGAGAGCACGAGCGCCGCGACGGGCGCCTGGAGACGGGGTTGACGACGCATGGGAGGGTCCGGGGAGGAGCGGTGTGATGGCCGACGGTCGAGCCATCATCATGCAGGGCGGTACAGCGCCCGACAAGACGCGCCGGTGCGCGCTGCGGCGGCCTGGTCTATACTCAAGGCGCATGCATGAGGAGCTGACAACCCCTACCCCGAGCGCCGCGCCGCGCCGGACCTCCACGGCCTCGCTGTGGACGCGCGGCCTGCTGCTGGCGCTCCTCTGCGTGGCCCTGGCGTTCGCGGCGGCCTCCGACACCGTGCACGCCGAGCTCGTGCGCCTGCTGGCCCATGTACAGACCATCATCCTCAACCATCCGGTGGGCGGCGCCACGCTGTTCTTCGTGCTCGCCGCCCTGTCGGCCATGCTGGCCTTCTTCTCCAGCGCGGTGATCGTGCCGGTGGGCGTGTACGCATGGGGCAAATTCGGCTGCCTGCTGCTCCTGTGGGGCGGTTGGCTCGTGGGCGGACTGTGCGCGTACGCCATCGGGCGGGTGCTCGGCCGTCCCGTGGTCGCGGCGCTCACGTCGGCCGGGACGTTGGAACGCTACCAGCAGCGCATCTCGCGCAACGCGCCATTCGGGCTCGTGCTGCTGTTCCAACTCGCCATGCCGTCGGAGGTGCCGGGCTACCTGCTGGGGCTGGCGCGCTACAGCGCCGCCAAGTACGCGGCGGCGCTGGCCATCGCCGAACTGCCGTTCGCCGTGGGGACCATCTATCTCGGCGCCAGCTTCTTGAACCGGCAGATTCCGCTGATGCTCGGCCTGGGCGCGCTCGGCATCGGGTTCAGCGCGTGGGCCATGACCCGCCTGCATCGCCGGCTGCAGGACTGAGCCGCCGCGCGAGACCCGGGGGTCCGGGGAGCGTCAGCCGCGGCGGGTCAGGAAGTGCACGCTCCCCTTTCCGGAACGCTTGACCGCGTACATCAGATTGTCGGCCGACTTGATGATGTCGGCCACCGAGTCGGGCGGGGTGGCGAACGTCACCACGCCCACGCTGAACGTCACCGGCCAGCTCCATTGCCGCATCTGGGCGCTGAGCGCGTCGTGGACCTTGGTCATCACGGCACGCGCCGCTTCATCGGACGTCTCCGGCAGCAGGAGCACGAATTCGTCGCCGCCCATCCGCCCCACGAGATCGGTGCGGCGCAGCGCGTCCCGGAGATGCTGGCCCACCGCCTGCAGCACCTGATCGCCGGCGGCGTGCCCGAACCGGTCGTTCATCTCCTTGAAGTTGTCCACGTCGAGGTAGGCCACCGTGAACGTGCGCGCGTAGCGACGCGACCGCGCCAGCTCGGCGTCCGCCAACTCGAGGAAGTGCCGCGCGTTGAGGACCCCCGTCAGGTGGTCGATCCGCGCGAACCGTTGCTCTCGCTCGTGCGCGGCCCGCAGCGCCCCCAGCAGCGACGCCACGGTGACGAAGAATCCGAGGCGGATGAGCATGTTCCAGACGGGGATCACCGCATTGGTGTACCGCGCCCCGCTGGCCACATCGGCCCCCAGCCACACGATGGCGCTCAACCCCGAGATGGACAGCGCCAGATGCCGGGTGGAATACCAGCCCACCAGGAACACCGGAATCAGGTAGAACAGCGAGAAGCTGATCTCGTATCCGGTGAAGTAGTCGACCACGCCGAGCCCGGCCACGAGGACGGTGCCGCTCACCGCCCAGAACGCCGGACTGCGCTGCTCCAACTCGACGGGGAATCGCATGGGTCAGTTGGCCAACGTCACGGCCAGCCAGTCCCACGGCAGCACCGAACGCAGGCCCCGCGGCGGCGACAACCGCTCCGTCTTCCACGCATAGTTCACGCGCAGCAACTCCACCAGCCGGAATCCGGAGCGCGAGAGCGTGGCCGTCAGCTCGTCGCCCGTGAAATGTTTGGTCGGCACGCCCTCGATGCTCACCACCCCCGCTTCGGGCGCGCGCATCGCCGGCGTGAAGTCGTACGACGACCGCTGCCGCGGCGCCGTCTCGCGCCGCATGTATTCGCAGTACGCCGCCGACTCCAGCGACGGCACCACGAAAAGCATCGTGGCGTGCTGCCTGGCCACGCGGCCGATGGACCGCAGGAGCCGCTCCCGCACGGCGCGCCGGGGATGGATCACGACATTGGCGGCGATCACGCAGCCGAACCGGTGCTCCAGACGGGCGAGCGCTCGCGGCGTGTTGCCCTCGATCGTCACGTTGGCCAGCGCGGCGGTGCGTTCCCGGGCCCGGGCCACGCACCGCGCCGACCAGTCGATGGCGTGCACGCGCTTGAAGGTGCGGGCGAGGAACGGGAGATACCCGCCCACGCCGCATCCGAAGTCCAGCACCTCGGCGTGGCGCGCCGCGGCACGGCGCAGCGCCCCCCGGATGCCCCCCGTGCGATCCTCGCTCAGGCTGTCGAAGATCTCGGCCTCCCAACGATCCGCCTGACGGTCCCAGTAGTCGCGGTTCATCGCGCGCGCACGACCTTGCCGCGCTGGATCACCACGCGCACGGCGCGGGTGTTGCGGATGTCGGCCGTGGGATCGGCGCCGAGCAACACCAGGTCGGCCGCCTTGCCGGCCACGAGCGTGCCCAGCGTGCGGTCCACGCCGATCGCCCAGGCGCCGTTCTCCGTGGCCGCCGTGATCGCCTGCAGCGGCGTCAGCCCCGCCCGGGTCACGAGCAGTTCCAGCTCGCGGTGCAGCGTCGGCAGCGAATCGCGCTTGGCGTCGAACATCCCATCGGTGCCGGCCACGATCCGCACGCCCAGCTCGGCGGCGCGGCGCGTGACCGCGTACATCCACGGCGAGCGCACGCGGCTCACCGAATCGCGCGGCAATTCCTCGGCGAACACCCACAGCGTGGGATTGAGCGCCACGCCGCGGTCGCGCATGGACCGGAGCAGCTGTTCGATGACCGGCGCGTCGGCCGGCACGTGCAGGAAGTCGCCCTTGGCGCGGTCGGGAAAGTCCGCGGACCGTGGACTACCCTGCCACACCAGATACGGCGTGTGGGCGAGCATATCCGCGCCCGCCGCCACCAGATCGCCGGGCCGCGCGGGAAAGGTCGTGGCGTGCGCGATCACGCGCAGGCCCTGGCGGTGCGCTTCGGCGGTGGCCCGCGTGACGGCCACGGAATCGAGCGCCGCGTAGAGCTTGATCCCCACCGCGCCCGTGCCGCGCGCCAGCGCCACGGCGCGCGCGAAATCGGTGCTGTCGGTCACCGCCTGCATCCACGGCGCCGTGCCGGCCGCGAAGCCGCGCGACGCGTCGAGGGTGCGGGGATCGGTGAAGAACGCCGGCCCGCCGAACAGCGCCACGTAATAGATGCGCGGCCCCTCGATCTGGCCGGCCAACTCGGCGCGCTGCAGATCGCCGGTGGCGCGCGCGTCGCCGGCCAGATCGAACACCGTAGTCACGCCACCCATCAGCGCGTGCCGCAGATCGTCGGCGCGCTCGCTCCACGGCGCCGTGCCCAGGTGCACGTGCGCGTCGATGAGTCCGGGAATCGCGAACAGGCCGCGGCCGTCGATCACCGAATCGGGCGGCGCGCCGCCCACGTCGCCCGTCGCCGCCACCTGCGCGATGCGTCCGCCGCGCAGCACGAGGTCCATGTGCGGACGCGGCGCGGCGCCCGTGCCGTCGATGAGCGTGACGTCGCGCACGAGGATCGGAACGTCGGCGGCAGCCCCGCCCCCCTGGCCGGCGGCCGGCGCGGGGAGCGCGGCAAGCGCGGCCAGGAGCGCGATCAGAGCGCGTGCGGCAGCAGTCTTTCCCATGGGCCAACCTGCGACGGACGCCGCCGCGGCGCAACTACGCCGCGCCGCGCGCCGCCACCAGCCGCCGGATGGCCGCGATCCCGAACACCGGACCCAGGGCCAGCATCGCGAACGCCCAGCGCCAGCCGACCAACGCCTCGGCCGGCGGCACGAGCTGGATCGACACCATCGTCAGCAGGAAGCCCAGCGACGTCTGCAGCGTGAGCGCGGTGCCCACGGCGTGCGCCGGCACGCTCTCGGTGACGAGGGCGCTGAACTGCGCCGAGTCGGCGACGACGAAGAATCCCCACACGATGGCCACCGCCGCCACCACCCAGAACAGGCGTCCGAAGGTGAGGCCGATGAGCACCGCGCACGCGCCGCTCGCCGCCATCGCCACCGTCACCAGCCACTCGCGGCCGCGCCGGTCGGCCACCAGCCCGCCCCACACGCATCCCACGCCGCCCGCCGCGATCGCCAGGAAGGACACCAGCGAAGCGATCTCGGTGGTGCGCGCCCCCGTGGCCATGCCGCTCGCCGCCGCGCTCGCGGCGATGAACACCGGCGCCCAGGTCCACATCGAGTACAGCTCGAACATGTGCCCCAGGTATCCGCCGGTGGCCAGGCGCCATTCGCGTTCTTTAAAGACGGTGCCGACGAGCGACCACGAGAACGGCCGCGACGGAAAGGCGTACGGCCCATCGTGGTAGCCCACCGTGACGATCGCCGCGCTCAGCACGGCGAACCCGGTCACCGTGTACAGCACGGCGGCGATCCCGGCGCCGGGAAAGGCGTGCACCAGGTACGGACTGGCCTTGCCCACCGTGAGCGCGCCCACCACCGTCCCGATCCCCAGCCCGCGCTGCGACCGGAACCAGGTGGAGATCATCTTCATCGCCGGCGGATACACGCCGGCCAGCGCGAAGCCGGTCACCAGGCGGAGCACCAGCGCCCGCTCGTACGTGGGCGCGTGCACCAGCGCCGCGTTCGCCGCCGCGCCCGCCAGCGCCGACGCCGCGAACAGTCGCTTGGATGGAATCACGTCGGCCAGGTTCAACACCGCCGTCGTCGCCGTGCCGAGCACGAACCCGAGCTGCACGATCGTCACCAGCCAGCCCGACTGCGACGGCGAGAGCTGCCAGCGGACGGCGAACTGCGGTCCCACCGCCGCCGCGGCGAGCCAGAGCGACATCCCGAACAGCTCGGCCAGCGACAGCAGGATCAGTTGGCGCCAGCGGCGGGGGTCGGCATCGACGGTGGTCATGGCGCGCCGAAGCTAACACGCGCGCGCCGGTCCGGCATCATCGCGCGGCGGCCCGCGCCCACGCGCTCACTTCGCCGGCGGCGGCGCCGGCAGATCCGACAGGTGCTCCTGGATGATCACCCACCGCGCGCCCTGGCGCACGAACACCGCCGTCCACGCGCCGCCGATGTCGTGCGGTTGGCCGGTGGGCGTATGGTGCGGCACGTGATACGTGGCCGTCATCACCGCCGCGTCGGGCGAGAGCACGTCGATGATCATCTGCTTCCAGATCCAGGTGGGCTTCTGCATGTAGCGGCCCACGTTGTCCCAGAAATAATGGATGCCGGCGGCCAGCGAATCGCGCGTCGTGACGATCTTCCCGCCCGCCGCCGAGATGATGCGCCCCGAGTCGGGATAGAGACTCAGCATGTTGCGGGCGATGTGGGGGCGCGACAGATCGTATGCCCTGGTCACCTCGTCGCGGATGTCCTTGCGGATCGCCTCGGCCTGTGCGTGCGTGAGCCCCCAGGGCTCGGACGGCGGGCTGCTGCAAGCGGAGAGCGCGGCGAGCACGGCCAGCGCCCCCGCGATCACGACCCCTCGGCGCGATGTGAGCATGGTCAAGAGAGTACCCCAAAATCTGGCAGATCGCATCCCGACCGTCCGCTGCCGACTGACCACCGCCGGCATGCCGCGCACCGTGCGCAGGGCGCGTGGACTTCCGTCTCTGTCTGCGCCACCTGATCCCGCCCTGTCACCGTGCAGAGACAGATATGCTCGCTTAACGGCGCCGTTGGTTCGTTAAGCCCTGGCGTGAAGCTTGCAGCTTTTTCAGTGCGGCGTATTGTATACAGGCCCGCCGCTCACCCCAGTCGGCACAGGAGACGCTGTGCGCAACTCCACCATTCTCTCCATCGCGCTGCCGCTTGCCGCGGCACTCGGCGCGTGCGGACGTGCCGATCGGACCACCAGCAGCACCGTGGATCTGCAGCGCGATCTCAAGTTGGCCTCCACGACCACGATGGAAGTCCCTTCGACGCCGGTCAATCCCGCCAACTTCAACGATCTCGAGACGCGTCCGCTGAGCGCGCCGCGGCCATCCAGGCGTCTGCGCAAGGAGCCGGGGCCGAGGGCGGTGGCGTCCAAGGCGCCCACGCTTCCGGCAGCGCCCGCGCCCGAGGTGAGCGAGATGCAGCACGCGCCGCAGGCCCCGACGGTCGCGGTCTCGCCCGTGCCGCTGTCCGCGCGCGACCCGGTGGCCACCCTGTCGCGCCCGGCCGCTTCGCCCGGCGCCGCGGGCGCCATGGGAAGCGGCGACTTCGGCCGCGCCGGATCCGGCGGCGGCATGGGACCGTTCACCGGCGTCGTCATTCGCGGCGGCGGCGTGGGCGACGATCACTGCGAGCCGCACGGCCGCGGCGGCGTCTACCTGCCCATGCCCGGCGGCTTCGGCGGTTCGCGCTTCCCCACCATCCGCCCGACGGTCCCCAACATCCACTGAAGCGCGGGTCGTCCCACTTACAAATTCCGTGCATGCCCGCGCCGGCCACGCCCGCCGCGCATCAAGTCGCGGCCCCGTCGCTGCTTACCACACGACATCGCCGCGGCAGCGTACCGCGCCATCTGTTCTGCTTCTGCAAACTGGTTTGACTAACGATCCCGGTTTGCTCATCCTGCATCGTGTCCAGCACGGAGGTGCAGAATGATCGGGCGATTCTTCAGGAGCGCGGGGCCGCAGGTTCTCATCGCCCTCGTCGCGTCGGCGGCCATTGCCGCGCCGAGCAGCGCACAGTCGTCGGCCGGCCGCGCCGACACCACGACCCGAGCCAAGGTCGACACCGTGTGGGTGGATGGCGACACGGCGCGGCAGACGCCCGGCATGCAGGAATTCGAGGCGCGGCGAAAGCTGGGCACCGGCTACTACCTCACGGCCAGTCAGATCGCGGCCCAGCGCGATCGCTCGTTCGCCGACATCATCGTCACCCGGTTCCCGGGGCTTCGCGTGATCGGGAGCGGGCGGCTCGGCGTCCAGTATCTGGCGAGCACGCGCGGCGAGGGCGTGGGCGCGCTCGCGTCCACCAACGGCATGGTCCCCTGTTACATCCATGTCTACGTGGACGGCACGTACCTCAACGACAGCGAGATCAGCTGGATCAACGCGCGCGACGTGGCCGGCGTGGAGTTCTACGACGGCACGCGCACGCCGGCCGCCTACCGCCGGTCGGGCAACGGCTGCGGCGCGCTGCTGGTCTGGACCAATTCGTCGGCCGCGAACTGACACCCGGCGCGTCCACGCCGCATAGGTCACCAGGGTCCCGAGGCTGAGGGGTGTTCGGATGTGGGACGTCCAATCCCACATCCGCACACGCGGCCCCAACCTTCCGCCCGCCTCGGTGGTCTAACTCCTGAACAACGTGGCACTTGGCCCGGCCAGCGTCTGGCACGGGCCTTGCTTTGAAGGGGGGCACGCTCTGCACCCCCTGGCCGAGGATTCGCGTGGACGTCGCCCGCCCCAAGAAGAAGAACACCAAGCGCTATGTCGGCATCGGCATCGGCGCGGTAGCCGTCGTCGTCATCACCGTGATGCTCGCGCGGCTCAAGCCCGCGGCGCCCACGGTGGACGGCGGCACGCTCTGGACCGATACCGTGCGTCGCGGCGACATGGTGCTCGAGGTGCGCGGCCCGGGCAATCTCGTGCCCGAGCACATCCGCCAGGTCACGGCCGGAGCCACGGGACGCATCGACCGGCTGGTGGTGCAGGCCGGCGAGCGCGTGACGCCGCAGACCGTGCTCATCGAGATGTCCAATCCCGACGTGGAGATCGCGGCGCTCCAGGCCCACCAGGCCTATGCCGAGGCGCGGTCCACGCTCATCCAGTTGCGGAGCACGCTGTCGAGCAATCAACTCAGCCAGCAGGCGAGCATCGCCACGCTCCAAACGCAGTACCTGCAGGCGCTGGATCAGGCCAGGGCCACCGATACGCTCGCCGCGCGCCACCTCGCGGCGTCGATGGACGTGGACCACAATCGCCAGGTCGTGCGCGAGCTCGCCGAACGCATGAAGTACGCGGAGCAGACGCTGGCGCTGATGCGGCAGCAGGCCGACTCGCAGATCGTGGCGCAGGTGGCGCAGGTGAACCTGCTCAACACCATGGCCCAGGCGCAGGACAGGAAGTCGAGGAGCCTGATGGTGGTGGCCGGCGATTCGGGCGTGGTGCAGGAGGATCAGGTGCCCGAACTCGGGCAATGGGTAACCGAGGGGCAGCTGGTGGCCAAGGTGGTGCAGCCCGGCAAGCTCAAGGCCGTCTTGCGCATTCCCGAAACACAGGCCAAGGATGTGGTGATCGGACAGAAGGCGCAGGTGGACACCCACAACGGGATCATCGCCGGCCACGTGGCGCGCAAGGACCCGTCGGCGCAGAACGGCACCGTGACCGTGGACGTCTCCCTGGACGGGAAGCTCCCGTCGGGCGCGGTGCCCGACCTCAGCGTGGACGGCACGATCACCATCGAGAAGCTGACCAACGTGCTGTACACCGGGCGGCCGGGCTACGGCGCGGGCTCGGGCACCGTGGGGCTGTTCAAGGTGATCCAGGGCGGATCGTACGCCGAACGGGTGCAGGTGGAACTGGGCCGCAGCTCGGTGAATACCGTGGAGATCCAGCGCGGGCTCGCCGTGGGCGACACGGTGATCCTGTCGGACATGTCACAGTGGGACGCGGTGGACCGGGTGAAGTGCAGCCCCAGATGCCGGGTGGGACAGTAGCGCGGACCGCCGCGCCACGAGTCATTCAATCGGAGCGCTTCATGGGAACGAACGGGCAGGGGCTCATCCAGTTGCAGGGCATCCGGAAGGTGTTCTACACCGACGAGGTCGAGACGCACGCGCTCTCCGACGTGCATCTCGAGATCAAGCAGGGTGAGTACATCGCCATCTCCGGCCCGTCGGGGTGCGGCAAGACCACGCTGCTCTCCATTCTCGGGCTGCTCGACACGCCGTCCGACGGCGAGTACCTGCTCGACGGCCGCCCCGTGGCCGGCCTCGACGCCGGCGACCGGGCGCGCGTGCGCAACCGGCAGATCGGGTTCATCTTCCAGGCGTTCAACCTGATCGGCGATCTCACGGTCTACGAGAACGTCGAGCTGCCGCTCACGTATCGTGGCATGAGCGCCAACGAACGCAAGGAGCGCGTGCACGCGGCGCTCGACCGCGTGGGGATGTCGCACCGCGTGAAGCACTTCCCGGCGCAGCTCTCCGGCGGCCAGCAGCAGCGGGTGGCGGTGGCCCGCGCCGTGGCCGGCGACCCGGCCATCCTCCTGGCCGACGAGCCCACCGGCAACCTCGACTCGGCCAACGGCGAGCAGGTGATGGATCTGCTGCGCGAGCTGCACCGCAACGGCGCCACGATCTGCATGGTGACGCACGATCCGCGCTACGCGGCGCACGCCGATCGCAGCGTGAACCTGTTCGACGGGCGCGTGGTGGACGAGCAGCCGATCGTGGCGCACGCGTAGGCCGGCACCCGGCGCGGACGCGACTGGAGACCCCGATGGACACGCTGTGGCAGGACGTCCGCTTCGCGGCGCGCTCGCTGGGCAAGCACCGCCTGTTCACCCTGGTGGCGGTGCTCACGCTCGCGCTCGGCATCGGCGCCAACACCGCGATCTTCAGCGTCGTCGACGCCGTGCTCATCCGGCAGCTGCCGTACGCCGACGCCGGCCGCCTCTACACCATCTGGACGGCGCCAACGGCCACGCCGTCCGACCAGCACCCCGCGTCGCTGCCCGACGTCCGTGATTGGCAGGCCGCCAACACCGGCTTCTCCGGCATCGCCGCCTACGGGTTCAACCGCGTCCAGCTCTCCGGGCCCGAGGGCAGCGAACCCATCCGCGCCGTGCTCGGGACGGCGACCCTGTTCGACGTCCTCCGCGCCACCCCCGTGCTCGGCCGCGTCCCCCGCCCCTCCGACGACCGGCTGCCCGTCGTGGCCATAAGTTATCGCATATGGATGCGCCACTTCGGCGGCGACCGGTCGGTGATCGGCCGGACCGTGGACCTGGGCGGCGACCCGTTCACGGTCATCGGGGTCATGCCCCCCGGCTTCCACTTCCCGACGCCCGACATCGACGCCTGGACCTCGCTCTACGGCATCTACAAAACGTCGGGCCGGGGAGGGGTCGGCGACTGGATCGACAATCGGGGCCTGTTCGGATATCTCGTCGTGGGACGCCTCGCGCCGGGCTCCACGCCCGCCGGCGCGAGCGCGGCGCTGAACCGCGTGCAGGCGCAGCTCGCCCGGACGTACCCGGCTTCCGACAAGGGAGTGGTGATCCACCTCGAGTCGCTCCGCGATCAGACGGTGGGGGGCGTGGCGCGCCTCCTCTGGGTGATGCTCGGCGCGGCGGGATTCGTGCTCCTGCTCGCGTGCGCGAACGTGGCGCACCTGGCGCTGGCGCGCGCCACCGAGCGCGCGCGCGAGATGGCCGTGCGCCGGGCCCTCGGCGCGCCGCGCCGGCGCCTGGTGCGGCAGTTGATCACCGAGAGTCTCGTGCTGGCCGCGGCCGGCGGCTTGGCCGGCGTGCTGCTCGCGACGTGGGCCGTGGCCGTGCTCGTGAAGCTGAGCCCGCCGGACATTCCGCGCATCGAGAACGTGGGGGTCAACGGCCAGGTGATGGCCTACGCGGCGGCGGTGAGCGTGCTCACGGGGGCGCTGTTCGGCCTCGCGCCGGCGCTGGCGTCGTGGCGGCAGGATCCGCAGATCGCGATGCGCGATCAGGGGCGCGGGTTGACGGGCGGCCGCCACTCGGGCCGGCTCCGCTCGTGGCTGGTGGCGGCCGAGACCGCGCTGGCTCTCATGCTGCTCGTTGGCGCGGGGCTGATGGTGCGGAGCTTCGAGAAGTTGACGCACGCCGATCCGGGGTTCGATCCCCACGGCGTGCTCGCGTTCGGCGCGCTGTTCGATCTCGACCGGTACGCCGACGTCTCCAAGCAGGCCGCGACGATGGACGAGCTGCTGGCCCGCTTTCGCGCCATCCCGGGCGTGACGAGCGCAGGCGCGGGCACCAGCCTGCCGCCGTCGCACGTGCAGGAATCGCAGGTGTACACCGTGGTGGGACGGCAAGCGCCCGACCCGGGGCACGTGCCCAACGCGTGGTTCGTGCCGGCGACGCCGGGCTACCTCGCGACCCTGGGGATCCCCGTGACCTCCGGGCGGGACTTCACGACGGCGGATGACCCGCATGCGCCGCTGGTGATGATCGTGAACCGGGAGTTGGTGCGGCGCGCGTTCCCGAAGCAGGATCCGCTCGGGCAGCAGCTCAACGTGGGCGGCGTGATCCGAACGATCGTCGGCGTCACGGGCGACCCCACGTTCAATGGCATCGGGTCACCGCCGGCTCCCGCGGTGTTCGTCCCGTACGCGCAGGCGCCCTTCCCGGGCGTGTGGTTCGCCGTGCGGACGCGGGGCGCGCCGGCGCAGCTGGCCGGCGCGGTGCGCAACGCGTTCCACGCCGTCGATCCGCAACTCGATCCCATCTCGATGGAGCCGATGGAAGCGATGATGGGCGATGAGTTCATTCGCCCGCGCTTCCAGACGTGGCTCCTGGCCACGTTCGGCACCCTGGCCATGGTGCTCGCGGCGATCGGGATCTACGGCGTGGTGGCGTACGGCGTGGTGCAACGGACGGGAGAGCTGGGGCTGCGGCTTGCGCTGGGCGCGCCGACGCGCCACGTGCTGGGCATGGTGGTGCGCCAGGGGATGCTGCCGGTGGTGATCGGGCTGGCAGCCGGCATCGTGGGGAGCGTGGCGCTGTCGCGCCTCATGACGGGACTGCTGTACGGCATCACCGCCACCGACCGGCCCACCTTCGCCGTGGTCGCCGCGGTGTTGGCTGTCGTCGCGCTGGCGGCGGCGTATCTTCCGGCGCGGCGTGCCGCCCGCGTCGATCCCCTCGTCGCGCTGCGCGCCGATTGACCCTCCACGCGACCCCGTCGATGATCTCCCTGCGCAACGTCGAGAAGAGCTATCCCATTGCCGGCGGCCAGACGTTCGTGCTGCGCCGGATCACGCTCGATATCGCCCCCGGCGAGTTCGTGACCATCATGGGCCCGTCGGGCGCCGGCAAGTCCACGCTGCTCGCCGTGCTCGGCATGCTCGACGGGGCCTGGACGGGGGAGTACTTCCTGCACGATCACCCGGTGCACACGCTCGACACCAAGCGGCGCGTGGCGCTGCACAAGCAGTACGTGGGGTTCGTGTTCCAGCAGTACCACCTGCTCGACGATCTCACGGTGGCCGAGAATCTCGACATCCCGCTGTCGTACCGCGACATCAGGAAGTCGGAGCGCCAGGCGATGGTGGCCGACACGCTCGACCGGTTCGGGATGGTGGCCAAGAAGGATCTCTATCCGCACCAGCTGTCCGGCGGCCAGCAGCAGCTGGTGGCCGTGGCCCGCGCCGTGATCCACCAACCGTCCATCCTGCTCGCCGACGAGCCCACCGGCAATCTCCACTCGGCGCAGGGCGCCGAGATCATGGAGCTGTTCACCAGGCTCAACAAGGCCGGCACGACGATCGTCCAGGTGACCCATTCCGAAGTGAACGCGGGCTACGGCAATCGGATCATCAATCTCAAGGACGGCTGGATCGCCTGACGCGTGGCGGCGGCCGGCAATGGCCGCGGCCCGCCGCCCGGCGTAAGCTTCACGCATGACCGCCCCCGCCCGCCTCCTCGTCGCCGACGACGACCGCGACGTGCTCGAAGCCCTCCGCCTGCTGCTCCGCGGCGAGGGCTACGAGGTCGAGACCGCGGCGTCGCCCAACGCGATCGTGTCGTCGGTGAGCACCAGCGACTTCGACGCGCTGCTCATGGACATGAACTACACGCGCGACACCACGGGCGGCGTGGAGGGGCTCGATCTGCTCGGCCGCCTCCAGCGCCTGGACGCCACGCTGCCGGTGATCGTGATGACGGCGTGGGGGAGCATCGAGGGCGCGGTGGAGGCGGTGCGCCGCGGCGCCCGCGACTACATCGAGAAGCCGTGGAACAACGCGCGGCTGCTGCACGTGCTGCGCACGCAGGTCGAACTGGGCCGGGCCATCCGCCAGAGCCAGCGGCTGGAGAGCGAGAACCGGACCCTCCGCCCCGCAGGCGCCCCCCGGTTGATCGCCCAGTCCGCCGCCATGCAGCCCCTGCTGCGGCTCATGGAGCGCATCGGCCCATCCGACGCCAGCGCCCTCATCACCGGCGAGCACGGCACGGGCAAGGAAGTGGTGGCCGGGTGGCTGCACGCCGCGTCGCCGCGCCACCCACGCCCCATGGTCACCGTCAACCTCGGCGGCCTGTCCGAGGGCGTGTTCGAGAGCGAGCTGTTCGGGCATGTGAAGGGCTCGTTCACCGACGCCAAGACCGACCGCGTGGGACGCTTCGAGCTGGCCGACGGCGGCACGCTGTTCCTGGACGAGATCGCGAATCTCTCGCTCGCCCAGCAGTCCAAGCTGCTGCGCGTGCTGCAGACCGGGGAATTCGAACGCGTGGGCTCGTCCAAGACGCGCCGCGTGGACGTGCGCATCCTCGCCGCCACGAACGCCGATCTGCGCGCCGAGGTGGCGGCCGGACGGTTCCGCGAGGATCTGTTCTTCCGGCTGAACACGGTGGAGCTCCACCTGCCGCCGCTGCGCGAGCGCCGCGAGGACATTCCGCTCCTCGCCACGCACTTTCTCCAGAGCTTCGCGGCGCACTACCGGCGAGCGGTCGCCGGCTTCAGCCCCGAGGCGATGCAGGCGCTGTTGCGCTACGGGTGGCCCGGCAACGTGCGCGAGCTGGCGCACGCGGTGGAGCGCGCCACGCTGCTCGCCCAGGGCGAGTCGGTGGGCGATGCCGACCTGTCGCTGCGGCAGGCCGCCGGCGGCGCCGCGCCGCCGCTGGACGAGATGAGCCTCGAGGACGTGGAGCGCGTGCTCGTGAGCAAGGCCATGGCCCGCTACGAAGGGAACGTGAGCCTGGCCGCCAAGGCCCTCGGCCTGTCGCGCAGCGCGCTCTACCGGCGCCTGCAGCGCCACAACCTGTAGCCGCCGGCCATGGCGTCGCACGAACGCCAGGTCACCCTCCTCGCGCTCGCCTCCCCGCTGCCGGCGTTGCTCGTGGCGCTCGGGCTGCTCTGGACGGGCGGCTACGCCCCGCGCATGCAGTGGACGCTCACCGTGCTGCTCGTGGCGCTCTGGCTCGTGCTCGCGTTCGCGCTGCGCGACCGCGTGGTGCGCCCCCTGCAGACGCTGTCCAACATGCTCGCCGCCGTGCGCGAGCAGGACTACTCGCTGCGCGGCCGCCGCGCCAGCACCGAGGACGCGCTGGGGCTGGCCATGCTCGAGATGAATTCGCTCATGGACGAGCTGCGCGAGCGGCGCCTGGGCGCGCTCGAGGCCACCGCGCTCCTGCAGCGCGTGATGGCGGAGATCGACGTGGCCGTGTTCGCGTTCGACGACGCCGGCGCGCTGCGCGTGGTGAACGCGAGCGGCGAACGGCTGCTCGGCCAGCCGTCGGAACGGCTGCTCGGGCGGCGCGCCGAGGAGGTCGGCCTCGAGGAATGCCTGAGCGGCGACGCGCCGCGCGTGGTGGAACTCGCTCTCGCCGGCCAGCGCGGCCGCTGGGAGGTGCGGCGCGGCGGCTTCCGGCAGGGCGGCCGCCCGCACCGGTTCGTGGTGCTCGCCGACGTGAGCCGCGCCCTGCGCGACGAGGAGCGCAAGGCGTGGCAGCGGCTGATCCGCGTGCTCGGCCACGAGATCAACAATTCGATCACGCCCATCAAGTCGCTCGCCGAGCAGTTCCAGGAGTCGCTGCGCCGCGGTCCCCCCGACGAGGCCATGCGCGCCGACATGCAGTCGGGATTGGGCGTGATCGCGACCCGCTCCGAGGGGCTGACGCGATTCCTGGCGTCGTACACGCGGCTGGCCAAGCTGCCCGCGCCGCGGCTCGCGTCGATCGCCGTGGGCGCGTGGGTCACCCGCGTCGCGCAACTCGAGACGCGGCTCCCGGTGGAGGTGCGCCCCGGCCCCGACGTCGTCCTGCTCGCCGACGGCGACCAGCTCGATCAGCTGCTGATCAATCTCGTGCGCAACGCCGTGGACGCGGCGCTCGAGACCGGGGGCGGCGTGCGCGTGACGTGGCGCCGCGACGGCGCGAGGTTCGAGCTGGTGGTGCAGGACGACGGCCCCGGGCTGCCGCACACCACCAATCTGTTCGTCCCGTTCTTCACCACCAAGCCGGGCGGCACCGGGATCGGGCTGGTGCTGTCACAGCAGATCGCCGAGGCGCACGGGGGATCGGTGGCGCTGGTGGATCGCACCGAGGGACGCGGGTGCGAGGCGCGGCTGGTGCTATCGTGCTGAGGGTTGGGACGCCGAGCTCGCGTCCCGCACCAGCGCGATCACCGTCGCGATGTCCGCCTCGGTGGTCCGATAGCTGAGGATGCACAGCCGCAGCGAGAACGCGCCGCGCAGCCGCGTGGACGACATCAACACCTTCCCGCTGGCGTTCACCGCCGCATTCACCCGTTCGTTCAACGCGTCGAGCGCGGCCGCATCGTCCACGCCCGGCGGATGGACGCGGAAGCAGATCACGCCGAACTGCGCCGGCGACAGCACTTCGAGATCGGGCGCGGCGCGCACCAGCCGCTCGGCGTGATCGGCCAGCTCCATGCACTGCGCGATGGCGGCGCGGATCGGCGCCACGCCGAAGTAGTTCACCGACACCCACACCTTGAACGCGCGTGAATACCGCGTGAGCTGCTCGCCGGAGTCGGCGAAGTTCACGTCCTGGTCGCGGGCTTCGGCGTCCTTGAGGTAGTCGGCGAAGATGTGGAACGCCGCCTCCAGGCGGGCCGGCTCGCGCGCCAGCAGGCACCCGCACTCGAACGGCACGAACAGCCACTTGTGCGGATCGAGCGTGACCGTGTCGGCCCGCGCGATGCCGTCCAGCAACGCGCGTCCGCGCGCCGTGAGCACGGCGAAGCCCGCGTACGCGGCGTCGATGTGATACCAGAGCCCCTCGCGCGCCGCCACGTCGGCCAGCGCGTGCAACGGATCCACGGCGCCGGTGTTCGTCGCCCCCGCGTTGCCCACCACGAGAAAGGGCCGCAGTCCCGCCGCCCGGTCGGCCGCGATCGCCGCGTCGAGCGCGTCCACGCGCATGCGAAACCGGCCGTCGCTCGCCACCGCGCGCACGTTGGCCCGCGGAATGCCGGCGATCCACGCCGCGCGCGCCACCGACGAGTGCGCCTGGTCCGACGCGTAGAGCGTGAGCCGCGGCAGATCCTGCGGCTCGTCCCCCAACGCCGCGTGCCGCGCCGCCACGACCGCGGTGAGCGTGGCGTTCGATCCGCCGGACGTGAGCAGCCCGCGCGTGCCCTCCGGCATGCCCATCCACTGGCGGAACCACTCGAGCACCGTCAACTCGATCTCGTTGGGCCCCGCGGCCACCGACCACACGCCGGCGAAGAAGTTGTAGCCGGTGGCGATCCAGTCGCCCACCACGGCGGGAAAGGTGGGATGGCTGGGCACGTAGCCCATGAAGAACGGGTGCGGCTCGCGCGCATGATACGGGAACACCCGTTCGCGCAGTGTGGCCAGGATCTGGTCGAACGACGTGCCCTGTTCGGGCGCGCGGCCGGAAAGCCCCACCAGCTCGCGCGCCGTCTTGCGGTCGATCGGATGCTGCACCGGCTCGCTGCGGACGTTCGCGAGATGCTCCGCCACCAGGTCGGTGACTTGATGGCCCAGCCGTCGCATCGTCTCCTGGTCGAGATCCAGAGGAGACGACGCCATCAGCAGGGGTCCGCGCCGCGCATCAGCGCTTCTTGCCGTGCTTGGCTGGCTTCCGGGCAGCAGGCTTCCGCGCCGCGGTTTTCCCGCTCGGATGCCTGGCGGCCAGCTTCCTGGCCGCCGGCTTGGAGGCCTTTTTCGCGGCGGGCTTGGCGGCGGCCTTCTTCGGCGCCGCCTTGCTCCCGCCCGCGTGTTTGGCGGGCGGGACGGCCGCTTTCTTGGCCTTGACCGGAGCCACCACCACCGGCACCACCGCCCGCAGGGGCGGAAGCGGGTTCTTGCGGGGACGGCCGCTCTTCCGCGCCGCCTGGCCATCGGCCATCAGCTTGTCGAAGGCGGCCTTGGCTTCGGCCAGCAGCACCGCATGGGTGGAACCGCGCTCGCTCTGCGAGCGCTCCTTTTCCGCGCGGAACAGATCTTCCGGAGAAGTCATGGGTCGGGCCTGTGCAGTGGTGAACCGCGGTCGCCGGCCCCCTTGGCACCAAGGGGAAGTCGCGGGATAGCCTAACGAATATGCCACCGAATGCTCGCGCTGCCTATGGGGGAAGTCCGGAATTGCCCCCTCGGGCAACCACCGGCCCGGCGGCATCCCGGCCCGGCCCGATCCCGGAACGCTATTATTGGGCAACGGAGCACCACATGCCCTCTCGCGTCTCCACCCGCGCCGGCGTTCTCGCCCTGGCTCTGGCCGGCGCCCTCGTCTCGGCCTGCGCCACCCGCGTCCCCGACCGCGTCCCCAACGGCCAGTGGGGCGGACCGCACGCCGGCATGGTGGTCTCCGACACCGGCGCCACCATCGAGTACGACTGCGGAGCCGGCCGCATCTCCGGCGCCATGACGCTGGACGCGCACGGCGCGTTCGACCTGCCGGGCCTGTACATCCGCGAGGGCCCGGGCCCCGTGCCCGCCAACGATTCCCTCGTGCCCAAGCTCCCGGCCCGCTACACGGGGCACACCGACGGCCACACGATGACGCTCACCATGACCGTGCTCGACGGCTCGATCGCCCCGCAGAGCTATGAGCTGGTGTTCGGGGGAAATCCGAACGTCTTCAAGTGCGTGTGAACGATGGCCGGCCGTGAGCGGCGCGCGGTCATCGGCCGTACCCGTACTTGCTGAGAATGGCCTGCACCTTGTCGATCGGCACCGGTTGCACGGTGCGTCCCTGGTTCGTTACCGGCGTCGCCATGAACAGCGAGTTGTAGATCGCCTCTTCCGTGGCCTCGACCACCGCCTCGAACAGCGGGGACATCTCGTCGTTGGTCAACTCCTCCACGTCGGGACGGCGCTGGTCGGCGCCGCGCTGCAGCGCCGGGTTGGCCGAGAAGGCGATGACGTAGTCGCCCGACCCGTTGGCCGCGAACGACCCCGTGCGGGCCAACCCCATGATCGCCCGCGACGCCAACCGCCGCAGATTCCGATCGAGGATCGGCGCGTCGGTGGCCACGACGATCATGCACGACCCGTTGGCGCTCTGGTCGTCCACGTCGTGCTGGAACGAATACTGTCCCAGCTCCCTGCCCACCGGCGCCCCCAGCACCTGCAGGATCCCGCCGTAGTTGGTCTGCACGAGCACGCCCACCGTCCACCCGCCCAGCGACTTGGGGAGCACGCGCGACGACGTGCCGATGCCGCCCTTCCAACCGAACGCGATCGTGCCGCGGCCGGCCCCCACGCTTCCCTCGGCCACCGGTCCCCCCGTGGCCGACTCGAGCGCGTGCACCACCTCGGCCGGCGTGATCGGACGCGACCGGATGGCGTTGAGGGTGCCGTCGTTGGTTTCCCCCACCACGGGATTGATGGACTTCACGTGCTCCATGCCGGGCTGGGCGAGCAGCCACCCCACCATCGCGTCGGCGGCGCGCCACACGCAGAGCGTGCAGGTGAGCAGGATCGGCGTCTCGATCTCCCCCAACTCCCCCACCTGGGTCACGCCCACCAGCTTCCCGAACCCGTTGCCCACGACGATGGCCGCCGGCACGCGCGCGGCGAACATGTTGCCGGCATGCGGGAGGATGGCGGTGATCCCGGTGTGGATGGAGTCGCCATCGTCCACCGTGGTCTGGCCCACGAGCACGCCGGCCACGTCGGTGATCGCGTTGTTCGCGCCGGGCGCGAAGATGCCGGGCGCCACGCCCAGCTGACGCGCGCGCCGCGGCGCCTGCGACTGCGCGTGAAGTGTCGCGGACGCGAGGACCAGGAGTCCGGCCAGGGTCACTGCGCTGCGGGCCATCGTCATCGTATACCTCGGGTTGCGGGACGCCGGTGCGTGCCGTGCGCGTCCAATGTACCTTGGTGCAGTCCGCCGCAGAACGCCGGCGCCACCCGCCTCCATGGCCTCTACCTCTACCTCCCCCTCGCCCGCTGATTCCGCGGCGCCACTCCACACCGCGCTGGGCGTGGTGCTGCTCGGCATCGCGGCGCTGGGCGTGGGATTGGTGGCGGCGCCCTACAAGGCGTTCGACCTCGACCGCTTCTTCGTGCCCAAGGAGCTGGTGCTGCACGTGGCGGCGCTGTGCATCGCCTTCCCGATCGTGCGGCGGAGCCGGCGCGTGCCGTTCACCGGCGTGGACGTCCTGCTCGCGCTGTATCTGGCGCTGAGCGTGGTCTCGGCGCTGTTCGCCGCCAACGCGTGGCTGGCCACGCGGGCGCTGGCCGTCACCTGGTCGAGCCTGCTGCTCTTCTGGAGCGCCACCGCGTTCACGGCGGGGAGCCCCAAGCGCCGGCGCACCATCACCGGGCTGCTGGCAGTGGCCGTGGTCGCCGTGGCGGTTTCGGCGCTCGTCCAGGCGTACGGGGCGGACTCCACGTTCTTCAGCACCAACCGCGCGCCGGGCGGCACGCTGGGCAACCGCAACTTCGTGGCCCACCTGGCCGCCATCATCACGCCGCTGCTCATCGTGACCGCCGTCGGCGCGCGCCGGTGGTTGGCCACGGCGGCCGCGGCCCTGGGGTTGGCCGCCGTGTCGGCCATCCTCGTGCTGTCGCGCACGCGCGCCGCGTGGATCGCCCTCGCCGCATGCGTCATCGTGCTCCTGCCCGGCGTGTGGCGGGCGCGGCGCAAATGGCGCGTGCCCGGCATGCGCCGCCGGCTGGCATTGATCGGATGCGTGGCGGCGGCGGCGGTGGGCGCGGCCGTCTTCGCGCCCAATGCGCTCGAATGGCGCAGCAAGTCGCCGTACCTCGACACGATGAAGAACGTGGCCGACTACAAGGGCGGCAGCGGACGCGGACGCCTGCTGCAATACGAGAATTCCATCCGCCTCGCGCTGCACCATCCCCTGCTGGGCGTGGGCCCCGGCAACTGGGCCGTGGCGTACCCCGCCATCGTGCCGGCCAGCGATCCGTCGCTCGACGACCAGACCCGCATGACCGCCAACCCGTGGCCGAGCAGCGACTGGATGGCGTTCGTCTCGGAGCGGGGGTGGATCGCCACGGGGTGCCTGGCGTTGGCCATGCTCATGCTGCTGAGCGATGCCGCCGGACAACTCCTGTCGGCCACCGCGTTCGACGACTACCTGCGCGGCCTGGCGCTGGGCGGCACGGTGATCGCGACGGTGATCGTGGGACTGTTCGACGCCGTGTTGCTGCTGCCGGCGCCGGCGCTGATCGTGTTCGCGGCCCTGGGGGCGTTGCGCACGCCGCCCGTCCGGCGCGCCTTCGCGCCGCCGGCCGCCCTGCGGGCCGCGCTCGCCGCCGCGGTGGTGGCGGTGGGCGTGGGCGCTGCGGCGCGCAGCGCCTTCATGCTGCGCGCCATGCGCGACTACGAACACGACGCGGTGGTCACCGCGGCCCGCGAGGATCCGGGAAGCTACCGCATCCAGATGCGCCTGGCGGACGACGCCGCGGCGCGCGGCCGGTGCGATCTCGTGCGCGTCCACGCCGGCGCGGCGCGGGCGTTGTTTCCCTATGCGCCGGCGCCCAAGCGGCGGCTGGCGGAGTGCTCCCGGTCAGCGCCGCGTTGAGTCGCGCGCGCCCACGTCGAACACGTAGAGTCCGCCGGTGCTGTCGGCGAGCGTGAGGCGGGGCGACGCGGTGGAGTCGGCGGCCAGCGCACGCGCCGCGTCCACTTCGCCCGGCGACTGGACCAGCACGAACCGGGCGCCCGACGCCTGCAGGATCTGCCGCAGGTATTCCGCGTTCTGCGCCGGCGTGCGGTCGTGCAGATACTGCGCGGCCGTGAACGTGGCCACCGGCACCGCCTGGCGCTCGGCGTACAGGTAGATCATCGGCTCCGCCTCGCCGGCGATCACGTCGCTGCGTCTGGTGTGCAGGCGCACCCATTGGATGGCCGCCTGCGCGCGATCTCCCATCGAGCGCGGAATGCTCGCCCACCACGCCCCCCGGTAGCCGCGCGCGTTGTAGCGCAGCATGCCGGGCACCAGGCACAGCCCGGCCACGGCCACGGCCACGCGAAGCGCCCGCGGGGCCGTGGGCGATCGCAGCACTTCGAGCGGCACCAGGAGCACCAGCATGAGCAGCGGCCACACGCCCCAGATGAACCGGAGCGGCCCGCCGGGCCACACCACCACCAGCGCCACGTACAACGCCAGGAACAGCAGCGTGACCGGCGCCCGGCGCCGTGCCCGCCACGCGCCGTAGCCGAGCAGCGCGGCCAGCAGCAGCACCACCAGCATCGTCATCGCCGTGGACACCGAGTAGCGGAACGACGTCGCCACGCCCACGGCGATCGTGGCCACGTTCACCCGCGCCGTGTCCAACAGTTGCGCCGCGCCGAGCGCGCGCACCCCGTCCACGAACCAGCCGAAGTAGCCGCCGTACGCGCCCTGCAGCACCGGCGCCACGTCGTGCGCGTGCACCGCCGACCAGAGCAACCAGGGCGAGAGGCAGAACAGCGACGCGCCCAGATACCAGCCCACGGCGCGCCAGGCCCGCCGTGCCGCCCACACCAGCACCACGGCCACGATCAACATCACGCCGATCGACCGCACGAGCACCACGGCGGCGCTCAGGATCCCCAGCCAGAGCGCTTCGCGCCGCGCCGGCTGATGGCGGATCATCTCGTCGGCCAGGATCAGCGCCGGGATGAGCAGTGCCAGGAACAACGGCTCGGAGAGCACCATGTTGGTGAGCACGAGCATCGGGATGGTCAGCGTCCCGAGCACCGTGGCCAGCACGGCTACGCCCGGCGACATCTCCAGCACGTGCACCGCATGGCGGCACGCGGTCCACGCCACCACGCCCAGCAGCAGCACGTTCAGGAGCTTGAACAGGACCACGTTGGCCGGAAACGCCGGGCCGATCTTCCACAGCAGCGCCAGCAGCAGCGGATAGCCCGGCGGGTAGTGCACCGCCGCCGGCAGGCCGGGCAGGTTGAGGAACCGGTACCCGTGTCCCGTGGCCAGCGACTTGGCGAGAATCGCGTACAGGCCGTCGTCGTAGAATCCGCCCACCGGCAGGTAGTCGAGCGTCACGAGCCCCACGATCACCGCGAGGATCGCGACCGTGGTCTCCGCCGGAATGACGATGCGGTCGTTGTCGCTCACTGGGTCCCGCTCCCGAAACAGGTGACGAGATGGTCGTTCACGAGGCCCATGGCCTGCATGAACGCGTAGCAGATGGTGGACCCCACGAACCGGAATCCGCGCCCGCGCAGATCCTTGCTCAGCGCATCGGATTGCCCGGTGCGCGCCGGCACCTGGCGCATGGTGCGCGGGCGGTTCACCCGCGGCGTGCCGTCCACGAACCGCCAGACGTAGGCATCGAAGCTGCCGAACTCGCGCTGCACCGCCAGCAGCGCCCGCGCGTTGGACACCGCGCTCTCCACCTTGAGCCGGTGACGCACGATGTCCGGATTCGTGAGCAACCGCTCCACGCGCGCCGGCGTGAACCGCGCCACACGCGCCGGGTCGAACGCCGCGAACGCCTCGCGATAGCCCTCGCGCTTGCGGAGAATGGTTTCCCAGCTCAGCCCGGCCTGCGCCCCCTCGAGCACCAGGAACTCGAACAGCACCCGGTCGTCGTGCACCGGCACGCCCCATTCCTCATCGTGGTAGGCGATGCTGAGCGGGGTGGCGGCCCACGCGCAGCGCGCGGGCGCACGGGCGGTTGGACGCGAAGGGGAGGCGGGCATCGGCTATCAAGCTGCGCCCGCCGCGGGCGAAAGTAAACGCCGGCTATTCGTGCCGGATGGCGTCGATGGGCGACAGCCGCGCCGCCTTCACCGCCGGATAGAGTCCGAATCCGATCCCCACGACCAGCGCCGCGAGCGCCGCCACCAGCACCGTGCTCCACGACAGGCCGGCGTACAGCCGCGCGTGGGTGCGCATGCGCATGAACGCCGTGACGGCGTACGCGGCGCCCACCCCCGCCCCCGCGCCGACCACCGCGCCCGCCCCCGAGATCGCGACCGACTCCGACAGGAATTGCATCATGATCTCGCGACGCCGCGCCCCCGTGGCGCGCCGGATGCCGATCTCGCGGGTGCGCTCGGCCACGCTCGCCAGCAGCACGTTCATGATCCCGATCCCGCCCACGAGCAGCGAGATTCCCGTGAGCGCGCCCATCAGCAATTTGAACAGCAACAACCCCTGCTGCACCTGCGCCACCCGATACTCGTTGGTGATCACGTCCACCCGCTGCGCCCAGGCGGTGTCGCCGGCGGCCAGCCACTTCTGCACCGCAGCCCGCGCCGCGCTCACCTGGTCCACGCTGTCCACGTGCACCAGCAGGTCCGGAACGCGCGGCTCCGCGGTGGGCGTCATCAGCGCCGTGGCGCCCACCACCGGCACCGCCACGAGCATCTCCAGCGAATCGGCGTCGGGCGCGATCACGCCGATCACCCGCCGGGGCGCGCCCTGCACGTCGACGGTCGAGTCGAGCAGCGAGGCCGGCGGCCCGGGCGCCGCCAGCGCCGCCGCCAGGCGGCGCGACAGCACGGCCACCGGCGCCCCGGTCCGCGCCTCGTCCGCAGAGAAGAACCGGCCCGCCTCCGGCCGCATGCCGCGCATGGCCAGCAGCCGTGGCGTGACCCCGAGCACGGTGGCGCCGCGCGGAAGCCCGCTCGCGCCGGCGCGCGTCACGAGGGCGCTGCCGCGCACCAGCAGCCCCACCTCGCCGCGCACGGGGAGCGCGCGCTCCAGGGCGTCGGCGTCGGCCGCGGTGAACACACGGATGTCGGCGCGCGGAAAACGCTGGCCGTCCACGGTCCGCGTGGTCAGCGACCGCACCTCCACGTACTGCAGGTCGGTGGTCTGGTTGATCTGGGACCGCGCGAACCGCTCCATCCCGTCGCCCAGCGACAGCACCGACACGAGCGACGCCACGCCCATGACCACGCCGAGCGTGGACAGCAGCGTGCGCAGGGGGTTGGCGCGCAGCGCCGAGAAACCCACCCGCGTGGAAGCCAGGGACGAGGTGAACATGGTGGACCGGAAGATGAAGCGCCCGCCGGCGGCGGACTGCCAGGCCTTACGATTCGACGGCGCGCAGGGATTCAGTGGTCCGGCCGGAGCGCCGGGGCGCCAGCGCCGAGGTCCAGACCCGCACGCAGTCGCGGCCGCTGCGCTTGGCATGGTACAACGCGTCGTCGGCGCGCCGCTTGATCTCCTCCACCACGTCGTCGTGCAGGTCCGCGCCCTTGGACACCACCCCGATGCTCACCGACAGGCGCACCGGCCGGTTGCCGGCCAGGAAATCGTGCGCCCGGATGGCGTCGCACATCCGCACGGCCACCTGATGCGCGCCCGCCGGGGTGGTGTCCGGCAGGATGATCGAGAACTCCTCGCCGCCCGTGCGTGCCACCACGTCGCCGGCCCGGCGCGATTGCTTGAGCAGCATCCCGATCTCGCGCAGCACCGCGTCGCCCGCCAGGTGTCCGCGGGTGTCGTTCACGGTCTTGAAATAATCCAGGTCGAGCGCCAGCAGCGAGAACTCGCTGCCGGCGCGCGTGGCCCGGGCCACTTCGCGCGCCACCTCCTGGTCGAACCCGCGCCGGTTCACGCATCCGGTGAGGGCGTCGGTGAGCACCATGCTCGAGATCCGCTCCCGCACCCGGTTGTACGCCACGCCCACCATCGTCACCGCGTCGGGATGCGGGTCGGCTTCCACGTCGTAGGGAATCGCGAACTCGCCTTCCTCCCCCCGCTCGATCAGCCGCGCGATCACGCCCAGCCGCCGCGTCAAGCTGCCGTATTGCAGGAAGAAGGTCGCGCCCACCACGGCGAATGCCGCCACCGACCACAGCTCCTCGGACCACACGAGCGGCGCGTGGGCGTTGATGGCCACCGACACCAGCACCAGATATCCGCAGATCACGGCGAACAGCGCCAGCAGCGCCTGCGCGCGGCCGAAATACAGGTCGGTGAGATGCAGCGCGACGAACGAGAGGATGAGGATGCGGCCGTAATACGCCGGCGCGGACACGAGCAGCGTGACCGCGAACACGTACGCGATGTCGGCGATGATCGTCGCCGTCACGCCCCACCCGCCCACCTCGCGCCGTGTCGCGGCCACCGCCATCACGCCGCCCACCACCACCGCATAGCTCACCAGCGCGATCGCCAGCGGCGCGATGGGCCGTGCCGCGCCCGACGCCTGCAGCAGCAGGAACGCGGCGATACCCACCACCACCGCAACGCAACACCGGATCTTCCCCTGCCAGAGAAGTGTGTCTGCCTGGAACCGGTTGCGGACGCTGGGAGGTAGAGTCACGGGCGGAGGGATGACATGAAGCCGGCATCGGCCGAGCGCGCGTCTCGGTCCTCCGGAGACGGGCGGCTCACGACTGCCCTGTGCGACGATCGTGCCACATCGAGAATGTTGCATAACCGACGCCCAATCCATCACTTACGTCACGCCCCCGTGGGGGGTGGGCCCGCCCGGTCTCGCGCTTTGCGCGAAATGCGTCGTTTCGCCACACGGCCCGCGGGCGCCCGTCAGACGCCGCGTCAGACCACGGCGCGAGCGCTAGAACCGGGCTTCGACGTACATGTCCATGCGCCATTGCCGGCGCGGATACAGCCCGCGCGACACGTCGAACCGGAACAGGCCTTCGAAGAAGCTGAGCCCGGCGCCCACGCCGCTCAGCGGCCGCCCCACGTCGCCGAGCCGGGTGCGATCCCCCGCCCATCCAATGTCCGAGAAGATCGTCGGTCGCATCCCCGTGGTGTTGAGTCCGAGTTCGGTGCGCGTGAGCCAGTAGGCGTTGCCGCGCTGCAGCGTGTCGGGCGTCTGGCCGCGCACGGTCTGCGCACCGCCCAGGTACCACAGGCGCTGCGCCGGCACCGCCCCCACCGAACTTCCCCCCGACAGCGTCACCGCGCCCGCGAGCGGCCCCAGCCCGTCGGAAAAGGTGAACTCGAGCGCGCCCCGTCCGTACGACGAATCGCCCCCCGCCGCCTCCAGGCGCAGGCTCGATTGGACCTGGAACGCCTGCGGATCCTCGCCGTAGCTGCCGCGCACGCGCAGCGCGCCGCCGGCGTACGAGCCGGCGCGCGCCGTGAGATTGGGGATGAACGGCGCGCCCAGCGACCAGTGATTCTCGACCGCGGCCGTGCGCTCACGCTCCGCGAACAGCCGCCAGTCGTACTGCAGCCCGCGCGTATTCGACCCGGTGAGTTCCACCCCGGAGGCCCGGTAGTAGAACCCCTCGTCGCGTCCGAACAGCAGCGCCGAGAGCGAGCTGCCGAAGCTCAGCGGATTGCCCCAGTCGCCCGCCGACACGAGCCGGTTGTAGCCGGTGACGCCGATCGTGCGCGTCAGGTTGCTCCGCGCGACGGTCACCTCCACGTTGGGTTCGAGGTCGGCGGTGCCGATGCGCCCCAGCGCCGATCCCGTGTATCCCGCGCCGAACTGCTCGTCCACGCGCCCGCCGATCGAGAACCCCTCGATGCGATTGAACCGCATCAGGTCGGCCCCCCAATGGAACGTGGGCGGCAGCGGCGCCCACTGCGGCTGCGCCGCGAGCGACAGCGCGGTGGCGATCAGGGCGTCGCGCTCCGTGGACCCGAAGATCGCCTCGCCCGGATCGTAGATCGACTTGGGCAACAGCGGCGACGTGGCGAGCTGCGACTGGTCGCACGGCACCTGATAGGCCACCGGCAGTCCGGCGTCGCCATACCGCCGCGTCATCTGCGTGACGAACCTGGAGGTGTCGCATTGCGCGGTGGGCCTGGGCTTGAGTCCCTTGCGCACCGAATCGCGCTCGGCGCGCTCCGCCTGGCGCCGCGACTCGCGGATGCTGTCGCGCACGGCTTCGGGCAGCGAGTCGGGAATCTCGGCATACGCGGGCGTGATCCTGGGCAGGGAGTCGCGCCCGTTCACCGACGCGTACGTATAGCTCTGTTCGATGCTGAACGGCACGTGCATGAAGCTCACCTGCGCGTCGCCCTGAGCGCTCTGCAGCCGCGGCAGCCAGAACCGTCCCTCGTAGAGTCCGTACTCCAGCGCCACGGCCGTCACCTGCGCCTTCATGGGCGAGATCATCGGCTTCACCCAGAACGGCACGTCGTCCATGCTGTGCGGATCGTCGGCGTTGGCCACCGCCCAGATGTCCATGGGCACGGCCAGTCGGAACACCGCGCGCACGAGTTGGCCCGTGGACACGTCGAACCAGAGCGACCCCACGGCCAGATTCCACCGCGGGGCGCGCGGACTGACCTTGAGTTCGCGCAGCTCGATCCGCTTGCCGCCGGGCAACCGCAGCGTCAACGAGTCGCCGGTGGCGTACGTGTAGTACGCTTCGGCGCCCTCGGCCAGCGGATGGACGATCTCGCGCTCGTTCACCTGCGCCTTGGCCACCCCGCCGCCGATCCACAGCGTCTCGTAGCCCGGGTAGTACGGGATGGCCGAGCCGTCGTCGAAGTTCATGTCGTGGTCGGCCGAGTCCTGCGCTTCGGACGGCGCGATCGGGATGGCCGTGCGCGCGCCTTCGAGCTGCACCCACGCGCCCACCCCGCGCTGCCAGCGCACGTGGGCCACGTCCTCGTGGCGGAACATCAGCCGGTCGCGACCGATGCTGGAGAATCCCAGCCCCGCCGAGATGCGTTGGTACGACATCGCGTCGTACGAGAGCAACGCCGAGTCCTGCGTCATGCGCGCCGCGCGGGCCCGCAGCAGGAGCGTGCGCGCCTCCGGGTCCTTGAACGCCGTGCGCAGCAGTTCGGGCGTGACCGGAATGCGCTTGGGTTCGCGCCGCGCGCGGCGCCCGCTGTCGCCCGCCCCGATCGTGATCGAGACCTCGTGCTTCCGGGTCGTGTCCGGGTTGGCGCGGACCTGGGCCTGGAGCGCGAGCGTGGCGGCGGCGAGGAGTGCGAACATCGGGTGGGGCTGAAGGGTTGGCGGCCCTCCCTACGGCCCCGCTCCGCCCCGTGTTTCAGGGCGAGCCGGCGCGCGCTACGGGCGGATGAGGGGTCGCGGCGGCACGGCCCGCAACTGGTTGGAATCGCGCCTGGCGTGCAGTTGCCGGCGGTGCACCTCGAGCGCCGTGCGCCGCACGCGTACCCACTGATCGGCGGCCCGCGCGTGCGCGTCGGGCAGCCGGGAGAACAGCAGGGCCGTCATCACCGCCACGGCGCCGCCGAACACGAGCGCGGCATGGGGCACTGCGCGCCGCCCCGCCTGCGCGGCCTCGACCTGCCGCGCCAGCGACGGATACCGCCGCTGCAACCACACGGTGAGCAGGATCACGCACACGCCGAACGTGGCCAGCACCACCGGGAAGCTGAGCGCATTGCGGAACACGTCGAACGCGAGATAGGCCAGATAGCCCACGATGCCGAGCGTGCCGAACACCAGGAACATCGGCCGCCGCAGATACAGCGACAGCGCCAACAACGCCAGCGCGGCCACCGGCACAGCATGGCGGATGGCGCCGGCGTAGCTCCACGCCGAGAGTACGCCGATGGCCAGCGCCACTAATCCGGTGAGGTACACCCAACCCGCGTAGTCCTCGTCGCCCTGCTGCCGCCGGTCGGTGGCGTAGCCGCAGGCGATGAGCGCGGCCCCGGAGACGAGCAGCATCCAGGCGGTCATCTCGTTGGCGATGTCCGGGTCGAGCACGAGCGGCACGAGGTGGCCGGCCACGAGCGGCACCACCGCCGCCACCGGGATCGCCAGCACCGCGAACCGCACGCGGCGGAGCGCGACCAGCGCCGCCAGCGCCGTGGCCAACTCCACGGGAATCCAGCGCAGAGTTTCCAACACGTCCACGCGCATGCCGTATGTCGGCCCCGCGAGCGCGCCCGGTTCGTACCACAGTCCGGCCAGTTGGAGCAGGCTCCACGCCACCACCGGCGCCATCGAGACGGTGAGCAGCGCGGCCAACGCCGACGCGGTGCGGAATCCCTGCCGGCCCAGAAACCGCGCCGTGAACGCGAAGATCGCCGCGTACGCGAGCGCGATCGCGAGGACTCCCGCCGCGCCCAGCGCCTGCCAGCGGTCCACGAGGAACCACCAGAACGCGAACACCACGGCCGCGGCGCCCAGATAGTACGCGATGGTGACGGCGTTGAGTCCGCGGCGCGCTTCCGCGGCGGTCTGGCGGTCCGGCGCCGTGGGGCGCGCCGCCAGCAGCGCGTCGAGCTGCTCGGCCGAGAGGATGCCGCGCGCCACTGCCTGCCGCAGCTGGTCCAGCGAGATGCCGTCGGTGCTATCGGGTGTCCGGTCCGCCGCGCCCGGGGTGTCCCCCGCCTCTCCGCGCATACGTACCCTCCGGCAAATTCCCGATCGTTCCGATCGGGGTGCGCTTGCCAACGTCGTGCATCGCCAATTCAAGATCGACAGCTGCCACGCCCCGGGCAATGGGGTGCCGCCGCCGGCGGTTGCTAGTCGGCCTCGAGCACTTCCACCGTGCGCTCTTCCACGTGGCGGCGGCGCGAGATGAAGTACGCCACCAGCCCGACCACGAACAATCCGATCATGAACGGCAGTTCATGGAGGCGGGGATGCCAGCCGAGGGCCTGGGAGGTGCGGCCCACCACCCAGCCGGCGGTGGTGAAGACCAGCGACCAGACGATGGAGCTGATGGCGCTGCCAATCAGATACAGCGGCACGGGCAGCCGCGCCGCGCCGCAGGCGATCGGCAGCGTGAACCGCAGTCCATACGCGAACCGCACGGCGAGCGACGACCGCCACGGATGCCGGCGGACGAATCGGAGCGCGCGCAGGATCACGCGCCGCAGCTTGGGCCAGCGCTCCCGCAGCCACCGCCCGCGCCAGCGGCCCAGATAGTAGAGCACGATGTCGGCGCCCCACACGCCGGCCGCCACCCAGAGCACGACGAGCGCGAACCGAAGGTGATGGTTGTGCGCCGCCAGCCCGCCGATCATCGGCGAGGTCTCCTCGGTGAAGATGCCCGTCGCGCCCAGCGTGATGTACGCCCACAACCGCTGCAGGTGTGTGGACGACTCGCTCAGATGCGACAGCGACTGCCAGAGCAGGGGAACGAAAGTCATTGCACCGGGAAATGAAATTGGAGGCCCCTGGCCGAAGCCCGGACCTCCAATTTAGCCTCGACGAGCGCACGCCGTTGTCAGGGGATCGGCGTGCCTGTCGGGGAGATGACGCGGCGGGTCAGTCGTCCCCCATCCCGGGCTGCGGCACCGCCCCCGGCGGCACGTGGTGCTCCGCCGTGTGCGGCGGGGTGAGCCCGAACTTCCGGGCCAGCCCCGACCGCCAGTCGTCCATGATCTCGTAGAACGTCGGGATCACGAGCAGGGTGAGCAGGGTGGACGTGATCACGCCGCCGATCACGGCCACGCCGAGCGGAGCGCGGAACTGCGCGCCCTCGCCGCGTCC
>Ga0307374_10001589_pt1 | contig 41770 bp, 40 predicted proteins | sample OX3MG_FD_202532 | JGI IMG/M metagenome (GOLD analysis project Ga0307374, IMG submission 202532) | Soil microbial communities from Risofladan, Vaasa, Finland - OX-3 | ecosystem: Environmental > Terrestrial > Soil > Coastal area > Acid sulfate soil | place: Finland: Risofladan, Vaasa | collected...
GGCGGCTTCGCAGGCCCCTACCCCGTTGAGCTCTGCCTATTGGCTCTCAATGGGCCTTGCAATCGTCCTCCCGTTCGAGCGCAGAGAACGTCGCCCGCTGAGCCAGGAGAGCCGGCACCTTCGACCTGGCCAAGTCCTGGACGCACGGATCACTTTCTTCCGCAGCCGACCCTTTGGGCGCCGGTCCATCACATGTGTGTGGTGGATGCCGTTACTCACAAGGCCCGAGGGGATAGCCGTGAACCGGGCCTTACTTCACGGCCACCGGAATCAACACCGACGGGCACAGGGAGTCCTACGTGAGGACGGAAATCCATGTGTCCATGGCGCGCTGAAGGCAGAAATCACAATTCACTCTACGTTCATTCGGGGGTTACTAGCAGTTGGCTTTCCGTTCACCTCTGCCGCGTACCGTCGCTTTTGCATGCACCGTTCGGCGATCATCCCGCGAGGTCCATCGGAAGCGAGCATCAATGCCACAGCAGATGCCTGACCCAAATGTGAGTCCGCGGGCTCCGATCGATGTAGACGAGAGGACCGTTGATCCCATTCTCGAAGCGATGGATCCGGAGCAGGGACGACCGGTGAACGTGATGGAGTCCCAAGGACTTTGTCTTGCCTTCGGCGATAAGTCGATCCTGTCCGAAGTCACCGTGCCATTTCCTAGGGGCACCATCACCGCTCTCATAGGTCCGACGGGCTCTGGGAAGTCGACCTTTCTGCGGACGCTGAACCGGATGAACGACAGGGTTTCGGGCTTCCGTCACGAAGGTGTCGTCACGCTCGACGGCGAAAGCATCTGGTCGCCAGGTCGGAACTTACTGATGCTGCGTCGCCAAGTAGGAATGCTCTTCCAGCGACCGAACCCCTTTCCCATGTCGATCCGGGACAACGTTGTGGCTGGGGTCAAAGCCCACCGCATCGCCAAGGGCAAGCAGCTCGACATAGTGGCCGAGCAGCGTCTCCGCGAGGTAGGCCTGTGGGAGGCGGTCAAGGACCGGCTTGGTGATTCCCCTTTCCGTCTTTCCGGCGGGCAGCAACAGCTCCTGTGCCTGGCTCGGGCCCTGGCTGTCGGGCCTCAAGTGCTTCTCCTGGATGAGCCCACCTCCGCCCTCGATCCGCTGTCCACCGAGTTCGTCGAAAGCCTCCTGCGTCAGATGACACCGGCTCTTACCATCATCATCGTGACCCACAACCTGGGCCAGGCCCGTCGAGTATCGGACACCACCATGTTCCTCTATGACGGCCAGCTCATGGAGCACGGCGGCACCGATCAGGTATTCGAGCGCCCATCGGACCCGCAGACGGAGCGCTATGTCAACGGCCGTATCGGCTGACTGCGTCTTGCCCCATTCGTCCCCACCCGGTTGCAGAGTCCAGCGGTGACGCTGAGACAGTACGCAGCCGGAACGATCGCCATACCCAAATCAGCCTTATCAAGGAGGAACACCCAGTGGTTCGTACATTTCGAGGCAAATGGATTCTGCCGGTCATTCTCGCCGCCGGCGTCATCGCCGCTGCCTGTAGCAATGGAAGCTCGTCGTCGACCACCACCTCGACATCTACAGGCGCAACTCCGTCGGCGAGCAGCGGCACCGTCGAGACTCCGCCCACGGCAACGGTGAGCGAGACCGGTAGTACGCTCCTCTACCCGCTTTGGAATATCTGGACCCCGGCCTACAATCAGAAGTTCTCCCAGGTGACGATCAACACGGCCGGAACCGGGTCCGGGACTGGCATCTCCGATGCAGCCAACGGCACGGTCGACATCGGCTCCTCGGACGCCTACCTGTCGAGCTCCCAGACCCAGGCCACCCCGACTCTCTTGAACATCCCGCTGGCTATCTCGGTGCAGGTCCTCTCCTACAACCTGCCCGGCGTCACCGCCCATCTGAAACTGAGCGGCAAGATTCTCTCCGAGATCTACCAGGGCAAGATCACCACCTGGAACGATCCGGCCATCAAGTCAGCCAATCCGGGGGTGACGCTTCCTTCCATCCCGATCGTTGCCCTACATCGCTCGGACGGTAGCGGCGACACATTCATCTTCACTCAGTACCTGTCCAAGCAGGACGCCTCGGGTTGGGGGAACACGGTCAGCTTCGGGACCACCGTCCAGTGGCCAAGCACCCCTGGTGCTCTGGCCGAGCAGGGGAACGGCGGGATGGTATCCGGTTGCAAGGCCACGCCGGGCTGCATCGCCTACGTGGGGATCAGCTTCCTCTCGCAACTGCTCGGCGACGGCCTCAACTACGGCCAGCTCCAAAATGGGACCGGCAATTACGAGCTCCCGACGCCGGCAGCGGTGCAAGCAGAGGCGAACTACTTCATCCCCAAGACCCCAGCCAACGGCACCATCTCGCTGATCAACGGGCCAGTATCCGCCGGCTACCCGATCATCAACTACGAGTACGCCATCGTGAACTCGCACCAGTCCAGCACCTCCACCGCCAAGGCGATCCGTTCGCTGTTGCAGTGGGCCATCTCACCGACCTATGGCAACAGCTCGCAGTATCTGAGCCAGGTCAGTTTCCAGCCGTTGCCGGCCAAGGTGATCGCGCAGTCAACTAAGCAGATCGCCTCCATCAAGTAATGGCGCTCATCGGGCGGGACACGGGCGACGTTCCCGTGTCTCCGCCCGATGTCGCTACGCGCCGAACCCGGGTTCTTCGGCGCGTGACTGATTTCGGGCGCTCGAACGAGTCAGGCATCTGGAAGTCGGCGGGGTGGGTGGCCGCTGCATTGCCGCTGGCCGCACTGACCTTTACCGTGGTCATCCTGGTGGTGAAAGCGTGGCCTTCGATTCAGGTGAACGGTGGACACTTTCTTACCGGTTCAGCCTGGAAGCCGGGGAACACCTACGGTGCCACCGTCCACACCCATGGGGTGGCGCACCCATTGGGTTCCTCATACGGAGCGTTGGCGCTCGTCGTCGGTACCCTGCAGACATCGGCCATCGCCGTCGTCCTGGCCCTCCCTCTGTCTCTCGGTGCGGCCTTCGCCCTCACCGAGCGCCTGCCTCCCTGGATGGCCCGTCCTCTGGCCTTCGCTGTCGAGATCCTCGCCGGGATCCCGAGTGTCGTGATCGGTCTGTGGGGTGTGCTCACTTTGGGCCCGTTCCTGGCCCAGCACGTCTACCCCGCCATTGCCGACCACATGCCCGACGTGCCCATCCTGCGCTACTTCCGCAATCCCGTCGGACACGGCGAGGGTCTCGCCACCTCGGGCATCGTGCTGGCCCTGATGATCGTGCCCATCATCACCGCCACCACCCGTGACCTGTTCGTGCAGGTGCCGTCGCTTCCGAAGGAAGGTGCCACGGCGCTAGGCATGACGGATTCTGAAGTGGCCCGGCGTGTGACCATCCCTTGGGTCCTCTCGGGCATTATCGGCGCCACGGTGCTCGGTCTAGGGCGGGCCCTCGGCGAGACCATCGCCGTCGCCATGATTTCGGGGGCGGCGCTCAACACCATCGCCCCAAATATCTACGGGACCATGGGGACCATCGCCGCCGCCATCGTCACCCAACTCGACTCTGCCTACACCGATGGCACCGGCTTTGCCGTGTCGGCCCTTGCCGAGGCAGCGCTGGTCCTGGCCGTCATCACCATCGCCACCAACGTGATCGCTCGGATCATCATCTCCCGCACCTCCCGCAACGGCGCGCCCGTGGGCCGCGCCCTGTGATCTGGCCCGTCGAAGGAGGACAGTCCATGCCCAACCGCCACTCCGACCCCTCCCGCACTCGCGGTCGGCGCTTCCGAGAACAGCTCTTCCGGGGTCTCACGCTGATTGCGCTGGTCCTAGTGGTGGGGCCTGCCGCCTGGATCCTGATCGGCGTGGTGGCAAGGGCAATCCCCCACTGGCAGTGGTCGGTGCTGGTGACACCCACCAGCGGGGTGGGGGGTGGCCTGTCTCAGGACATCGTGGGAACGCTCGTGCTGATGCTCGGCGTGCTGGTCGTCGCCGGGTCGCTCGGCGTCCTCGCCGGAATCTATCTGTCTGAAATGGCGAAGCCACGTCGAAACGGCCGGCCAGGAGCCGTACTCTTCCGATCGGCTACCGAGGTCCTCTCGGGGGTCCCTTCAATCACCTTGGGCTTCGTGGCCTACGTGTCTCTCGTGGTGGGCCTCCACTGGGGGTTCTCCCTCCTCCCGGCGGTGCTCGTGCTGTCGGTGATGGTCATCCCCTACATCGCCAAGTCCACCGAGACCGCTCTGGCCCAGGTGCCGACTAGCTACCGCGATGGCGCCGAGGCTCTCGGGATGTCACCCGCCTACTCGCTCCGAAAGATAGTGATCCGCTCGGCCATCCCGGGGGTGGTGACCGGCCTTCTCCTGGCTCTGGCCATTGCCGGAGGCGAGACGGCACCGCTCCTGCTCACTGCCGGCAACACCAGCTCGTATCCGACCGGGCAGCTCCTTCATCAGCCGATCGGGTACCTCACCTATCCCGTGTGGACGTTCTACAACTATCCATCGAACCAGGCGCACTTCCTCGCCTACGACGCCGCCCTCATCCTCGTCGTCCTGGTCATGGCGCTCCTGATCGTCACTCGCATGATCGTCGCCCGAACGCAGCGCCATTCCGAAGGTGGCAGGGGGTAGAGAAGCCCCATGGAGTTACGCCTCTACGCAGTACAGCTGTGACCAAGAACTCACTGACGGCCGGCTCGCCGGTTGTTTTGGTCATCGACGGCAACCGGTCACCTGGTGACCAATTCCTCATAGGATTGTCATCAGAGGGCTTCCGCATACTCCTTGCCCAAACGGGTGAGAAGGTTTGGACCTGTATTCGAGCCAGCATCCCGATGCAATCGTGGTCAGCGCCGATCTGCCTGACTTGTCGATCAACGCCGTCCTAAGACTGTTACACGAATCGGGAGCATCGCCCGTCATTGCGCTCTCTAACTCCGACGACGAAGACGAAGCGATCTTGTCTCTCGAGATGGGTGCGGTGGAGGTTCTAAATTCAAGCCGTCCTGAACGGGTGCGAGAGGGTGCGGCCAGGATCTGGTCGGCCATCTGGAATCCACCCGCAACGTCGCCAGAGGCACCGCAACCCATTGTTCAGATGAACGGGTCGGTTCGGTCTCCAAATGTACTGGTAGCCGGCCCGGTAGAAGTCGACCTCGTCCGTCGGCAGATCCGGGTCCGGGGCCTCAAGGTTGACGCCCGTCCCACCGGTGCGCCTTCCTGCTGATGGGCGAGGACATGGCCGGCGAGCTCATCGAGTTCGGTCCGACGGCCAAGTTGTTCAGCGAGCCGACCGATCCCCGGACGCTCGACTACGTGAACGGTCGGTTCGGCGAGGCGCTCACCGGGTTGCGATCGCCGTGGCCTGCTTCCAGGTCCGCAGCACGCGACGGGATCGGCGGCGAAGGCGCGCCGTCCGGGTCGACGCGGAATCCCACACCGCGGACCGTCACGATGAACCGCGGCTCGGCCGGATCGGGCTCGAGTTTGGCCCGAAGCCGGTGGATGTGGGTGTCCAAGGTCCGGCTGTCCGAGAGGAAGCTGTCCGGCCAGAGGAGATCGATCAATTCGTCGCGGGTACGGACCCACCGGGCCGGAGTGAGCAGTACGGCCAGAAGGTCGAACTCGCGGCGGGAGAGATGGGTCTTGACGCCACTGACGCTCACCTCGCGTCGGATGAAGTCGACGGTGACCTCGCCGAAGGCGGCGTCCGGTGGTGGCCCGTCAGGAGTCAGGGGCGGCGTGGGTCGGATGTCCGAACCCCGCGCCTCGGGGACATGGTCCGCCGCCGGTGACATCCGCCTCAGAATGGCATGGATCCGAGCCACCAGCTCACGCAGCCGGAAGGGTTTGGTGACGTAGCCGGCCGCGCCCAACTCGAGGCCGAGGACCACGTCGAGCTCGGCGGACACCGCGCTGACCATCACGATCGGCACCGGGGCCAGTGCCCGCATCCTGCGGCAGACCTCGATGCCGCGCATCCCCGGCAGCAGGATGTCGAGCAGGACGATGTCCGGGGGCCGTTCGATGAAGCGCTCGAGGGCCTCGATCCCGCCGCCGGCCACCTCGACCTCGAAGCCCTCGCGCCCCAACCCCGAGGTCAGGGCCTGGCGATAGGACTCCTCGTCCTCGACGACCAGCACTCTGATCCTGTCACCGTCGATGACCATGGGCGGCGAAACCTCCGATGTGAGGATAGAAAAGCCAAGTGAACGGGGAACAACCCCGGGGTGTTTCTTCCGTGAACGTTCAGGAACACCCGGGCTGGGTGGTCAGGTCAGGGAGCCGAGGGCCAGGCCGAGAGCGGCAGCTCCGACGCCCAGCACCAGGTTGGCCACCAGGTTGGCCACCGACCAGGCCCACTGGTCGTGTTCGGCCAGACCCACCGTGTCGAACATGAACGAGGAGAACGTGGTGTAGGAGCCGATGAGCCCAGTTCCGATCACCGTCAGCCAGAGAGGGGAAACCCCGTGATGGAGGGCGGAGCCGGTCAGGAAGCCGAGGACCAACGAGCCGGTCAGATTGACCACCATGATGCCCACCGGAACGTCCGAGCCGGTCATCCGCTGTACCAGGTGGTCGATCAGGTAGCGCAACACCGCGCCGGCGCCTCCGGCCATCATCAGACCGCCGATGATCATGGTCGCGCCCCGCCGGCATCGCGTCCGGCGTCGATGGGGGACGGACCAACCGGGCGGTCCGGGCGGTGATGAGCCGAAGCCTCCAGCGGATCCACGTCATCAGGGTCGGGGAGGGGTCCCGCTCCGGCGCCGGGGAGCAGCCGTCCTCGGGCCAGAGCCATGCCGAGGGCGGCCGCGGCCAGTCCGACCACCAGCGAGGCGGTCAGGTAGACCGCCGCCGCGCCGCCGCGCCCGTGCTGACCCTGTTGGACCAGCTCGACCATGAGCGTCGAGAAGGTGGTGAATCCGCCACAGAACCCGATGGCGGCGAAGGGTCGGACGTACCGGGTGGGGGGCCAACGCTCGACGACGAGGGTGACGACGAGGGCCACGAGGAGGGAGCCGGTCACATTGACTGCGAAGGTCGCCCAGGGGAAGCCGAGCGGGGAAGGCACGATGGCGCGCTCCACGCCGTAGCGGGCCAGTGTGCCGAGGGACCCCCCGGCGGCGATGGCCACCAGGCGCACCGCCGGCTCAGGGAAGCGCCGGACGTCACCGTTGCTGGCTGCGGGCATCGTTGCTCCCTCCGGTATCGCGACGCGTGCTGTTCCGGTAGGAGCCATCAGCCGAACTCGGCGGTTAGGGCGAGCTCCATCGCCGCCACCATGCTACGACGTCGCAACGATGGGGGGGGAACGCTCGACGTCGTGCGGGACGTTGCTTCAAGCCGTAGGGGCCCACCCGCACGCCGATCGAACGCCAGTGCGGGGGAGCGCAATGGCGAACCCGACGTCGGGTAGACCCCTACGGCTTGAAGCGGTACCCGATGCCCCGCACGGTCACCAGGTGGCGGGGCTCGGCCGGCTCCAGCTCGACCTTCTTGCGGAGCCGCTTCACATGGGTGTCGAGCGTTCGGCTGTCGGCCTTGGTCTGGTCTCGCCAGATCCGCTCCATGCACTGTTTACGGGTCACCACGTTGCCCGCCTCGGAGACCAGGAGGGCCAGCAACTCGAACTCCTTGCGGGACAGCTCCACCGTCGATCCCCGAACCACCGCCTCGCGCAGTGAGACGTCGATGGAGACCGGCCCCATGGTGTAGATGCCGTCGGGCGCAGCCGGCACCACGTCGACCGGTTGATCGCCGACCCGCCGCAGCACCGCCCGGATCCGCGCCGTCAACTCCCGTGGCCTCGGTGGTTTGATGACGTGATCAGCTGCACCGGCCTCGAGGGCCAGGACGGCGTCGAGCTCGTCGTGCCGGGCGGTGACCATGATGACCGGCACCGACGACACCGTCGAGATCCGGCGGTACACCGACAGACCCTGCGAGTCGCCCAACTCCATGTCGAGCAGGATCAAGGAGGGATGGGCCGACAGCAGCATGGCGATCCCCTCGGCTCCGTTCACCGCGGTGACCACGTCGAATCCCTCCACCGACAGTGTGGCGGCCAACCAGTCGCGTGACTGCACGTCGTCGTCGATGATGAGCACGGTGGGATGGCCCATGGGGGGGAGGAGGCCGTCTTCGGCATCGCGGAACGCGAGGCTCATCGACGGCCCGCCGATCTCCGGAAGAGCGAGCACGGCACGGCGTCGCGACCGCGTCGACGGGCCCGGGCGGTGACGCCGCTGCTGGGTTGCCTCATCGGAGGCGCCGAACAGGGTGTGGCTGCCGTGAGAGGCAGGGGAGGCCAAGCCTCCGGGCGGGGCGATCCCGTGTTCCACAGATCCCACGTCCGGACCGAGCGGCCCGTCCGCGAGCACCTGGTGTAGCGATCTGCCCCCATAGCTCCCAACCCTAAGAAGCCCAGGTGAACGAGACGCGAAGGCCAGGTCACCGAAAGGTGAATGGTGGGCAAACTTCTCGTTCGGTCCCGAGCGGTCGGATCGGGGCGTGCCAGCATGGGACAGCCCCTACGATCGGAGCACTATGAGCGGCACAGAAGGCCTGGTCGACGTCCTGGCCACCGAGGAGTGGACACGGCTCACGGAGCGGTTCGAGGCCATCCGGCACCGGCATCTCCGTCAACTGTTCGCCGACGATCCCCGGCGCGGGACCTCGATGACCGCGACCGCCGGTGACCTCTACCTCGACTACTCGAAGCACCGGGTGGATGACGGGAGCATGGCCGCTCTGATGGCCGTGGCCAGACGGGCCGGCGTCGAGGAGCGTCGCGACGCCATGTTCGCCGGTCTCCACATCAACACCACCGAGGACCGGGCTGTCCTCCACGTGGCGCTGCGCATGCCGAAGGGCTCCCGACTGGAGGTGGACGGGGAGGATGTGGTGGCCGATGTGCACCGCGTGCTCGACCGGATGGGCTCGGTGGCAACGGCCATCCGCACCGGCGACTGGACCGGGCACACCGGCAAGCGGATCAGGGCTGTGGTCAACATCGGCATCGGTGGATCCGACCTCGGACCGGCCATGGCCTACGAGGCGCTCCGCGACTACGCCAGCCCGGACATCGACTGTCGGTTCGTGTCCAACATCGACCCCGTCGATCTCTTCAGCAAGACCCGTGACCTCGATCCGGCCGAGACGCTCTTTGTGGTCAGCTCGAAGACGTTCACCACCCTGGAGACATTGACCAACGCCGCTGCGGCGCGGCAGTGGCTGCTCGAGGGCCTGGGCAGCGGCGACGACGCGGTGGCCAAGCACTTCGTGGCCGTCTCGACCAACGAGCGCGCCGTCACCGACTTCGGCATCGATCCGGCCAACATGTTCGGCTTCTGGGACTGGGTGGGTGGCCGGTACTCCTATGACTCGGCCATCGGGTTCTCGCTGATGGTGGCCATCGGTCCGGAGGCGTTCGCCGACATGCTGTCCGGCTTCCACCGAATCGACCAGCACTTCACCTCGACGCCCCTCGAGGCCAACATGCCGGTCATTCAGGGCATGCTCAACATCTGGTACAACAACCTGTTCGAGGCGTCGACCCATGCCGTCCTCCCCTACAGTCAGCGCCTGGCCCGGTTTCCGGCCTATCTGCAGCAACTGACCATGGAGTCCAACGGCAAGTCGGTGCGGAGGGACGGCTCACCGGTGTGGGGGCAGACCGGTGAGATCTTCTGGGGCGAGCCGGGCACCAACGGCCAACACGCCTTCTACCAACTCATCCATCAGGGCACCAAGCTGATCCCCGTCGACTTCATCAGCTTCGCCGAGTCCACCCACGAACACGGCGACCAGCACGACCTCCTGATGTCCAACTGCTTCGCCCAGGCCAAGGCGCTGGCCTTCGGGCGTACCGCTGACGAAGTGGCCGCGGAAGGGACCTCGGCCGACGTCGTCCCGCACAAGGTGATGCCGGGCAACCATCCGAGCTCGACCATCGTGGCGCCGAAGCTGACACCGTCGGTCCTCGGCCAGCTGGTGGCACTCTACGAGCACACGGTCTTCACCGAAGGGGCGGTCTGGGGGATCGACTCGTTCGACCAGTGGGGCGTCGAACTGGGCAAGGTGATGGCGGTGCAGTTGGCCCCGGCCCTCACCGACCCGGCCGCACCCGACCTCACCGGGCAGGACACGTCGACGGCGGCGCTGGTCCGGCACTACCGGACCCTCCGGGACCGGCCCGATCGATCAGGCTGACGCCAGAGCCCCCCACAACGATCGGTAGTTGGGATAGGTGAGGGTTTCGGTGACATACCCGGCCCGCTCCAACTCCGCGTGGAAGGCCGGGAGGTTCCGGAAAGGGACCCCCATGTCCACGTGGTGGGCCAGATGCCAACCGGTGTTGTAGGGAACGAACCAGAACCGGGCCACCAGGGACTGGCGGACGTTGTGGGTGGTCACCCGCCGGTCGGAGCTGGCTTCGAGGCCGCCGTGCTCGGCGATGGCCCGCAACCGGTTGAGCACGCGCCATTGGGTCATCCACGGGAGCCACCACAGCAGCGGGTAGATCCACCACCGGCCCGTCGCGGCCCACAGCACCGCCCACAGCGCCACCTGCACGGCGAGGATGGAACCGGCCACCCGCCGGGTGGCCTTGGTCCTCAGCGCCTTGAACAGTGGGGTGAAGTTCTTCCATCCCGAGATGCCGACCGCGTCCCGCACCAGCCGGCGGGTGAGGGCGCGTCGGTCGCACGGATAGCCCCCGTAGAAGGCGATGTCCGGCTCGCGCGGCCCGAACTCCTCCTTGTGGTGGGCGAAGTGGCCCCGGCGGTAGAGCGAGATGGGCGTCCAGGTCGGATAGGCGATGAGCCACGTGCCGACCCAGTCGTTGGCTCGTTTGTTGGTGAACAGGAGCTTGTGGGCCGACTCATGCATGAGGATGGCGAATCGGGCGTACATCGGGCCCATCAGGATGAAGGCGGCCAGATAGGCCAGCGGGCGGTTGAGCCATACCGCACCCCCGATCAGGACCGCGACCCACAGCCACACCGAGGCGACGGTGATGGCGTTGCGCACGTTGGCGATCCGGCGGAGCTCGTGGCGCATCTCGGGCCGGGCCATCCCGTTCTCCATCAGCCGATCGGTCGGGAGGACCTCCGGTCGTGCCTCGGGATTGGCCACCATGGTGAGTGCCACGTATGGCATATTACAGATATCGGACAACTGATGCAAGAAGGTAATGCACCGCTCACCGCACGGTCGGTGTTGGCCAGCGCGCTGTTGGGGGAGGATCCGCCGGAGCTGCCGGTCGCCCATCTGGTCCAGCTGGCCGGCCTGTTCGGCATCAACGCCAACCGGGCCCGGGTGGCGCTGAGCCGCATGGTGTCTGCGGGCGAGGCCACCACCGACGGATCCGGTCGGTACCGGCTGGCCGGGCACCTGCTCGACCGCCAGGGTCGTCAGACCGGCAGCCGACGGGGGGATACCGGACCGTGGAGCGGGGAGTGGCGCGTGGCGGTGGTGACCACGACCGGTCGGTCGGCCGACGACCGTTCCGCCCGGCGCACGCGGATGGGCCTGGCCCGCCTGGCCGAGCAGCGCGAGGGGGTGTGGTTGCGTCCCGACAACCTCGACCTTCGCCCCGATCCCTCCGACGACCCCGATGTGGTGATGTTCACAGCGCGGCCCGACGGGGATCCGAAGGCGTTGGCCGGAGCCTTGTGGGACCTCCGGGGCTGGGCCAATAGGGCCGACCAACTCCGACACCGGCTCGACGACCTCCCTGCCACGGCGCCGGCCGATCTGGCCCCGGGCTTCGAGCTGTCGGCGGCGGTGCTCCGTCATCTGCAGTCCGACCCCCTGCTTCCCGAAGCGCTGGTGCCTGCCGGCTGGCCCGGCCCGGCCCTTCGGCAGACCTACGACCGGTGGGACCGGAACTACCGCCAGGTACTCCGAGCCTGGGGCCGCTCGACCTGAACACCCATCGCGACAGGGTCGGTCCGTGGCGGAATGGCGGCGGCGAACCATCCCAACCAACAGATCGGAAGATGGCCAGCGACGCGATGGGTAGGGATACAGGGGCGACTGTGGCCCACGCAGTCACAGAGCGCATGGCGGTCACTGAGCACCCGGTCCGGATACGTGACACCGACGCCGCAGGAGCGCTGGGCGGCGCTCCACCCGGCCGCGGCCGCGACTGTGCCTCCGCCAGGGGGGACTGGCACCAGCGATCAGTGCCTCGGGGCACGACGCGGGACTTCTGGCCCTGTTGGTCGTCGGCCTGATCGGTGACGATGGACTTGTGAGCGCCATTGCAATTCCGCAAAGAGGCGGGCGGGCGGTCGCCATGCTCGATACCGCCACGTACCAGCCCACCTTCGGCGCGGCTGGCACCAACTTGAACGTTGCGATCAAAGAGACGATCGCGCCTGGTATCGGGGCTGAGGGGGTGCACGATGACCACATGGGAGATCTCCAAGAAGACTGACCTCAGCCCAACCCAGGCGTTGTCGCAGCGGGTGAAGCGTGTCGGCGGCTTCATCCAACTTGCCTTCGCCGCCTTCTGGCTGGTCCGCGGCACCTTCAACCTCCATGGGCAGGTCCGGGGCCCACTGGCATTGGCCTTCGGCGCTGTCGCTCTGATCGTGCTCGTGTACGGCATCCGGGTTACCGCTGGTACAGGCCCCAGGTTGACCAGTCCCGAAGCCAAACGCATCGAGCGATCCGTGACGGTGGCGACCGTCGTCGAACTGATCGCAGCGTTCGTCCTTCCCGCCGTCGCTGTCGCCGCCGGCCATAGCGACTGGGTGCTCCCTTCCATCGCCATCACCATCGGGCCGCTGTTGCTGTGGCTCGACCATCTGGTGCACATCCCCCGGTACCGTGCGGTGGGCTGGGCACTGACCATAGGTCCGTTGGTCCTCGTTGCCACCATGTCAGGCTCCGCACTTGCTGCCACGACCGGCATCGCAGCTGGCCTCCTGCTCCTGGTGACCGCGGCGGCGGGGTTTCATGACCTCGCCGCCCTTCGTCGTCGTTTGCCGGGCTCAGCGCCACACAACCCGCACACCCTGTGACCGCGTGGACTGGAGATCGTCGACCTCCTGACGTGATGCTGCCGATTGCGACATCCGTGCTGGCCGTCTGCGCCCATCCCGACGATGAGTCGTTCGGCCTTGGCGCACTGCTGACGGCTTTTGCCGGTCGAGGGGCGCGTACGGCCGTTCTCTGCTTTACCCACGGCGAGGCTTCCACCCTGCATGCAACCGAAGGCGATCTCGCCACGGTACGGTCACAGGAGTTCGCGCGGGCTGCCGAGGTCCTCGGGGTGTCGAGGGCCGAGCTACTCGGTTACCGGGATGGTCGCTTGTCCGAGCAACCGCTTGTAGAACTCACCGCGCACGTCACTCGGATTGCAGAAGAGATAGGCGCGGACCTCGTTCTCACGTTCGACGAAGGTGGGATCACGGGTCACCTTGACCATCAGCAAGCGACCCGTGCGGCGTCGGCCGGGGCGGCGGTCTGCGAAGTTCCGGTGGTCGCCTGGCCCATTCCCGCTGAGGTTGCGTGCGCCTTGAACGACGAGTTCGGCGCCGACTTTGTGGGTCGGAACGCCGACGAGCTTGATCTCCGAATTCCTGTCGATCGACTGCGTCAACGCGGGGCGATCGATTGTCACGGGAGCCAATCAGGGTGGAATCCCGTGTTGCAACGGCGCCTCGAACTGACCGGCGAGGTCGAGCATCTGCGCTGGCTGTCTCCCGAACGAGGACCGTTATCGTCGAGCGGCCGGACTCGGACTGGACGATGTGCTGAGAGAAGGGGCTGGTGCCCCCAACAGCACCGCCGAGTCCAACCCGACCTTGCTACCCATGGGGGTATTCGGGTACACTCGTACTATACCCATAGGGGTATGTAATCCGCTGAACCAAAGGACTGCTCCTCATGACAGCTTCCGCGAGTACAGCTTCCCCAAGGACCGGCCTCGACTCACCGACCGCAGCCCCCGAGGCCGAGAGCCAAGACCTCACGTCAAGGGGAGCACCGGCGAACGAGCACCGCGCACAGGTAGGCCGTTCCGGCCCATTCGCCCGACTCGGCACGTGGTCTGCCACGCACTTCCGCCGCGTCCTGATCGCGTGGCTCTTGGTGGTACTCGTCTTCGGGCTCTTTGCCGTCCACGCGGAGAATGCTCTCGCCGGCGCAGGGTGGCAGGCCTCGAACAGCCAGTCCGTCGCAGCGCGGGCCATCATCGAGAAGCACTTCTCGGGGCTCGGCGCCACCGGCCTACAGGTGGTGGTGGTGGACCACCAGGGCGCAATCGCGTCCGATCCGCAGGCGCGGGCCGTCGTGGCCAAGGCTACGACCATCCTTCACAACGACCCCCGGGTGTCCACCGTGGTGTCGCCGCAGCCCGGAGTCTCTCTGTCAGGCGACGGCCGAACCGCCGTCATCACCGCCGGCTCCCACGTCGACTCCAACCAGATGGTGCAGGCCGCCGATGCCGTGGCCAACCCCCTCTCGGCGCTGTCGACCTCCAAGGTCTCCGTCACCCTCACCGGCGACAGCGCTCTGTGGGCCAACTTCAACACCGCCAACCGCTCGGCCATGCTCCGTTCGGAGATGCTGTCGTGGCCGGTGACCATCATCATCCTCGTCATCGCCTTCGGGAGCCTGGTGGCAGCCGGGCTGCCCCTGCTTCTCACCATGGCCGGTCTCCTGGTGGCCGCGGGCGCCCTGGTGATAACGACCAAGTTCACGCCGGTGTCCATCTGGGCCCTCAACTTCGCTCTCATGTTCGCCCTCGCGCTGGGAATCGACTACGCCCTCTTCCTGGTCATGCGATTCCGTTCTGCCCTCCGGCGAAGGGGAGCCGAGCCGGGCGATCGTGAGGCCGTCGTCGCCTCCGTCGCAGAGACAATGGACACCGCCGGAAAGGCTGTGGCCTTCAGCGCTCTCACCGTGCTCGCCTCGCTTGCGGCCATCCTGATCGTTCCGAGCCCGGCCTTCCGCTCCATGGCTTTTGGGATCATGCTGTCTGTTGTCGCGGTGCTCGCCGCGACCCTCACCCTCCTTCCTGCAGTACTGGGGAAGCTCGGAACGAACATAAACCGCGGGAAGATCCGGCTGCACACGAGGGGCCACCCCGAAGGCGAAGGCCAAGGCGAGGGAACCCTCGACCGGCTGCTGCACCTCTGGGGCACGTTCCTGTGGCGCCATCCATTCCCCGCCGGCGCGGCCGCCTTGGTCCTCCTGCTTCTCGCCGCCGCGCCAGTGATCGGCATGCGAACCAACATGCCTTCGATCACCATCGTCCCGCCCAGCGCCAATGCGCGCGTCGGCTACAACCAAGTCACCAGCGCCTTCGGTCCAGGTGCCCCGGGAGCGCTCCAGGTGGTGGTGCCCGAGGGCCAGCAGACCCAGGCGTTGACCACCCTCTCCCATGCGTCCGGAGTGACCGGCGTGGTGCCCGGCCCGACCAGCGCCGGGTGGACCCTCGACCAGGTGGTACTGAGCTCCGGTCCCTCGACCATCACGACGGGCACCACGATCGACCACCTCCGCCACGTCCTTCCCACCGGGACGCTCATCGGGGGTGCAGCCGCCGAGAACCATGACCTTCAGCAGACGCTCGCGTCACACACGCCCATGGTCCTCGGCATCCTCGGCCTCCTCGGGTTCCTCCTGCTCCTGATCGCCCTCGGGGCCCCGTTGATCGCCGCATTGGGCGTCGTGATCACTGCCCTTTCGGTGGCCGGGGCCTTCGGCATCGGTCGGCTGATCTTCCAGAACGGCTTCCTGGCCAGCCCGCTTGGATTCCAGCCCCAGGGCTTCATCGACGCATGGGCACCCCTCTTCTTCGGGGCGATGGTCTTCGGCGTGGCCATGGACTACACGCTCTTCATGCTGTCGGCAGCCAAGGAGCGGTACGAGACGCACCCCGACCCGGAGCACGCCATGATCGGCTCCATGCGAACCTCGGGTCGCGTCGTGCTCTCGGCGGCAGCCGTGATGGTCGCCGTCTTCCTCACCTTCGCCCTGTCCGGTCCGCTGGCGCCGAAGGAGATGGGGGTGATTCTGGCCATCGCCGTGGCCCTCGATGCCTTTGTGGTTCGTCTGGTCGTGCTCCCTGTCGTACTGCGCCTGGGCATGCACCACAGCTGGCACCAGCCACGATGGCTTGGGCGCGTCCTGCCCAACGTGCGGTTCTCGCACTGACCTGAGAACATCGACCTGGGACCGCTCATCAAGCGGATTCCCTCGACAACGACGAAGGAGTGGTCACTGTGCAGTTTCCCGACGAGCTGATCGAGGATCTTCGGAAGCGGCTGCGACGGGCTGGAGGACAGGTGCAGGCAGTCGAGACGATGTTGGCTGAAGGCCGCGAGTGTCGTGACGTCGTGACCCAGCTCAGTGCGGCAACCAAGGCTCTCGAGCAGGTGGGCTTCCGGCTCATCGCCAGCGGGCTGACGTACTGCATCGAGCACCCCGACCAAGCCGCCGAGTCCGGCTATCCCCTGGACGAAGTCCAGCGACTGTTCACCAAGTTGGCCTGAGCATCGATTCGATTGTCCGCCGCAGCAATGGCGCTTGACGATTGCGATCACCCGCCTTTGGCCGTGGATTCCTCAGATGGCTGTGGGTTCCTGGAGATAGCTGTCGCGCTTGGTGAGGTCGGTGCGGACCGGCAGAGCGTGCTCCTCGACTTCACTTTAGGATCGTCCCGTCGGGTGCCAGCCCGTTCGCCACGGTCACGGAGGTTCGATGGATCAGCGCAGCGATACCAGCCCGTTCGAAGGTCGGGTCGTGATGATCACCGGCGCGGCGCGGGGTCAGGGTCGCAGCCATGCCCTCGAACTGGCCCGGCTGGGCGCCGATGTGGCGGTGAGTGACCTCTGCCGGGACCTGGACACCGTCGGCTACCCCCTGGCCACGACGGACGATCTGGCCGAGACGGTACGGCTCGTCGAGGAACAGGGCCGTCGGTGCGTGTCAGCCGTGGTCGACGCCCGGGATCTCGACGCCACCCTGGCGTTCGCGGAGGAGACCCGGGCCGCGTTGGGCTCGGTGGACATCCTGGTGGCCAATGCCGGGGTCTCGACGTTGGGCTCGATCTGCACCATGGACGCCACGCAGTGGAGCGAGACCGTCGACACCAACCTGACCGGGGTGTTCAATGCCATGCGGGCGGTGGCCCCACACATGCGCCGCCAACGGTGGGGACGGATCATCGGGATCTCGTCGATGATGGGCCGCTCGTCCAACCCGGGCATCCCCGCCTATGTGGCGTCCAAGTGGGGCGTCATCGGCCTGTGCAAGTCGGTGGCGTTCGAACTGGCCGGCTTCGGGGTCACCGTCAATGCCATCGCCCCGGGCAACGTGTCGACGCCGATGATCCACAACGACCAGCTCTACGGCCTGATGCGACCCGACCTCGACCATCCCACCAGCGAGGACGTGACCGCGGGCATGACCGCCCTGCACGTCCAGCCGGTGCCGTGGATCGAACCGGAGGACGTCACCGCCGCGGTGGTCTTCCTGGCCTCGGAGGGGGCCCGCCACATCACCGGGTCGGTGATCGATGTGGACGCCGGCGCCTCGGCCAGGTTCACGGCGTGACCGGCCCGGATTCGGCATTCGTCAACCCCGGTTGAGTCCTCGACTTCCTGACCGACCGGCCCACGGTCCGGCTCACTGGCGGGACATGGCGGCGCGCTCGTCGGACGCCGCGGTCCCGTCCCCCGAGCCGTGCACCAGGGTGACATCGACCTGCTTCAGCCGTCCCTCGAAGGGGAAGGGCCCGGTGTAGCGCTCGCTGACCGGCGAGCCGTGGTCGTACCCGACGCTCGGCCCGACGCTCGAGATGATGGTCATGGCGAAGGGGACCGACAGCGACCCGGCCGGGTCTCCGCCGATGACCAGTACGGCGTCAGCGCCCTTGCCGGTCCGACGGAACTGCACGCCGACGGTGGTGGGGCCTTCCGGCACCGGGGCCTCGGACACCATCACGTGGTGGTCGCCGAAGCAGTTGTAGTCGAACACGAGGTGGTCCTCCTCGATGAACAGGCTCACCCCCGAGTTCTCCGTGCCCGACGCGTAGAGCACGCCCCCGGCCCCGGCCGGCCGGTCGATCGTCGCCGTCATGTCCCATCCCTTCCCACCGAGGGCCGGGGCCACCTGCGCGGGCAGCGGTGCCATCGGCGGGAAGTAGGAGTAGGTGCGACTGCTGGGGTGGGGCGAGTGGTCCCGGTAGCGGGTGAAGAACAGTTCGATGGTCCGATCGTCGAGCGGGAGCACGCCGTGCTCCTCCGCCTCCGCCCACCACCGCCGGACCAGGTCGGCCACCGTGTCGGGTAGGTCGGCGGCCAGGTTGTGGCACTCGGAGCGGTCCTCGGCCAGGTGGTAGAGCTCCCAGTCGTCATCGTCGAACGACACGCCGGGCTGGTGACGGGTGACCGCCTTCCACCCGTCGGCGTAGAGGGCCCGATGGCCCATCATCTCGAAGTACTGCACCTGCTTCCGACTCTCGGCGTCCGGGTCGTCGAACGTGTACAGGAGGGAGACCCCGGACAGCGGGATCTGCTCCAGGCCCTTGTACACCGAAGGGGCCTCCACGCCCAGCGCCTCGTAGATGGTGGGGGCGATGTCGTTGACGTGATGGAACTGGTCGCGCAGCGCCCCCCCGCCGGCGATGCGGTCCGGCCAGTGCACGATGAGCGGTACATGGACCCCGCCCTCGTGGGTGTTCTGCTTGTACCACTTGAACGGGGTGTTGCCGGCCTGCGCCCATCCCCAGGGGTAGTTGGCGTGGCTGTGGGGACCCCCGATGTCGTCGATGCGCTCGACGGCCTCGTCGGGGGTCTCGACCATGAAGTTGAAGTACTTCATCTCGTGCATGACTCCGAACGGCCCGCCTTCCTGGCTGGCGCCGTTGTCGGACATCACCAGCACCAGGGTGTTGTCCAGCTGGCCCAGCTCGTCGAGCGCGTCGATCAGCCGGCCGACCTGGGCGTCGGTGTGCTCCAGGAAGGCGGCGAAGGCCTCTTGCAGCCGGGCGGCCAGGCGCTTGTGGTTGTCGGGAAGGTCGACCCAGGCCTCTACCCCGGGGTTGCGGGGGGCCAGCTCGGTGTCGGGCGGGAGCAGGCCCATCTCCTGTTGCCGGGCGAACCACCGTCCCCGCGCCTCGTCCCACCCATCGTCGAAGCGGCCGCGGTACTTCTCGAGGTAGGGGGCCGGCGCCTGGTGAGGGGCGTGCATGGCCCCGAGGGCCAGATAGGTGAAGAAGGGACGGTCGGGCCGGATCGAGATCGAGTCGTGGATGAACCCGATGGCATGGTCGACGAGGTCCTCGCTCAGGTGGTACCCCTCGTCGGGAGAGGCCGGCGGGTCCACAGCGTGGTTGTCGTAGACCAGCTCGGGGTAGAACTGGTCGGTCTCGCCCTCGAGGAATCCGTAGTAGCGGTCGAAGCCGCGCTGGCAGGGCCACTGGTCGTACGGGCCGGCCGCGGAGGCGTTCTCCATGGCGCACAGGTGCCACTTCCCGACGGCGAAGGTGGCGTACCCCTCGTCCCGCAACACCTCGGCGATGGTGGTGGCGTGGTTGGTGATGTGGCCGCGCATGTGGGGGTAGCCGCTGTCGAAGTTGGAGAGGGAACGCATGCCGACCGTGTGGTGGTTCCGGCCGGTGAGCAGTGAGGCCCGGGTCGGGGAGCACAGCGGTGTGACGTGAAAGTTCGTGTAGCGGAGACCGCCGGCGGCCAACCGGTCGATGTTGGGCGTGACCAGATCGGAGCCGAAGCACCCGAGGTGGGAGAACCCGGTGTCGTCGAGGAGGATCAGCACCACGTTGGGCGCACCGTCACCGGGGTGGGCGGGGGTGGGCCACGACGGGGTCGACTCCGCCTGGGTCGGGTTGATCACGCCGTCGAACCGTTCGTACTGCTTCATAGATCCCCCTGCTGGTGATGGGACGGATGTCCGTCCGGTGGCCGTTGCCGGTGAGAGTTGTGTCACATCGTATGACGATACTGTCGTCGCCCAACCCCCGGTCACTCGAACCCCCGGGTGGGCGGCGCCCTCGGCGGGGCCGACCTGGGCCGGTACCGGTTGCACCCCGGCCTTCAAGGTCGGATGGCGCCCTGCCGATGCTTGGAGAGCGGCCGGAATGCGGAGGACCGGCACGCCGAGGGAGGGCCGGCAATGGGGATCGTTCACGAGAAGCCCGGGTGGTGGTCGCAGCGGGCAGACGACCTGCATCGTTCGGACCCGGACGTTCGCGCTGACCGGCCGGTGGTCGTGATTGCGGCGCAGGTCCGTCCGCTCGGCCCGAGCTCGTACTTCGCCGACCAGCAGCACGGAGGGTTCTGTGTGAACTGCGCCGAGTGGATCCGGCCCGGTGACGGGGCCTGGTATGACCCGGGTACCGATCGCGCCGTCTGTGCCGCCTGCTGGCCGGCCTCGGTGGTGTCCCGACGCACACGTTGAGCCGGCAGCCCGGGGCGCGACGGCCGCTGTGCTAGCCAGTGGTCATGTCCGGTGCGTCCGACAGCCCGTGGCTCATCGGCACCGATCCGGCGCGATCGGTGGTCGAGGGGCTCGGAGCCGAGTTCCACGGGGTGCCCTGCATCGTGCTCGACCCCTTGTGGTCCGACGGCGCGCGACTGGAGGAGTGGCGGGACAGTGCCCGTGTCGGCCCGCAGCTGCGGAGCGTGGTCGTGGCCCTCTGGCCGATCCGTCCGGTCCGCCGCACGTTGGTCGAACTCGACCTCGAGGAGTGGGTCGGGACGGTCGAGACCCGATTGGCGTGGTGGTTCGCCGCCCTGACCGCGGCGTCGGAGCGCACCGCCGAGGGCGGACAGGTGGTGGCCGTGGTCGATCGCCCCGACCCCAAGGACTCCGCCGGCTGGGGCGTCGAGTCGGCCGTGGCCGACGCCGTCGATGTGATGGCACGGTCGCTGGCTCAGTTGCACCGGCCCCGGGGAGTGCGGGTCAACGTCGTCGCCACCCCGGCGCGATTGACCGGCGCCCCGGCTCCGAGTCTCATCGGGGTGATCGGCGCAGTGAGGATGCTGCTGTCGGACGACGCCGAAGGAGTCACCGCCACGACCGTGGTGGCGGACGGGGGCCACTGATGGTGCCGGGGGATGCGCCGGTCGTCGTGGTCACCGGGGCCAGCGGTGGTGTCGGGCGCGGGATCGCCGTCGCCTGTGGCTCCGCCGGTTGGTCGGTGTGGGTGGCGGCCCGTCGCCCCGATGAGGGCGGCCGGGTGGCGGAGGAGGTCACTGCGGCCGGTGGCCGGGGCACGTTCGTGTTCTGCGACGTGGCCGACGAGGACTCGGTGGCGGCAGCGGTCACCGCGGTGGTGGACGCGGAGGGGCGGTTGAACGGTGTGGTCCACAACGCCACCAGTGGGCTGTCCCCTGCTCCGGTGGTGCCCTCCGCCGTGTCGATGACCGATCTCCGCCAGCACGTGACCGTCTCGGTGCGGGGCTCCTATCTCCTCGCCCGTCACGCCTATCCCCGTCTGGTGGCCAGTGGAGGCAGCCTGGTCCTCCTCACGTCCGAAGCCGGCTTCCAAGGGTCGATCCGGCTGATGCCCTACGCCTCGGTGAAGGGTGCGGTGCGTGGATTGGCCCGGGCGTGGGCCCGGGAGTGGGCCGGCCAGGGCGTACGGGTCAACTGCGTGGCGCCATTGGCCAACTCCCCGGCGCTCGAAGAGGCGCTGGCCAAGGATCCGACGATGCACCAGCGCGTGCTGGGACGTCATCCGTTCGGCTACTTCGGCGACCCGGTCGGCGACATCGGCCCGGTGGTTCGGTTCCTCCTGTCGGAGGACGCCCGCTATGTGACCGGAGCCACGCTGATGGCCGATGGCGGCAACTATCCGATGTGCTGATCGGCATGCCCTCCCCCCGACGGTGCGGCACGATCTATCGTCGTGCGTGCTGACCAGCGGCGGGTGCCCACCGTGATCCGGGCCCGCCTGACAGCCCAGCTCCTCAGCGGGGCCCAGCCGTCCAGCCCGGAACAGGTCCTCGAGCGCCTACTCGCCGTGCAGGCCCAAGACCTGCGTGGCGCCCGGCTGGCCATCCGACCGCGGTCGACGGTGACCTCTGTCGGCGACGTCGACGCCCTGCTGACCGACCGTCGGGGCGCCGTCATCACCTGGCTCAACCGGGGAACGCTCCATCTGGTGAACGCTGAGGACTACTGGTGGCTGCACCCGCTCACGACGCCGCAGCTCCGGTCCGGAAACCGGCGACGACTGATGCAAGAAGGCCTGACGCCGGCCGCCGTCGATCGGGGGATCGAGATCGTGCGTGATGCCGTCCACCGACAGGGCCCCCGTACCAGGTCCCAATTGAAGGCCGCCCTCGATGACGCCGGAGTCCGCACCGAGGGGCAGGCCCTGGTCCATCTTCTGTTCGGCGCCTCCCTGCGGGGCCTTGTCGTACGCGGCCCGATCCGCAACGGGGAGGCGGCCTATGTCGAGGTGGACGGCTGGTTGGGCCCGGCTCCACCTCCGCTCGGGGAGTCCGAGGCGTTGGCCCGGCTGGCCCGGCGATTCCTGGCCGGTCACGGACCGGCCGGACCTGGGGATCTGGCCAAGTGGGCCGGCGTCACCCTGGGCCGAGCGCGCCTCGGCCTCGATGCCCTGGCCGAAGCGGTCGTGGTGGATGACGACGGTCACTACGACCTGGTGGATCGATGCCCTCCCGCCGAGGTGCCGGAGCCGACACTGCTCGGAGCGTTCGATCCGGTCCTCCACGGTTGGGTGGATCGTGCGCCGCTGGTGGGATCACACCGCGGCGTGGTCACCAGCAACGGAGTCTTCCGTGCTACTGCGTTGGTGGGCGGACGGGTGGTCGGCACCTGGGGGCTGAGCGACGGCCAGGTCCGGTTGCGGCTGCTGGAACAGATCAGCCCTTCGGCAGCACATTCCCTTGCGGGTGACGCCCGGGCCGTCCTGGCATTCCTCGGTCTACCCGAGGGCCGGATGGAGGTGACCGAGTGATCCCTGGCTGATAGGACCCGGTCGTGCGGCATGCCGCGTGTTTACGAAATTCATATGCGGGGTTCATGGTGTCCTTACGCCCGGGGTCTCCAATGGAGGGGAGACGAAGTCCTCGAACGGCGCATGAGCGGAAAGTAGACCGATATGAGCGAGCACTGGCCCCCTCCGACCGGATCAGACGACCCGACGGGTAGAACAGACCCTGTCACGGAACCTCGGAACGGACCAGCCATACCGCTTCCCGCGGTGACGCCGGATGTCGCCGAGACGTCACCGCCGCCGCCCGGGTTTTCCGGAGCCAACGATCCCACCGGCGAGCATCCGCCGGTAGGCGCGGGTTCGCCCACCCCGCCGGCCGGGACGTGGCCGGCCCCACCCCACCCGGAGTGGGGGTATGCCGCACCCGGCGGGCCGTCCTCGATCCCGTGGGGCGCAGGGCCACAGGCAGATGTCCCTCCCTACGGCGGTTGGACCCCGCCGGGTGCCACCTCCACTCCCTCGCCTTCGATCCCGCCGAAGCGACGCAACGCGCTGGTGGCCGGTGTGGCGACCGCCATCGTGGTGGCCGCAGTGGCGGCCGGGGCCGGCCTCGGTCATGCGGTGTGGCCTGCCGCGAGCACCTCGTCTGCCACCGCCTCCCCGCCGGCGACGCTCCCCGGAGGCTCCGGCTCCTCGGGCAGTGATGGAGGCTCCGGCTCCTCGGGCGGCGATACCTCTCCGTTCGGGTCGGGCTCGTCGGGGAGCACCTCCGCCGGCGCCGGCGCCCCCTCGGACATCTCCTCGATCGCCTCGAAAGTGGACCCGGGCCTCGTGGACATCAACACCAACCTGAGCTACCAGAACGAGCAGGCGGCCGGCACCGGCATGGTGATCACCTCCTCGGGGGAGATCCTGACCAACAACCACGTCATCGACGGTGCCACCAGCATCAGCGTCACCGATGTCGGGAATGGCAAGACCTACACCGGCCACGTCGTCGGCTACGACCGCACCGGTGATGTGGCGGTGATCCAGCTGAGCGGGGCCAGTGGCCTGCGGACCATCTCCACCAGCACCGCCGCCGCCATCGGTCAGGCCATCGTGGGCGTGGGCAACGCCGGGGGCACCGGCGGCACGCCGAGCACGGCCGGCGGCTCCATCGTCGCCCTCGACCAGTCCATCACCGCCAGCGACAACGGGGGCGGCAACTCCGAGAACCTGAGCGGGCTCATCGAGGTCAACGCCGCTATCGAGCCGGGCGACTCGGGAGGATCGCTGGTGAATACGTCGGGCCAGGTGATCGGTATGGATACCGCGGCATCGGCGGGTTCCCTTCAGGTGTCCGGCGCCCAGGCCTACGCCATTCCGATCTCCACCGCACTCTCCATCGCCAAGCAGATCGAGTCGGGCCACGGTTCGTCCACGATCCACATCGGAGCGACCGGGTTCCTCGGCATCGGTATCCAGCCGTCGAGCGGAAGCACCGCCATCGGTGGCTTCGGGAGCGGTAGCTCCAGCGATGGCAGTGCATCGGACACCACCGGCGCAGTCGTCGCTCAGGTGCTCTCGAGCTCGGCTGCCGGACAGGCCGGCGTCGCGGTGGGTGACGTGATCACGTCGATCGACGGCTCGCAGGTCGCCACATCGACCGACCTCAGCAATCTGCTCGAGAAGGACCACCCCGGTGACACCGTGCAGCTCCAGTGGACCGATCAGTCAGGACAGACGCACACCGCCGGAGTGAAGCTGGGCACCGGGCCACCGGCCTGATCGCTCCGGCCCGGCCTTTCCCCGATGAGAACGCGCCGTGCGACGGCGCTATCGGGGCCGGGGCACGACCGGTGCGTTGTCGAGAAGCTCGCGGAGTGCCTTGCGGTTGAGCTTGCCGAGCACGCTCATCGGCAACTCGTCGGCGAACTCGAGGTACTCGGGCACCTTGTAGGTCGCCAGCTGGGAGGCGCAGTGACGGACCAGGGCCTCGGTGGTGGCCGGCCTGCTCACGACGACCACGGCGCCGACGCGTTCACCCAACTCGGCATCGGGAACCCCGACCACACCGACGTCGACGACGTCCGGATGGGTCCGGAGGACCTCTTCGACCTCGATGGGACCGAACTTCTCACCGCCCCGGTTGATGATCTCGGAGATCCGGCCAGAAAGGAACAGGTACCCCTCGCCGTCCTGCCAGCCGGTGTCGCCGGTGTGGAGCCATTCGGTGGTCGTGTTCTGGTCCGCCCGCACGAGGAACTCGCCTACGTCGCCCGGTGACACCGGCACCCCGGTCGCCGGGTCGGCCACGACGACCTCGACGCCGGCCAGCGGTCGGCCCACGGAGCCGAACCGGTCGCCCCGCCGGTGGTCGTCCGGGGACAGCGCGGCGTAGGCGCCCAGCGTCTCGGTCTGACCGAAGGTGTTCGAGAAGTCCACATCGGGCAGGGCGACCACCGCCCGGCGGATCAGGTCCACGGGTGCTGCCGCGGCTCCGTAACTGAGCGCTCGGAGCGAGCGGAGATCGGTGGTGGCGAAGTCGGGGTGGTCGAGGATCCGGCGGAGCATGGTCGGCACCACGAAGGTCTGAGCCACCTGGTGGTGTTCGACCAGTGCCAGCCACTGACCCGCATCGAACTTCGGCAGCAGGACCATCTTCTTGCCCTGGTGCAACGAGATGAACAGGCCCAGCGTGCCGGCGATATGGAAGATGGGTGCCGACATCAGGTCCACGGCCTGTGGCGCCTCGGGATCGATGGGCTTGGCCCAGTAGGCCAAGCGGTCGGCGATCACACCGTGGCTGATGTCGATGGGCTTGGGCAGTCCGGTGGTGCCACTGGTGAACAGCACCAGGGCCGTGCCGTCCGGATCCTCGACGGTGGCCAGGTCGCCCGCCCCGGTCGGTTCCGTGCCGAGCACGTCGGCCTCGACCAGCACGGGCCCGTCGATCGCCGAACGCAGGCTGTCGGCGAACCGGTCGCCAGCCACGCCGACCCGTGACCCGATGAGCTCCCCGAGCTGGGCCAACTCGCCGGTGGTCAGATAGGCGTTCATCTGGGCGGCGGCAGCTCCCAGCCGCGCTGCCCCGAAGATGGTCGCCACCGACAGGGCACTGCCCAGGTTGACCAACGCCACCCGGTCACCGGGTCCCACGCCGGCGGCGGCCAGGGCGGCGCAGACCCGCCGGATGAGCACCTCGAGTTGGCGGTAGGTGTACTCGTCGCCGTCGATGACCAGTGCCGTCCGGTCCGGAACGCTCTGCAGTGGCGCATCGGTGGCGTGCCCGACGTTCATGCCCGGGGAGGTCATCGGTCGGCGGAGGGGTGCATCGTGGCCGGGAGGGGGTCCATGGTGGCGAAATGCTATGTCAACCACGGCCCGGTCCGGAAGGTGGGGTCGGGTACACCGGCTTCGCCGGCCGACCCCGCGTGTGTGACGATGGGGCGCATGGATGTCGAACGGACCGTCTTCGAGGGATTCGAGGGACTGCAGCTGGTGGCGGACGTGCGCGGTGACCCCGATGCCTGGCCGGTGCTCTTTCTGCACGGAGGGGGTCAGACCCGGCACGCCTGGGGCTCGACGGCCGAGACAGTGGCCGCACAGGGCTGGCGGACCGTGGCGCTCGACTTGCGCGGCCACGGCGACAGCGAGTGGGCGCCGAACGGCGACTACTCCTTCACCGCCTTCTGCGCCGACTGCGTTGCGGTGGTTGATCAGTTGGAGCGGCCACCGGTGTTGGTGGGGGCGTCGCTCGGCGGCATGTCGGCGATGCTGGCCGAGGGAACCAGCGATCGAACCGTCTCCTGTGGTCTGGTGCTGGTGGACATCACCCCGAAGGCCAATCCGGAAGGGATCCAGCGGATCGCCTCGTTCATGCAGTCGGGCATCGACGGGTTCGACACACTCGAGGATGCCGCCGAGGCCATCGCGGCGTACACCCCCCAGCGGAAACGCCGGGTGAACCCCCCGGGTCTCAAGAAGGTGTTGCGCCAACGGGACGGGCGTTGGTACTGGCACTGGGATCCGAAGGTCATCGGCCACGACCGCACCGAGGTGGTGCCCGACCGTCTGCTCGGACTGCTCGACGTGGCCATGAGCAACATCTACGTGCCCACCATGTTGGTCCGGGGCCTCCTGAGCGATGTGGTCACCCAGGAGGGTGTCGACGATCTGTTGGCCCGGATACCCGGAGCCACCGTGGTCGAGGTCGACGGGGCGGCTCACATGATCGCCGGCGATCGCAACGACGCCTTCTCCGATTCGGTGATCGCATTTCTGGAGGACCGGATCCGTCCGACCATGGAGGGCCGGTGATCGATCGGGTCGTCGAGAAGTGGCAGGCCCATCTGCGGGGCCAACTGCCGGGTGGGCTCGACGAGCTGCTCGATGACGAGGTGGTGTTCTACTCACCCATCGTCTTCACGCCCCAGAAGGGCAAAGCGATCACCGCGCTGTACCTGCAGGCCGCGGGTCAAGCCCTGCCCGGCGAGCCGACCGGTTCGTCGATCGGCGACGCCGAACCGTCGCCGGGGGGGTTCCGGTACACGAAAAGGGTGCTGGCCGGCGACACCGCGGTGCTCGAGTTCGAGACCACCGTCGAGGGCAAGCACGTCAACGGGGTCGACATCATCCGGTGTAACCCGGAGGGTCGGATCATCGAGTTTCGGGTGATGATCCGACCGCTCCAGGCGGTCGACGCGGTCCACCGGCAGATGGCCGCGGTCCTCGATCGGATGAAGGCGGTCGACTGACACCGGCCGCAGGGTCGATCAATAGCCCCCGGTGCAACCGTGCTGGTCGGGCGCGGCATTGGGATCGCCCCAGTAGTGCGTGGCGAACGCCACCGCCACCCGGATCTGCTGATCGGGTGTGGCGTATGCGGCATCGGACGGATAGCCGAACGTGTTGAAGGTGTTCCAGTTGGCCCGGCTGAATCCGAGGCCGCCGCTGTAGACCGATCCCTCCACATTCCACCGCCCACCCTCTTCGCATACGTTCACGCGGTCCCACGCAGCACGCTGGTAGTCGGTGATTCCGGTGGACGAGCTGACCGAGAAGCCGACCGGGCTGAACACCGTGCTTCCGGCCAGCGAACCGAAGAACCCGACGCCACCGAAGGCGAAGATGCCGCCGTCGGAGCCCACGGTGGCATAGCCGTTGCTGGTCGACGAGATGCCGATCACCGGCTTGTTCAGATGTTGGCCACCGGTCGAGCCGTAGTAGCCCGACCCACCGAAGGCGAAGACACCACCGTCTGTGCCGACCAGTTGATACCCGGTGCTCTGGGCGGTGATCCCGACCACCGGTTGACCCGAAGGCGCACGTCCGGCGAAGGCGGCATCGCCGAAGGCGAAGACCGCACCGCTCGAGGCGGCCTCCCAGTACCCGTGGCCGTCTGGGGTCGACGCCACGCCGACGATCCGACTGCCGGTCGACATACCGGTGGCCGAACCGTGAAATGCGGCGTCGCCGAAGGCGAAGACGCCGCCGTCCGATGCCACCTCCAGATAGCCGTGGCCGTCCGGGGTGGGCGCCATGCCCACGATGGGCTGGCTCAGACGGATCCCGCCGGTGGAGCCGAAGAAGCCGGCGTCGCCGAAGTTGAAGACGCCACCGTCCGAGGCCACTTCCCAGTAGCCGCGACCGTCGGGCGTGGACGCCATGCCCACAATGGGCTGGTTGAGATGCATCCCACCGGTGGAGCCGAAGAAGCCGGCGTCGCCGAAGGCGAAGATGCCACCGTCGGCGGCGACTTCCCAGTAGCCCTGGCCGTCGGGAACGGTCGCCATGCCCACGACGGGTGCGTTGAGCATCATGCCGGCGCCGGTGGGCAGTCCGGCCGCAGATGCCTGGTCGCTCCCTCCGGCCAGGGCAGCCAGAACGGACAGGGCGGTGGTGGAGACGCCGAGCACCGTTTTTCGACGTGACGATCGGCCCCGGGCGTCGTCGTCGACGTCGACGTCGATGGCAGGCAAGGAGGGAACAGATTTGGGTGCAGGGGTACGACGAATAGGAGGGGTTGAAGACATGGAGGGTGACCTTTCCTTGGTCGGTCGACGCGGCTCCGCATGGGGAACAGCGTCGGCTCTCTTTTGGTTGGGTGGACCCCACGTCTGCGCATTCAACGCCCCAGCCGAGCACCGGGAAGGGTGGAACGGCCTGGCTACAAGAGCCGGGTGTGCTAGCGGGTGTTTACGTCCGTTACTGAAGAGTGATTACGTCGTGGTCTCCTGATCGGTTGGCCCGCGCCAGTCACCGATGACTGTTGGAGAGAAACGCTCCAACGTCGGGGTGAGAGCAAGCCAACAGCTCCTCCGCTTCCAAGCGCGCACCTTACCGGTGGTTACCTCCCATCGGTAATCGGACCCCCTTGAACGGCGTCCTTCTCACGAACTGTCATGAGAGCACTGCGCTGAGTGACAAACAGGCGCCATCAGGGCCTGTCCGGATCGCTCCCGAAGCCTTACAGCGGCACCTTCAGGGCCGGAACCACCTCGGCCATGAACCGCCGCAGCGTCTTGTCCGAGGGGAAGTCGCGCAGCCAGAGGATGAGGCCACGGCAGCCGGCGTCCACGAAGGACTGGGTCTTCTCGATGACCTGGTCGACCGTGCCGACGAGGTTGTCGGCGAGATACCGATCGGTCGGGGTGCCGCCCCACAGGTCACCACCACCTTCGGACTCGCACCAGGCCAGGGTGTCCGCTTCGGAGTCGAAGAGCCGGCAGTCGGGACCGTGGGTGCGGGTGATCTCCTCGAAGGGTCGCCCGATGTCCTCGCAGTACTTCGCCAGCAGACCGGACTTACGGACGAAGGCTTCGAGACCGACCTGCCAGTTGGTCAGGTCGGCCCGGCGGGCCGCGATCCGCAGGGTCACCTTCTCACCGCCCCCGCCTACCAGAACAGGTGGTAGTTGCTGGACCGGTTTGGGGTCGCAGTACGCGCCGTCGAACTGCAGATGGGCGCCGTCGAAGGTCACCGTCTCCTCTGTCCATAGTCGGCGGATGACCTCGAGGGTCTCATCCAAAACTGCCAGCCGTTGCCCGTCGGAAAGGTAGGGGTACCCGTACGAGTGGTACTCCTCGTGAAACCAACCGGCTCCCAATCCCAGGGTGAGCCGCCCTTGCGAGTACACGTCGACGCAGGCGGCCTCCTTGGCCAGCAGTCCCGCGTTGCGATAGGAGGCACAGGTGACCAGTTGGCCCAGACCCACCCGCGTCGTCCGCTGCGAGAGTGCGGCCAGCATGGTGAAGGCCTCGAACATGTGGGTCGGCTCGCGTCGCGGCACCGTCTCCACATGGTCGTACACCCACAGGTGGTCGTAGCCGAGCGACTCGGCCTGCTGGGCCAGCTCCACCGAACGGGCCCACGCGTCGGGCCCGTTCCAGCCGGTGTACTCGAGTTTCCAACCCTGGGGGACGAAGACCCCCACCTGCAGCGTGCCGCCGGATGCGGCCGACCCGGACGACTGGCTCACGGTGTGAACTCCCACCACTGCACCTCGACCATCATCGGGAGCAGGTAGCGGACATACATCGAATGGATCTTCACCATCCCCTGATCGTCGGTGTTGAGGTCGATGAGGTCGACCCGGTCGTCGTCGACGCGGAAGGCGGCGGCGCGGTCGCGCACCGCTCTGAGCTCATCCATGGACCCCACCGCGAAGCCGAAGTGGTCCATGCGGGGACAGTGCATCGGCTCGTCCTCGGTGATGAGGAACAGGAACTGGTCCCAGTGGACGCAGGCCAGGACGAGGCGCCGCCGGTCGATGGTCAACGTCTCCATCTCCTCGAAACCGAAGACCTCGCGGTAGAACCGGCAGATGTCGGCGCGGTTACGCTCGTCCAGCTGGTCGGGGGAGAGGCTCATGGCCACGTGGTTGAGGTGGGGGGTGCCGGTGGGATAGAAGGGGTGGGGCATCATGCACCTCCCGAGGTGGTCGGCGTGGCCACGGCGTCGGTGGACAGGCGGGGGACCACCATGATCTTGCCGGCGTAGCGACCCGCGGCGAGACCGGCCAGGGCGTCGGAGAGGCCGTCGAGGGGTACGTCGTCGGCTTCGATGAGCCGGTCGGTCGGGAACCCGTCCGACGCCAGCAGCTCGAGGGCCCGCTCGAAGCCGTCTGCGTCGTAGACGAAGGATCCGACCACATGCAGTTCGTTCAGGACGAAGCGATTGGGGTCGAACGCCGGATGCTCGAGGCCGGCACCGATCAGGGCCAGGGTGCCGCCCCGGCGGAGTTGGTGGAAGCCGACCTCCATGGCCTCCTTCTTGCCCGAGCATTCCAGCACGACATGGGCGGCCCGGTCGGCGATCCGCTCGGGCTCCCAGGCCGGGAACCGCTCGAGGTCGGCGGGGTCAAGTACTTCGGCGGCTCCGAGGTCCCGGGCCAACTGCTTGCGCCGTGCACCCGGCTCGACGGCGATGACCGGGCCGATGCCCCGGGCCACCAGCGCGGCAATGGAGAGCGCTCCGATGGGCCCGGCACCGATGACCATCACCCGGTCACCGCGGGCCGCTCCCGAACGCGTGATCCCGTGCAGCGCCACCGCCAGCGGCTCGGCCAGGGCCGCCTGCCGGGCACTGAGCCCCGGTGGGAGCCGCAACAGCGACGCCGCACCGACCAGTACATAACGGGCGAAGGCGCCGTCATGGCCGTCGACGACGGAGCCCTGCCGGTTCTCGCACTGGGAGGGCTTCCCCTCGAGGCAGCGGCGGCACTGCCCACACCGGGGTGAGGTGCCGCCCACGATGGTCTCGCCGATGTCCCAGCCCTCCACCCCATGACCCAGGGCGGCGATGACGCCGGTGAACTCGTGGCCCGCCACCAGGCCCTTGGTGCCCCAGCCGTCGAGGAGCATGTGGACGTCCGATCCGCAGATGCCGCAGTGGTCGACCTCCACCAGCACCTCGCCCGGTCCGGGCCGAGGCACCGGCCGTTCTTCCACCACCACCTCGCCCGGTCGCTGAAGGACCGCCGCTGGCATCACCTCTGGCAGATCGATCATCACACCACCCCCCCGGATGGACCTCGGGCCGGATCGTCCGGCGCTGGCCAGAACACTGGCTGGGCGTCACTCTACGCCAGCCGGGCCAAGGGTCCAGTCGGGCCGGATCACCCGGGGCTAAGGAATTTCCCGCGGTGTGACGATGCTTCCGGCATGGCACGACAGCTTCGCTTCGACACGGATGACCCCGAGTTCCAACGGGGATTCGAAATCGGCGTCCTCTGGGAGCGTCTCGATTCGGATGGGGCGTGCCACATGGCCGTCAGCGCCTCCAACGCGGAGATGGTCCTCCGGGTGGCACAGGTCTTCGGCTGCGAGTTCTCCGGACAGGAGCTCGACGACGATCAGCTGTCCGTCGAGCTCTACCGGGTCAGCAGCTGATCCACTATCTCGTCCCTCGGGCCCGGTGCCGGTACCATCGGGTAGGCCCAAGGGAGCGGAGCAGGTGGTGGACGAACAGCAGGGACCGAAGATCTGTTTGATCGGAGCCGGCGGGATGTCGTTCGGTCCGGTGATGGTGCTCGACGCCATCAACACCCGGCGCACCCGCGGTGCGACGATGATGCTCCACGACATCAGCCCCGAGCGCCTCGAAGTGGCGGTCCGATTCGCCAATCGGACCAACGAGCGCAACGGCAGCCCGATCAGGATCGAGGCCTCGCTCGATCCCGCCGAAGCCATGTCCGGCGCCGACTTCTGCCTGACCAGCGCCGAGGTCGGGCGCTGGCCCCACTGGATCGAGGACTACGAGATCCCGAGCCGCCACGGTTCTACGCAGATCACCGGGGAGAACGGCGGGCCCGGAGCGGTCTTCCACTCGCTGCGGTCGATCAAGACCATGCTCGGCATCTGTGACGACATCGAGCGCTACTGCCCCGAGACGTTCCTCATCAACCTGACCAACCCGCTGAGCCGGGTCACCCTGGCCATCAACACGGCCACGTCCATCCGCAACGTGAGCATGTGCCACGAGTTCGCCGGCGGGGTGGCCCGCATCGCCGGCTTGCTGCGCATCCCGAAATCCAAGATCACCGCCAAGGCGTCGGGCATCAACCACTTCACGTTCTTCACGGACATCCGCCGATCCGACACCGGTGAGGATCTGTACCCCCGGCTCCGCCGGCTGTGGAAGCGGCGCTATTTCGACTACCCGCCGCCCGTCACCGCGGCGGCCAAGCAGCTGGTCAAAGTGCCCTGGGTCCAGATCGCCGTCGAGCAGATGCACACGCCGTTGGTGGCCCACATGTTCCGCGAGTACGGGTTGCTCCCGTGCTCGGTCGACAGCCACATCGGCGAGTACGTCCCGTTCGCCAAGGAGGTCGCCGGGTGGCACCCGGTACCGGTCTACTTCCACGAGGGGGTCGGTTCCCGGGTGGAGAAACTGGTGACCCGCTACGGCAACGGGGACTCGCACGTTCCCATGCACCGGGCCGGCCGGTCGGCGGAGGAGGTGTTCCCGATCATCGGGGCCATGTGGACCGGCAAGGAACGCGCCATCAACGCCGTCAACGTTCCCAACCAGGGCTACGTTCCCAACCTGCCCGACGGGGCCATCGTCGAAGTGCCGGCTACCGCCAACGCCAAGGGAGTCACCCCGACGGTGATGCCGCCGATCCTCGAGCCGCTGGCCGAGTTCATGCGGACGCAGATCGAGTTGCAGGACCTGGTGGTCCGGGCGGCCATCACCGGCGATCCGGCCCTGGCTTTCGAAGCGCTGCGCCGTGACCCCCTCTCACCTCCGGACGAGGCCTCGTGCCGCGCCATCTTCGACGAGATGATGGGGCTGCAGGCCACCGCTCTACCCTTCTGATCGACCAGTCGTGACCGTGCGGACCATCAGCCGGTCAGCGCCACGACCGGGGCGACCAGATGGACGGCCCCGGTCGAGCCCTCGAAGGGGGCCGCTCCGAAGCTGAAGAGACCCCGCCGTCGGAGGCCACCTCGCGGTAGCCGGTGCTTCCGGCGTTGCCGGCCATGGCCACGATGGGCCGGTTGATTGAGGTGCATGCCGCCCATCGATCCGAGGAACCGGGCATCACCGAAGGAGAACAGGCCACCGTCGGACGCCACCAGCCAGCAGCCCCCACCGTCGGCCGTGGCCGCAGGCCCTCGGGGGCGAGCGGTTTGGCGACGGTACGCGGTCGTACACTATGCGGATGGTCTACGGGCACGAATCCTGGATCGCCGTGGTGGTCTTCGGCGGAGTGTTCGTCATCCGTGCCCTGTCCTCACAACGCCGGAAGGGTGGCGGCGGGCAGGGTCGGCCCGCCTCCAAACGCTCGTTCACGAGTTCCGATCTCAGGGCTCCTCTCTCCACCGGATCCTCGGATCCGGTGGAGAGCACCTACTCCGGTGTGCGACCGGGCTGGTTCGCCGATCCCTTCGGACGTCACGACCATCGGTACTGGTCGGGCACCGAGTGGACCGAGCACATCGACGACGATGGCGTACCCGGCACTGATCCGCCGAACACACCCGACCGGGGGCACGGCCCCGACCCGGCGCAGGACGGCTAGACCCACCGGGTCAGGTCTTGGCTGCCTTGGCCTCCCGCTCCTCTTGGTGCTTCTGGATGGCCGACATGACCGCGCCCCCGGCAGCCCCGATGAACTCCGGTCGGTTCTCCGCGGCCCAGTCCCGACTGGCCGTCAGGGTCCGCGACGTCCCCTGGAACTCGGGGATCACGTAGCGGGCCAGTAGCTCGTAGGAGTGGCGTGTGGCCTCGGTGTCGGCCCACTCGTGGCCCATCACCAGAAAGGTGCCGAATCCTTTGGATTGCGTGCGCAGTCGGGCGACCTGTTTGATGGCGTCGTCGACGGTCCCGATGACGGCGAAGCCCGCGGCGTTGAGGGCATCGACCAGTGTCTCGTGATTGGCGGTGTCGGGAGCCAGCGGAAGTGCGGCAACCCGCTGGAAGTAGTCGACCCATTCGGCCAGCCCGAATCCCACGTCTTCGATGGCCTGCTCCTTGGTGTCGGCAAGGTGCATGGGGCCGACCAGGCGCCACTTGCTGCGGTCGATGGTGGTCCCGAACTCGGCGGCCCGCTCCTCCATGACGTCCCAATGGTGGCCCAGCACATCGAATCCCCCCGCCGAGGTGGCGCCGATGGACAACAGGCTGCACCCGAACCGGCCGGCGGCGCGCGGACCGGCCGGCGACACCTGGGCCGCCACCGCCACCTCGGGGTAGGGCCGCTGGTAGGGGCGCATCTGCAGGCGCGCTTTGACCAACGTGAACCAGTCCGTCTCATAGTCGACCGGCTCGTCACCGGCCAGCAGCAGGAGCATGGCCTCGAGCGACTCCTCCATCATGTCCCGTTGCTTGGCCGGATCGATCCCCATCATGAAGGCGTCGGACGGTAGGGCTCCCGGACCCACGCCGATCATCAAGCGCCCGCGGGTCAGATGATCGAGAAGGACCAGGCGGTCGGCCAGCATGAAGGGATGGTGATAGGGGAGCGAGGACACCCCGGTGCCCAGCCGGATCCTGCCGGTGCGTTGGGCGGCGGCAGCGATGAACACCTCGGGCGAGGCGATGATCTCGAAGCCCGCCGAGTGGTGCTCGCCGATCCAGGCCTCGTCGAAGCCCAGCGCGTCGAGATGCTCGATCAATTGCAGATCGCGTTCCAGCGCCAGGGTCGGGTTCTGCCCGACCGGATGGAACGGAGCCAGAAAGATCCCGAACTCGAGGTGGTCAGCTGCGTCCAACGTGGTCATACGGGTGCCTCTCTTCTCATGGTGTCACCAGAATCTTGCCGTGCTCACCGGGTGTGCGCAGGGCCTCGAAGGCACCGGGCGCACCGGCCAGGTCGACCGTCGCCGTGACCAGCTGGCCGGCGCCGGGGACGCCGCCGGCCAGGCGCGCCAGTGTGGAGGCGAATTCGTCGGGTGTGTACCCGAACGAGAACAGCAGCTCGATCTCCTTGGTGACGGCCACGAAGGGTTCGAAGGTGTCGGTGTGCATGCACACCCCGACCACCACGATGCGCGTACGCGGCGGCGCGTCGTCGATGAGGGACTGCACCATGCCCGGCACCCCCACCGCTTCGAAGATCACGGGGTCGGCACTCCGAACCCGCTCCAGTGGTCGTGCGGCGACTCGGTGGCGGGGTCGATGACAACGTCCGCCCCGAAGGCCTCGGCCAGTCGTCGCCGGGTGGGGGAGAAGTCGGTGGCCAGCACCGGTCCGTGCCCGCGACCCTTCAGTGCGGCGATGACCGCCAGGCCCACCGGCCCGCAGCCCACCACCATCGAGGGCTGGCCCGCCTCCAATCCGGACAGGCCGACGGCGTGCTCCCCCACGGCCAGGGGCTCGGTGAGTGCAGCCAGCTCGGTGGGAAGGGAGTCCGGGACGGGGAGCAGCAGCATCTCTTGGAGCACCATGTACTCGGCCAGCGCCCCGGGGTAGGTGTTGGAGTAACCGATCTGCTCGACCCCGTTGTCGCCGACGACAATGGGAACGGAGCACACCCGGGTCCCGATGGGCAGGGCGGGTGTGGTGCTACCGGGCCCGTGGTCGACGAGCTCGGCACAGAACTCGTGTCCGAACACCGCGTCGGCCGTGGGGTCGAGATGGGGCACGCCGACCCGGTCCATCAGCGCGGTGAAGTGGGTGAAATCGGCCAGCGCGTGCAGGTCCGATCCACAGATGCCGGCGGCAAGCGACCGCGCCACCACGTGACCGGGCCCCGGGGACGGATCGTCCACCGTTCCGACCACAAGCTCCCCACCCCGTGTGACAGCAGCGCGCATCCCTCTCCAGTTGGCCGACGGGCCATCCCCTCCGGGGCGAACCGTGCGTTGCGTGGGAGTTTCACACACCACGGCGATTCCTGCGCCTGAGGACGATCGCGGTGTTCCGACGGGCGTGCCTATGCTCGGAGCGCCGACGGGGAGGAACGACCAGTGACAACCGCAGCAGTGGGCCGCCACGCCCTTGAAGCCTGGGAGCTCGTCCGGACGATGCTCGGGGACATGACCGACATGGTGGTGTCGGGGTCCGAGACCGAGCTCGAATTGCTCGAGGGGCTACGGGTGCTCGCACGGGTGACCGCCCTGTGCTCGGAGCTGTCCTTCGACGTCGATCCCGAGGCGCCGTGGTTCTTCAGCATGACGACCGAAGCCCGGCTGGTCGGCGGACCGAATCCTGACGGGGAGTACCACCTGGCGATGATCGACGGCCGCCACCGGTACCGCATCACCGGAACCCAGAACACCGTCACCTACCTCGGCGTCCAGGTGCTCGCCGGTCGGGGGCTGACACCGCGCCGGATGGCGGCTTACGTCTCGGACACCGACCTCGAGACCGACTCCCACGGGTCGTTCTCGCTGGTCCTGGCCTCCGAGGAGCCGACTGCCGCGGAGCTGGCCGGCTCGACCTGGGTCCCGATCCCCGACGACGCCTCAGCCGTGCTGGTGCGTCAGTATGTGGCCGACCGCTCGTCCGAGGTGCTGGCCCGGTTCGCCATCGAGCCTCTCGACCCGCCCGGGGTTCCTCCCCCGCCTACCGACGACGAGATCGCCGAGCAGTGCACTGCCATGGCGTGGACCATCGCCAAACTGATGACACTCCACCTCTCGGTCATGCCGGAGCTCGTCGAGCAGCCCAATCAACTGGTCACCGCCGAGGCAGCGTCCCTCGGCGGCGAGAACACCACCCCGGACAACCTCTACATGCTGGGGACGTTCCGTCTGGCACCCGGCGAATCCCTCCACCTCGAGTTCGTCCCACCGGAAGGGCGTTACTGGAGTGTCACCGCGGAGAACATCTGGCACGAGTGCATCGACACCCGGCGGCGGCGCAGCTCCCTCACCAACGCCGGTGCAGCGTCGGAGGACGGGACCATCCGGGTGGTGATCGGAGCCGAGGAGCCGGACGCCGCGGAGGGGGCCTCCTCCAACTGGATCGACACCGGAGGTCGCCACCGCGGTTTCATCATCTTCCGCTGGCTGGACAACCCCGAACCGCCGGTGGTGCGCACCACCGTGCTCTCGACCCGGCGGTCCTGACACCATGGCCCCACTCCCCTTCACCCGCCAGCAGCTGTTCGACTCGGCGTGCCAGGCCACCCAGCTGGACGACCTCGGCGAGCCCACGTGGCAGGAGGGGCTCGACCTCCTGCTCGAGCATCTGGGTCGATCGGCCCGGTTGAACGGGTTGGGGACGACCATCGTGGAAGCCGAGGTCACCGGCTATCTGTCCAACCGGCTCCGCATCATGGACTGGAGAGCCACCCATCCCGAGGTCGCCCTCGGGACCGTGGACCGTCCCCTGGTCATCTGCGGTCAACCTCGGACCGGCACGACCATCCTCTACGACCTGCTGGCGCAGGACCCGGCCCACCGGGCCCCACTGAGCTGGGAGGTGGACTTCCCGTGTCCGCCACCGGCCACGGCCACGTACGACAGCGATCCCCGCATCGACGAATCACAGGCGACGTCGGACATGGCGGACATGATCATCCCCGGATTCAGTGACTTCCACCCCATCGGGGCCCGCCTGGCCCAGGAGTGCGTGCGGATCACCGCCGGCGACTTCCGCTCGATGATCTTCCAGACCCAGTACGACGTGCCGGGCTACAACAAGTGGCTGCTCCATGAGGCCGACCTCGCCCCGGCCTACCGGTGGCACCGCATCTACCTGCAGCACCTGCAGTCCCAGCACCACGCCGACCGGTGGCTTCTCAAGTCGCCCGCCCACCTGTGGCACCTCGGCGCGCTGGTGTCCGAGTACCCCGATGCCGTGGTCATCCAGACCCACCGCGATCCCCTCAAGGTCGTGGCCTCGGTGAGCGCTCTGGTCGCCCATCTGCGGCGGATGGCCAGTGACCACAGCTCCATCGTCACCGCCGCCGCCGAGTACCGCGACGACATCTTCCTCGGCCTGGACCGGTCGATGGCCGCCCGGCAGGACGGGACGCTCCGGGCCGATCAGGTCATCGACGTGCAGTTCGCCGACTTCATGTCCGATCCGTTTGCCTGCATCGGTTCGATCTACGACCGGTTGGGCGTGGCGTTCACGGCGGATGCGGAGCGCCGCATGCGGGAATTCCTGACGGCCCACCCGGGTGACGGCGGAGGAGGGGGTACCCGGTACACCTTTGTCGACACCGGGCTCGACGAGCACGACCTGCGGGAGCAGGCGTCGACCTACCAGGAGTACTTCGGAGTTCCCTCCGAACCGGTGGTCTGACTGCTCTGGACCGGAAGCCCGGCCCGTCGGCGGCTTCATCCGGTCGGCCCGTGGCTCCGAAGAGACAGTGCCCGCCGGGGTCGGATCATGCGGGCAGCGGTCCGATCCCGGCGTTCACCCGCCCTCGATCAGGTAGCCGCCTCCGGCGTTCCCGGCTCCGGACCGGGGGCGGTGTCGTAGAGTGACCGAATGCCATCTGGTCTGATGACTGCCGCCATCTATGTGGGAGATGGGAAGATCGCCGTCGACCAGGTGTCCATTCCCGAACCAGCCCCGGGCCAGCTACTGGTCGAGGTCTCGGAGTGCGGGATCTGTGGATCCGATCTCCACCTCGTCTTCAGTGGCTATGCCAAACGCGGGGCGATCCTGGGTCATGAGTGGTCCGGCACCGTGGTGTCGACCGACGGAGCCTGTGCCGAATGGGCACTCGGCGATCGCGTGGTCTCCAACCCCACGCCAGGTTGTGGGACCTGCCGGCCCTGTCGGAGGGGTCGTCCGTCCGTCTGCCTGCAACGCCCGCCCTCGGACATGCGGGACATGCGAGGAGCGTTCGCGCAGTACATGGCGGTGTCGTCCTCCAACCTCCTTCGGATACCCGACGCGCTCGACAACCGGGCGGCCGCGCTGGCCGAGCCGACGGCGATCACCCTCCACGCGGTGGAGTTGGCCGATGTGGGCCCGGGCGATCGGGTGCTGGTCACCGGCGGCGGTCCGGTCGGGCTCCTCACGGTGGCCGTACTCCTCGCCCGGGGGGTCACCGACATCACCGTCAGCGAACCGGTAGCGCTCCGTCGTCAGCGAGCCCTGGCCATCGGGGCAACCAAGGCCGTCGACCCGGGCGACCTGGCGAACCCGGGGATGGGGGGCACCGTCTCCGAACCGTTTGCCGTGGCCTTCGAGTGCTCGGGGAACGCGAGTGCGGCCGAGCGGGCCCTCGGGCAGCTGGACTACGCCGGCACCCTGGTCTTCGTCGGCACCGGATCCGAGCCCGCCGCGGTCGACCAGAACCGCATGATCATTCTCGAGCTCGAGGCGCTGGGGGCCTACAACTACAGCGCCGAAGGGTTCCAACCCGCCGTCGATCTGCTCGCCAGCGGCACGATGCCACTCGACCTCCTGATCGAGGAGGACGACGTGCCCCTGGCCGGGGTGATGGGCGCCATGGAACAACTGTCGCTCGGCGAGATCGCAGCCAAAGTACTGGTGAGACCGGAGGCATCATGACGACAGCACCTGCAGTACGACCCCTCATCAACCACGTGGCCATCAGTGTGGACGCCGCGGTGATGGATGAGGCCGGCCGGGCGGCGCTGATCGACTTCTTCGGTGAGGTATTCGGGTGGGTGGAAGGCGACAACAGCACCGAAAAGGGCAACCCCCTCATCCTCTACACCGGCGAGACGCGCCAGTTCCTCTACCTGCTTCCCGCCACTGACGACTTCCTGCGGGCCCCCCGACTCGACCATTTCGGGTTGGAGGTCGCCACGCGCGAGGAATTGGTGGAAATCCTGGATCGGGCCAAGGCGTACCAGAAGAAGGACGACCGGGTGTCCATCATCGATCTCGACGAGATGATCACCCACGGGTCGACTTCGGACTACACCCTGACCAACGCCTACCTCGGGTTCCTCATCCCTCTGATGATCGAGCTCCAGCACATCACCAAGCGCCCGATCACCTGAACCAACAGCGGCCCGTCGGGCCTCAGGAGGGGGCGGGACCCAGTTCGGCGAGCTTCGGTACCACCCGCTCGCCGATCTCCGTCACCCACGCCGCGGGATCCGGCACCAAGGGCATCAACGCCACCAACTCGATCCCGAGTGTGGCGAGCCCGGCCATGCTGGCGACGAAGCCGTCGACGTCGTTCAGGGGATCGACCATCACCAACATGGTCTTCTCGATAGTGGCCGGATCGCGCCCTTCGGCATCGCAGTGCCGGGTGAGCACCTCGAGCTTGTGGGCGACGTCGGCAGGCCCGGCGGCGCCCAACAGATTGCAGGCGTCGGCGTACTGTGCCACCAGTCGGAGGGTCTTCCGCTCGCCACTCCCGCCGATGAGGATCGGAGGTCTCGGCTGCTGGATCGGCCGTGGTGAGCAGATGGTCTCGGCCAGTTGATAGTGGCGGCCGTGGTAGGGGCCGTCGTCGTCGCTCCACATCTGATGGCAGATCTGGAGTGTCTCCTCGAGGCGCTCGAAGCGCTCACCAACCGGTGGGAACGCGACACCGAGGCCCTTGTGCTCGCGCTCGTACCATGCCGCTCCGATGCCCAGTTGGGCCCGTCCACCGGACAGGACGTCGAGGGTGCTGATGATCTTGGCCAGCAGCCCCGGGTGCCGGTAGGTGGCTCCGGTCACCAGCAGGCTCAGCTTGATGCGCCCGGTCAACCCGGCCAGATAGCCGAGCGAGGTGTAGCCCTCCAGCATCGGATCCGTGGCGTTGGCGAACTCCTCCATCTGGAACCAGTGGTCCATCAGCGTGAACATGGAGCAGCCTCCGTCCTCGGCCGCCCGCGCCGTGGCGGACAGGGTCGGGGCCAGTGCTTCTGCTCCTCCGGGGAGGTCGAAGTTGACGAAGTGGATGCCTACCTGCATGGTGCACGTCCTTGTTGGCCGACCAGGTACCGAGCGTATGTCGAGAGCATCAGCCTCCGGTCAGAGC
>Ga0307374_10001591_pt1 | contig 41746 bp, 43 predicted proteins | sample OX3MG_FD_202532 | JGI IMG/M metagenome (GOLD analysis project Ga0307374, IMG submission 202532) | Soil microbial communities from Risofladan, Vaasa, Finland - OX-3 | ecosystem: Environmental > Terrestrial > Soil > Coastal area > Acid sulfate soil | place: Finland: Risofladan, Vaasa | collected...
TTAGATGATGTGCTTGCTCTTCTGCCTGCTCGGACGGACATTTTGGCAGACACGCACCCTGACATTTTAAAACAAATCGAACTTGTACCCGACAAGTCAAAGACGGGAAGTTAAGTATATAGTTCCCCGAGCAAAGTATTGACAAGTCAAACGTAAGCGAATAGAACTATCCCCTTAACGGTCAACTTCCGGAAGCTGGCCCGATGTCGTTCCAGGCTACAAAGAGCGCGTTGATTTCAGAAGTTCCGTGAGGAGGTTCACCTTGCCCGCCCCTGTTCGCCGTGTGGTGACTGGAAAGGATTCGACAGGTAAGGCCGTCTTCATCAGCGATGGGCCTGCTAAGAATGTGCACGAACGTCCGGAGTCCGGGACCACCAATACTGTCCTCTGGGTAACCGATCGGATGCCGGCAAGCCTTTCCGATTCGGGCAACGCGGGAGGGCGAAAAATCGGCGTCGAGCCTCCCCCCAGCGGCACCATTTTCCGGGTCGTCGAGTTCGCTCCGGAAAAAAACGTGAAAACCGATTTCGAGACCCGGCTGAGCCTGATGCGAAATATCAGACTGGGGCCGGAAGGGCCCTCGCGTGACAAGCCCCGCCATCCGGGCATGCACCGGACCGCGACGATCGACTACGCCCTGATTTTGTCCGGCGAAATCGACCTTCTGCTCGATGACAGCGAGGTCCACCTGAAGACCGGCGATACCGTCGTGCAGCGCGGAACCAATCATGCCTGGGTAAACCGCGAAGATGAGCCTTGCCGGATCGCCTTCATCCTGCTCGACGCTAAAGACTGACCGGGACGACTGCCGGTTTCGTATTGCGCCAGCCGGTTTCCCGCTCGAAAGACAGGCCGGCCCCCGGCCGACCTGCCGGGCGGATCCACTTCAGGCCAAATGGGGTTTGAGACGGGGGAGGAACGCGCATGTTCTCGACAAAATGGCAGACGTCTCCACGAAAGTACGGCGTAACCATCGACCGCGACGTCGCCATTCCGGTTCGCGATGGCGTCACGCTCGATTCGGATATTTTCCGGCCCGATTCTCCGGGGAAATTCCCGGCGCTGCTCGCCGTTCACGCCTATCCGAAAGCCACGCAGTCGATGCAGATGATGCCCATCGGATTCTCCTTTGCGCGGGGTTTTATCGAGTCGGGCGACTTCAATTTTTACGTTCGCCGCGGTTACGCCTTTCTGATCATCAACATCACCGGCAGCCACAAATCCGGCGGCATCTTCGGCAATATCGATCCGCAATCCATCGAGGACGTGTGCGAAGCGGTGCAATGGACCGCCCGGCAGCCTTGGTGCGACGGCAACGTCGGGATGACGGGCGTTTCTCATTTTTCGCGCGCCGCCAAGCGCGTCGCCGCCCTGAATCCGCCTCACCTGAAGGCGATCTTTTCCCCCTACGGCTGGACCGACATGTATCGCGATTGCTATTACCACGGGGGAATCCTGAACCACGGATGGATCGGGCACTGGGTCAGGAACAATAGCCCGTACTTCCGGGCCAAGAATACGCTGCGCGAGCAATGGGGCGAGGCGAAATACAAAGAGGCCATCGAAGCGGCCCTGGGCGACCGCGAGATCACGGCGATTCCCTACCTGGCCGATGCCTTGCGCAACCCGGATGCCGGCGCGAATTCGATCGTCGTCGATCTGCTGGTCAACAATCTCCGCAACGATTTCTACAAAGCGCGTTCGGTGAATTTCGAGAACACCAAGTTGCCGGCCTATTTCGGAGGCGATTGGGGCATTTACGGGATGCACCTGCCGGGAGACATCCGCGCGTTCGAGAAATGGAAGGGCCCCAAGAAAATGAGCATGGGCCCGCCGGTATATCTCGATCGCCCCGTTTATCAATACGCCTACGAATCGCTGCGATGGTTCGACCACTGGCTCAAGGGCAACGACACGGGCATTCTGAACGAGCCGCGCGTGCATCTTTTCGTCGTCGGCGCCAATGAGTGGAAAACAGCCGAAGAGTGGCCGCTGCCGGAAACCAAATGGACCCCGTTTTACCTGCACGCGAACGGATTGCTGAGCGAGCACGAGTTCTGGCCGAATGAAAGCCCGACGACCTACGAGGATTCGCCCTTTCACCACGGCGGCGCGCAGTTCATGACACCGCCCATGGTGGAGAACACGGAAATCTGCGGCCCGATCGCCCTGAACCTCTACGGATCGACGACGGACACCGAAGTGCTTTGGTTCGTCTCACTGTGGCACGCGGACGCCGAGGGGCGCGAGACGCTGCTGACGCGGGGATGGCTGCGCGGATCGCAACGCGCTCTCGATCCCGACGCCTCGACGCCGTGGCAACCCGTGCATCGGCACACGAAGCGGGACCCCCTGAAGCCCAATCAGATTTACGAGTTCAATATCGAGGTCCGTCCGTACGCGATTCTGCTCAAGGCGGGAGAGCGGTTGGGAATCAAAATCAAAAGCGCGGACAGCGACGACGAGGTTCGGAATTCACTCGAGGCGGTGGCGACCGGGCATCTTTCCCGCAGGACTGGCTCTCACGTGACGATCCATCACGATGCCGACCACCCCTCTCACCTGTTGCTCCCCATTACCAGAGGCAACCGCATCGGCACCTACATCTCCGGCGGCAAGCTCCCCCCGTTTCAGCGTCCGTAATCTGTCGTGAGTACGACCGCGTGCGCCGTCTCGCCATCGCGAGACGGCGCACTTCTGGTCTGGCGGCCGGGTGCGCTACATCGACGGCGCAAACACCTTAATGCAACCGCAGCCGCCATTAGCGTTGGTTTCGGGCACGAAAACCTTGCCCGTGACGTCGCTGGCCGCGACGGAATGTGCCTGGCCGCTGGTCGGTATTTTCTGGACCAGTTTATTGGTCAGCGCGTCGATCACGAAGACCGCATTGAGACTGGCCGAACCGGTGTAATACTGGCGGTTCTTGCTGCTGTAGGCGACCTCGTCGGCCCCGCCGGCCCCATGGATCGTGGCGACCACCTTGCCCGACCTGGCATTCATGACGAGGAAAACCGGCGCCAAGCCATGACGATGGCCGTTGGCCGTGCAGCCAAGCAGGAAATTCTGGCCGGGCCCAAAAACCAAGCCATTCGGATGGCAGCCCTCGACCGGCAACGTCTTGACAAGTTTGCCCTCGGGGCTGATCACCGCGACGCCACCCTTCTTCGGGTCATGGTCGAACTCGGGAACCGAAAAATAGAACATGCCGTCGGCGGGATTATAGGCCGGCTGTTCGAGGCCGTCGGTCGCATTCGGGAACGGAATCCTGGCGATGACCTTATGCCGCGTGGTCGAAATCAGCGTCGCAAACGGGGGATTGTCATCGCCATTGCCGCCGGCGAGAACGTGGTCTTTGGGATCGTAGGCGATCTCGTCGTAACGGCCCTTGCCGCCGGTCGAGACGACGGCAACGATCTTCATCGTTTTGAGATCGACCTCCTTGGCGGCGCTGTCGCCATCGCCGAGCCAGGCGACGTCGTCGTAGGTGAGGACGCCGGCCGGCCCGGAAATGCCGAAATCGACCTTTCCATTCACCTTCTTGGGCCCTACGAAGCCGGGAACGCTACCGACGAACTTGTCGGTCCGGGCATCGAAGATGTCGAGCTGGCCGTTGTCGCGATCCGAGAGGTAATAGCGCTGCTGTTTTTGATCGACCCAGCTGATATCGAACCCTGTCAGCTGCTTGCCGGGGATGGTCATCGTGGCGACTTGCTTGAGTTTTTGGGCGCCCTGTGCGGGGCCGGCCATTGCGGGCGCCGCCGCGAGCGCGGCCGATAAGAACACGAACAAAATTTTCAGACGCATGGTCACAATCGTTCCTCCTCCAAGAGAATTGCCGCGCAGCAGATCGATTCCAGGATTTCCATTCTGGCGTCCCGAGAGAGGGCAGTATACATCGCCCGGCTCGTTCGCAAACCACAATTTCGCCTCGGGGCCTCTTCCCCAATGCGAGCGCATTGCCCCGGCGCCGGAGATCCCTGTACCATCGGGCAGGAAGGCGCATTTCGACGCTGCGGCCAAACGTGAGTCTACGGCGGGGATCGAATCCGAGAGCTGGAATTTTGGCGCCGATTCGAATCCAGCACGCTTCCGCGCAAGTTCCAGCCGCCGAGAAACGATATGACCACACCATACCGGGCCGACCACGTGGGCAGTTTCCTCCGGCCGGCCGAATTGCTCGAAGCCAGGCGCAACGCCGCCAGCGATCCCGAGCGGCTGCGCGCACTGGAGGACCGTCACATCCTGCGCGTGCTGGCCCGGCAGAAGGATATGGGCTTCGAGATCTTCACCGACGGAGAGTTGCGCCGGCGCAACTTCATGAGCGATTTCACCGATGCCGTCTCCGGTTTCGACCTGGGCGACGCGGTCGAGCGCTCCTGGCAGGCCGGCCAGGCCAAGCAAGCCGGTGTGAGCAGCGTGACCGGCATCGTCACGGCAAAATTGCGGGCGGCGCGGCCGCTGACCGGGCACGAACTGCCATTCCTGCGCGAGCACAGCCCCGGCGCGATCAAGATCACCTTGCCGAGCCCGACGCAGTTCCCCGCGATCGCGTTCAAGGCGGGCATCACCGACCGGGCCTACGCGGACCGCTCCGCGCTGCTCCGGGACATCGTGGAGATCATGAAGGCCGAACTCGCCCGGCTTTCGGCCGAGGGCGCCGCCTACATCCAGATCGACGCGCCTCGCTATAGCTATTTCATGGATCCGAAATGGCGCCGGTGGATCGCGGCGGAGATGAAGAGCGATCCGGATGCTCTGCTCGACGAATCGATTCGCGCCGACAACGCCTGCTTCCAGGCGGCGCGCCGGCCCGGCGTCACGCTAGCCATGCATCTGTGCCGGGGCAACAATCGCAGCCACTGGTACGCGGAGGGCGGCTACGACGCCATCGCCGAGAAGCTTTTGGGGACGATGCAAGTGGATCGCTTCCTGCTCGAGTACGACGACGAGCGGTCGGGCACATTCGAGCCGTTGCGATTCATCCCCCGAGGCAAGATGGTAGTGCTGGGCCTGGTCAGCTCGAAGCGGCCGCAGATGGAAAGTCCCGACGCGCTGGCGCGCCGCGTCGAACAGGCGGCCCGTTACGTTCCCTCTGAAAATCTGGCCCTGAGCCCGCAGTGCGGTTTCGCTTCGACGGCGGAGGGGAACCTGCTGACCGAGGACGAACAATGGGCCAAACTGGCCTTGGTGGTGGAAACGGCCCGGCTCCTCTGGGGTTAGGCGGCTTCCGGGTTACGCCTCGCCGGCGGCGTCGATTTCGGCGAACGTTTCCTTGGCGATTTTGAAGAAGGTGTTGGCGGCCGGCACGCCGCAGTAGACGGTGGCTTGCAGCAAGACTTCTTTGATCTCCTCGCGTGTGGCGCCGTTGCGCAAGGCGCCCCGCGCGTGCAACGGAAACTCGTCGGTGCGGTTCAGGGCGATGAGCATGCCCAGGGTGATCAGGCTGCGCTGCTTGCGATCGAGCCCCGGCCGCGTCCACATCTCTCCCCAGGCGTACCGGGTGATCAGATCCTGAAACTCCCGATTGAAGTCGGTGCGATTGGCAAGCGCCCGGTCGACGTACTGGTCGCCGAGAACCGCCCGCCGCGTCGTGATCCCTTGCTCAAACCGTTCCCGTTCGTCCACTGGCCCTCCTCAGGAAGTCAAAAAACGGATCAGCTCGCCGTTGAACGGCTCGGGCGCTTCCAGATTCGAGAGGTGCGCCGTGTCGAGCTCGGCGTAGCGAGCGCCGGGAATCTGGGCGGCAAGAAAGCGGCCGTCGGCGGCAGGAATGGCCGGATCCCGGGTCCCGGCGATGACGAGCGTGGGCAGCCGGATCGAAGAGACCGACGGGCGGAAATCGGCGTCGCGAAGCGCCTCGCAACAGGCGACGTATCCCTCGATCGGCGTTCTCTCGAACATGCGCCGCACCTCCTGGACCACCCGAGGCGAGCGGGCGCGGAAATCGGCCGACAGCCATCGCTCGGCGATTGCGGCGGAGGCCGCTGGCAAGCCTTCCCGGCGCATCCGATCGATGCGCGTGTTCCACATCTCCACGGTACCGATTCGCGCGCCGGTGTTGGCGAGAACGAGGCGCGCGAAGCGGCCAGCCGCATGCAGCCCCAGCCACATGCCGATCATCCCGCCCTGCGAAAGCCCGCAGAAATAGGCCCGCTCCAGGCCGAGCGAGTCGAGCAGCCCAACCACGTCGCCGCCAAGCTGTTCGATCGAGTACGGCCCGGCGGGAACCGACGTCTGGCCGTGCCCGCGCGTGTCGTAACGCAGAACCCGGAACCGCCCTTCGAGCGCCGCAGCCTGCCCGTCCCACATACTGAAATCGGTACCGAGGGAATTCGAGAAAATCACCACGGGCGCCTCGGCCAGCCCCGTCAGTGAATAATGGACGCGCAAATCGCCCACCTGCAGGAAACTCATCGATTCATCTCCGCTTCGGGCGCCGCCTCCGGCCGAAACGAGGCGTGCGCCGCCAAAACCCGATCGATCAAGGCTTGGGTTGCGCCCAGGTACTGCTGCGGATCGAACAGGCGGTCGAGCTCGCTCGCCGGCAGTTGGCTCGAAAATGCCGGGTCCCCGGCGAGAATATCGCGCAGGTGGCGATTTTCCGTTTGCGCCCGGCGGCAGGCCTCTTCCAGCAGGTCGTGCGCCGCCTGGCGGCCGATGCGGCCCGCCAAAGCCATCTGCACCGCTTCGGAAAAGATCAATCCGTGAGTGACGTCGATATTGCGGCGCATGCGCTCGCTATCGATTTCGAGGCCCGCCACGGTTTCGCGTAAATGGTGCAGGGCGCCGGCAGCCAGGCTGATGATCTCCGGCATTACCTCCCATTCGGCGTTCCATCCGCCCAGGCCTCGCTCCTGTTCCTGCACCATCGCGGTGAGCATCGTGCTCGCCAACGCGGGAAGGCGGATTGCCGCGGCCAGCACCACCGCCGAGGTTACCGGGTTGCGTTTGTGCGGCATCGCCGAAGATCCGCCGCGGCCCTCCCCGGCGGGCTCGAACAGCTCGGCGACCTCGGTCTGCATTTGCAAAGAGATGTCGCGAGCAATCTTGCCCATCGTCCCCGCGCATAGGGCGAGTACGGTGGCAATTTCCGCAACGCGATCCCGGTGCGTGTGCCAGGCCATGGGCGGCACGCCGAGTCCGAGTTCCTCGCCCAGCGCCCGGGCCACTTGGATACCCCGGTCGCCCAGCGCGGCGAGCGTCCCGGCGGCGCCGCCCAGTTGCAGCACCAGCACCCGGTGGCGCGCCTGGTCCAGACGATGCCGGTGCCGATCCACCGCGTCGAGCCACCCGGCCACCCTCAGCCCGAACGTGATAGGCAGGGCCTGTTGCAGCCAAGTGCGGCCCACGCAGGCCGTGGCGCGATGCCGGCGGACCAATTGTTCCAGGGAGGCGGCGAAACGTCCCAGTTCTCCGCCGATTCGATCGAGCGCCCCGCGCATCTGCAGAACGAATCCGGTGTCGATGGCGTCCTGGCTCGTCGCACCCCAGTGGACGAAACCGGCGGCTTCCGGATTGGCCTTCGCCACCAGACGGGTGAGCTGTTTGACCAGGGGAATGGCGATGTTGCCGGCCGGAGCGGCGGCCTGGGCCAACGCGGAAAGGTCGAACAATTCGGCCCGGCACTGGGCCGCAATGGCCGGGACGGCCGCGGCGGGGATCACACCTTCCCGAGCCTCGGCGCGGGCCAGGGCAGCCTCGAAGTCCAGCATTGCCTGAACGCGAGCCCGGTCGGTCCAGAGATTATCGACGGCTTCCCAGCCGAACAATGGGCCGAGCAGACTCACCCTGCCATTGTCGCCGATTCTCAGCAATCGAAGAAGACCGTTTCCCCCGCACCTTGCAGAATGACGTTCCACTCCAGCCGGCCGTCCTGCCCCTGTTTTTTCTTCGCAATCAACGTCTCGCGGCGCGCAGGCTCGACCATCTTCAGAAGGAAATCCTCCGCATTGGCCGGCTCATCCGGGAAATAGATTCGCGTGACCAGCCGCTTCAGCAGACCGCGGGCAAAGACCGAGACGACGATGTGAGGCGCCTGAAGGGCATCATCGGGACCCGGCACGCGACCCGGCTTGATGGTAGAGAAATGGAATTCCCCCTCGGCGTCGATCGGGATTCTTCCGAACCCTCGAAATCCCTCCTCGACCGGTTTGTCCTGGGTGTCTTCGGGGTGAGCGTATTTGCCGTGGGCGTTGGCCTGCCAGATTTCCAACAGCGCGTCCGGCACCGGCTGGCCATCGCCGTCGAAAACGCGCCCCTGAATCGTTACCGGCTCGCCGGAAACGCCGGGACCGGCGAGCTGATCGCTGTTCATCCAATCGGCTCCGATGGAAAAAAACGGCCCGACAGTTTGCGACGGAGTTGTTCGCAGGCTCATGTCACTTGTTCTCCCACGGCATAGACTGGCGGCCGGCAAGAATCAGATCGAACCGGTAGCCGAGCGCCCATTCCGGAACGGTGGTTTCCCAGTCGAAGATGGAGATCATCCTTTTGCGCGCGTTCTCGTCAGGAGTGCTGTTGTAGACGGGATCGAAATCCAAAAGCGGGTCGCCCGGGAAATACATCTGGGTGACCAGGCGCGTGGCGAATGCCGGTCCGAACACGGAGAAATGAATGTGGGCCGGCCGCCAGGCATTATAGTGGTTTCGCCAGGGATAATTGCCCGGCTGGATCGTCACGAACCGGTAGCGCCCTTCGTCATCGGTGAGCGTCTGTCCGAAACCGGAAAAGTTCGGATCGAGCGGCGCGTCATGCTGGTCGAGTCCGTGCAGATAACGCCCGGCCGCGTTCGCCTGCCAGACCTCGATCAATGTATTGCGCACGGGCCGCGCGTTCTCGTCGAGCACGCGCCCGCTGACGACAATCCGCTCTCCGTGCGGCTGGCCCGGATGCTGACGTGTCAGGTCGCAAGCCGACGCGCCGATCATTCCCGCATCGAACACAGGCCCCGTCACTTCCGAAAGCGTGTGCGGCAAATAGATCAACGGCTTCATCGGCGCCCGCTTGATGGACGAACGGTACGCGGGATGCGAAAAAGGCGGTTGCGTTCCCAGAAACGGACGCCTATAGCCTGGCAAGTGAGCCATTTCCCTTCCCTCCTGACTGCCCGTTCGGCGCAATCGGGCCCCGGCCGGACTACTCATTCTACTCCGATCTCACCGGCTCGCCGCGAGCCTCTTTGGCGCGAGCCTGCCGGCCTCCCGGCGCGGGCCAAGTGGCGGGCGCGCGCCGCAGCCGCCGGTGAACGGCAGCCTGTTTTAGCGCCTCGCGCGAAAATTGCGGATGGACGAGCGGCCGCCGGGCGTCAGCTGGCGGACCACTCGATGGGAAGGCCCACGTAGTTTTCGGCGAGGGACTCCGAGGCGGCGCGCGAACCGGTGACGTAATCGAGTTCGGCAAGCTGGCGGCGGCGGTCGAAGGCGGTATCGCTGGCGAAGCGATGCAGCATGGACGTCATCCACCAGGAAAAGCGCTGCACCTTCCAGGTACGGCGCAAGCAGATGGCCGAATACCTGTCGAACAGGTCGCGCTTGCCGGACTGGTAAAATTCGGCCAGCGCGCGGGCGAGCACTTGCACGTCCGCGACGGCCAGATTCAGGCCCTTGGCGCCGGTGGGCGGGACGATGTGCGCCGCGTCTCCCGCGAGAAACAGCCTGCCGTATTGCATCGGCTCGGCGACGAAACTGCGCATGCCGGTGACGCTCTTCTGCAATACGGGGCCTTCGGTGAGCTTCCATTTGCCGTCCGCGGTGGCGAAACGCGTGTGCAGTTCCTGCCAGATGCGATCGTCGGACCACTGATTGACGTCCTCGTCGGCCGCGCATTGCAGGTAGAGGCGGCTGAGCGTCGGCGAGCGCATGCTGAGCAAGGCGAAGCCGCGCTCGTGATACGCGTAGATCAGTTCGTCATTCGCAGGCGGCGCTTCGGCGAGAATCCCCAGCCAGCCCAGCGGATAGGCGCGTTCATAGAGGGTGAGTACGCCTTCCGGAATCGAGGCGCGGCATACGCCGTGGTACCCGTCGCACCCGGCGATGAAATCGCACGAGATCTCGTGCGCCTCACCCCCGGCGTGGAAACGGATTTTGGGCGGCGAGGCGGGACGGCGGCCGAAGTCGGTGCCGGCGAAATCCTGGATGCGGTCGCCATGGGCCTCGTAGAAGATGCGACCGCCGGCGGCAAGGCGCGCCTCGGCCAAGTCGGCGGTGACGTGATTCTGGCCGTAGATGGTGATCGAGCGGCCGCCGGCCAGTTCCTTGAAATCGAGGTGGTGGCCGCGGCCGCCGAAGCGCAACTCGATGCCGTAGTGCGTGAGGCCTTCCCGCTGGAGGCGCTGGCCGACGCCGGTCTTGACGAGAAGGTCCACGGTGCCCTGTTCGAGAACGCCGGCGCGCACGCGATCCTCGACGTACTGGCGGCTGCGAGCCTCGATGACAACCGAGTCGATACCCTCCAGATGAAGCAGGTGCGAGAGGACGAGTCCGGCCGGACCCGCTCCGACAATTCCGACTTGTGTGCGAAGGTTCGTTTTCCCGTTCTTTCCAAGCAGCAGGGATTTCCGGGGATTCGACGTCCCGCGGGCTGCGATTCTTACGCCGTGGCTTGCCGGCGCAGTTTACCAGATGCGTCCTTGCCGTTTTTTTTCAAAGCCCTGCGCCCGCCACACCATCCTTCAAGCGCACTGCGATTATAATCGCAACTTCCGGTTTTCCTAAAGCCCGAGAGGAGTTCGATGAGAGAAGCTGTCGTAGTTGCCAGTTCGCGAACGGCGCTCGCGAAATCACACCGCGGCTCGTTCAACATGACGCGCCCGGACGAGCTGGCGGCGCACTGTATCCGGGACGTGCTGCGAAAGACGCCGCCAATCGACCCCCGGGAAATCGAGGATGTGATATTGGGATGCGGATACCCGCATGGGACCCAGGGGCATAACGTTGCCCGAATCGCGGCGATGCTGGCCGGCCTGCCCACGTCGGTCGCCGGAACCACAGTCAACCGGTTCTGCTCTTCCGGCCTGCAGGCCATCGCCATGGCGGCCCACCAGATCGTCCAGGAGGGGGTCGATATCGTCATTGCCGGCGGCGTCGAAAGCATCACGGCGCTGGCCCGGGACAACAGCCCGCATCCGGAACTCCAGAAGCGGCTGCCGGGTCTGTACATGGTGATGGGCGAGACGGCCGAGGTGGTCGCCAAGCGATACAAGATAGGCCGGCAGGTGCAAGACGAGTACGCGCTGCTCAGCCAACAACGCACCGCCCGCGCCCAGCACATGGGTTTCTTCCGGGACGAAATCGCTCCTTTGCCAGTCACTATGTCCATCGTCGACAAGAAAACCGGCGAAAGGACCGGTACGCGAGAGGTTCTTTGCGATCGCGATGAATGCAACCGGCCCGATACCACGCTCGAGGGCCTGCGCGCTCTCAAGCCTTACTTCGATCCCAATAGCGAACAGGGAACCGTCACGGCGGGGAACTCCTCGCAACTCTCCGACGGGGCCTCGGCCACGCTTCTCATGTCCGCCGAGCGCGCCCGGCAACTGGGCCTGGCCCCTCTCTTGACGTTTCGCGGCTTCCAGGTTGCCGGCTGCGATCCCGATGAAATGGGCATCGGACCGGTTTTCGCCGTGCCCAAGTTGATGAAGCGCAGCGGCCTGACCGTGCAGGATATCGATTTGTGGGAACTGAACGAAGCGTTCGCGGTGCAGGTGGTCTATTGCCGCGACCGCCTGTGTATCGATCCCGAGAAGCTGAACGTGAATGGCGGTTCCATTTCGCTCGGCCACCCCTTCGGCATGACCGGTTCGCGACTGGTCGGAACCCTGGCCCATGAAATGGCGCGCCGGCATGCGCGTTATGGCGTGGTGACGATGTGCGTCGGCGGAGGGCAAGGGGCGGCCGGGCTGTTCGAAGCATCCGCCTAGCTCTATTTACCCGTCAGCCCGTCTTTATGCCGGGATTCGGAACCGGTCCGGCCCCCAGCCCTGCCACCGGCGAAGGACGAAGGCCTCCGGCACGCACGGGCCAGCCGATGGAAAATCGGGACACCGATTCGCTATGAGCCGGAAGCAGGCCCGTATAGTATATTCACGAACGAAATGAACAGCAGATGGCCTCATCCACGCTTCGTCTTTGCCATCGCGCCGGGGCGCCCGTAGTGCTTCACCGCCCCGCATCTCCACCACGCAACGTAATCGTTCCACAAAATCCGAAGGGGTTGTGCGACCGATGCGCACGAAACTGACGCGGGAACAGACCGTCGGATTTTGGGCTGCCTGGACGGGCTGGACGCTCGACGGGATGAGTTCGGTCATCTACGCGCTGGTCATGGCGCCGGCCCTCACCGAACTGCTGCCCAAATCGGGGATGAAAAGCACGCCCGAGAACATCGGCTTCATCGGATCGATCCTGTTCGCCCTGTTTCTCATCGGCTGGGGGCTCTCCTTTTTGTGGGGGCCGATCGCGGACCGGTTCGGCCGCGCCAAGGTGCTCGCCGGCACGATTCTCATGTACGGGATATTCACGGCGGCCGCCGGATTTTCCCAGACCGTTTGGCAGCTGGCCATCTTTCGCCTGCTGGCCGGCGTGGGGATCGGGGGCGAATGGTCGCTCGCGGGAACCTACGTGGCCGAGGAATGGCCCGAAGACCGGCGCAAGATGGGCGCCGGATACCTGCAAACCGGCTACTATTTCGGCTTCTTTATCGCGGCCGCGCTCAACTACACGATTGGCGCCCGCTTCGGGTGGCGCGCCATGTTCTTTGCCGGCCTCCCGGCGGTGGTCCTCGCGCTGCTCATCGCCGTTCGCGTCCCGGAGCCGGAACGCTGGAAGCGGAGCGCCAAAGAGCCCCGCAAGCCACGCCAAGCCGGTGCGCTCCGGCGCATCTTCCAGGGCGAATATCGGCGCAAAACCCTCGTTATGTCCGGTCTGTTGACTGTGGCGATTGTCGGCCTGTGGGCCGGGGCGGTCTACGAGCCGACGGCCGTCATCATCATGGCGCGACACATGGGAATATCCGCGCGCGGCGCCACGAAGCTGGCATCGGCCGCCACGGCGCTGCTTTCCATCGGCACGATCCTGGGTTGCCTGGCCGCTCCACCCATCGCGGAATGGCTGGGCCGCAAGAAGGCGCTGGGCTTCTATTTTGCCGGGATGGGAATTTTCATCCTCCTCGGTTTTGGCCTGACCTTCTACATGCCGCACGGTCTGAACTGGTTCATCGCGACCCTGTTTTTCCTGGGCTTCTTCGGCGGGAACTTCACCCTGTTCACCCTGTGGCTGCCCGAGCAATACGACACTTCCGTGCGCGCCACCGCCTTCGCCTTCGCCACATCCTCGGGCCGCTTCCTGGGCGCCGGGGCCAATTTCCTGATCGCGGCGATGGTTGCCAGGATGGGGACGATCGGCACGCCGGTCGCCTACACGGCCGTTGCGTTCGGGCTCGGCCTGCTGCTGATTCCGTTTGCCACGGAAACGCGCGGCGAGGTCCTGCCCGATTGAGCCGTGCCCGCCCACGTTACTAGAAAAAGTCCGCCGGTTTGGCTGCCCATTCAATTTCATCGCCGCCGCAAGTTATAATCGCAAATGAAATGCCTGGCTTCTTCGCCAACCTGCTGCGGGTTCTGCAAAACCGGGACATGCTGTTCCTGTGCCGCCATCTGCTCTCCTCGCGCGGCGAAGCCTCGCAGACGGCGCTCGCGCAGCAGATCATCGCCGCCATCGCCGAGATGGATTCGGGCGAACGCTCGAATTTTTTCGAGATTCTGGACCGCGAATTCGCGCCGGACGAAGCCGCCATCGGCCGCGCGGCGGCCGACTATCTAAAGAAGCCCGGCCTGGATACGCTCTCCGCGCTTTCGGCCATCGTCGAAGCGCCGCGCCAGGAACTCTTCCGCCGGATCAACACCGCGCCGCACGGCACCGAAACGCTCGTCGCCATGAGGCGCGAGCTCCTCGCCGAGATGACCTCATCGGGCGCCCGATTCGAGGCGGTCGACGCCGACCTGAAGCACCTGTTCCGTTCCTGGTTCAACCCCGGCTTCTTGCGGCTCGAGCGAATCAGCTGGCAAACCTCCGCTTTCATCCTCGAGAAACTGATTCACTACGAATCCGTGCACGAAATCAACGGCTGGGCCGACCTGCGGCGCCGCTTGCAAACCGACCGCCGCTGCTTCGCCTTCTTCCATCCCGCTCTGGCCGACGAGCCGATCATTTTCGTCGAGGTCGCGCTCGAAAATAAGCTCTCCGCGAATATCGAGCCGCTGCTCGATACGAAGGAGCCGGTGCTCGACCCCAAGCGCGCGGACACGGCCATTTTTTATTCCATCAACAACTGCCAGCAGGGACTCCGCCACATCCCCTTCGGCAATTTCCTGATCAAACAGGTGGTCGCCGAAATCGCTGCGGAGCTGCCGAACATCAAGACGTATGGCACGCTTTCGCCGCTGCCGCGCTTTGCGTGCGCTTTGCGCGACAACGATAACGAACTGGGGTTCACGCCCGGGCGTCTCGGGCGTCTGCTGGCGGATTTCTCGGAAGAATTGACCGTCGGCGGCGGGAACGGCGATCTCGTCAAAGCCTTTTTCCATTTGCTCGAGCGGCCGCTCGAACATCGCGAGGCCTTGGCCGAGCCGCTCGAACGTCTCGCTTTTGCCTATCTCACCCAGGCGCGCCGCCGCGACGGCAGGCTCTACGATCCCGTCGCCGCATTCCACCTCTCCAATGGCGCGCGCCTGGAGCGCGTAAACGCCTTCAGCAACCTGCGTCCCTACGGCATGGAAGCTTCGGTCGGCGTCACCGTGAACTACCGCTACTTGCCCGCGGACTTCGAAGAGAATCATGAGCGCTTCATTCGTGGCGGCCGGATCAGCGTGTCCGGCGGTTTGCTTCGGGAGAGCCGGCTCGTCAGAGCCGCCTGGTGACCGGCCCCGCTATTTGGGAGCCACTCGGAAGGTTCCTTTCCGGCAAAACCCCGTGGGTCCGGCGCGATCGGCAGGCAAAAACTCCCTGAAAATGCCGCAACCAGATAGCGAGACCCGAACCGGGGTCGAAAAAAACCAGAAATCCTACGACGTCATCATCGTCGGAGGCGGCTCGGCGGGCGCGGTTCTGGCGGCGCGACTGAGCGCCGATCCCCGGCGCAAGGTGCTGCTGCTCGAAGCCGGCCCGGATTTCGCCCCCGATGGTTATCCCTCCGTTCTGAAGGACGCCAATGCCATCGTAGGTTTGCCCGCCTTCAATTGGCCGTATCACACCGAGGATGCCCTGCGGCTTGGGCACGACATCGCCGTGCCCCGTGGCCGGGTCATCGGCGGTAGCTCGGCGGTGAATGCGGGTGTGGCCATGCGCGCAAGACCTGCCGATTTTGCGCGTTGGGCCCGGCGCGGGATCGAGGGATGGTCCTGGCCGGAGGTGCTCGCGGCCTACAGGGCCATGGAGAATACGCCGGCCGGCGATGACGCCTGGCATGGCCGCGGCGGTTCCTTCCCGATCCGCCAGCGCGCCCCGGAGGAGAACACTCCATCGGTGCGCGCCTTCGTCGACGCCGCCGAAGCGATTGGCTTGCCGCGCGTATCGGATTTCAACGGGGCGACGCAGTACGGCGTCGGCCCCTATCCGCTCAATGTCGTCGGCGGAGTGCGAATCAATACGGGGATTGCCTATCTCACAGCCGCCGTCCGCGCCCGGACCAACCTCACGATCCAAGGCGATACGGAAGTGGACGCCGTTGTTTTTGAGGCTAAGCGCGCCATCGGCGTGAAGCTAGCCGACGGCAGGGTTCTCCCGGCGGGCGAGGTCATCCTGGCGGCGGGCACATTCGGCAGCCCGGCCATTCTCATGCGATCGGGCATCGGGCCGTCCGAACATTTATCCGCACTGGGCATCCCGCCAATCGCCGATCTGCCGGTGGGCAACCGGTTGCAGGATCATCCCTTTTTCTACAACGTCTACGCGCTCAAGCGCGAGGCAAACACCATGCGGCCGGCGACTGGCGCGATCGTCTGGACGCGCTCGCGGAGGGCGCAAGCCGGCGATCTCGATCTGCAAATCGCGTGCACGCATCTGGCCGACCCGAATGCGAGCCCGACCGGTTGCTCGAAGCCGTCGAGCTTTCGCGGAAGATCGCGCGGACCGCGCCGCTTTCGGCCATGATCGATTTTGAAATGGCACCGAGAAACGCCGTGGAGAACGGGGAGGCGCTGCGGGCGCACATCGTCGCGAACGTCACCGCCTACCAGCATCCGACGTCGACGGCGCCCATGGGAACCGATTCCGACCCGGCTGCCGTCGTCGACGCCTGGGGCCGGGTGCGCGGCGTGGAGGCGCTGCGCGTCGCGGACGCGTCGATCATGCCCGAAATCCCATCGGCCCCGACGAACGTGGCGACCATCATGATCGCCGAGCGCATCGCGGCTAAACTGGCCGCCTGAGCGCGCCTGCGGCGCTATCGCGAAGGCCGATTGGGCACGCGCCTAGGGGAAGCGAGGCCATGAGTTTCCGGGACTCTTCTTCCGTGAACGCGCGCAGGGTTTCGGTTTTGATGGCGCCGTCCGAGGCGAGACCCAGCAGCGCTTTCGTACAGGCCTCGTCGCTCGGAGCCTCGCAGATTACGAAACCGTCGTAGCGGCCGAGCGTCATGTAGAAGGCTTGTATTTTGCCGCCGGCAGCCTTGACTACTTCCTTGGCCTTGTCCAGCCGCTTCGGGCTGTCCTTGAGGTTTTCCATTCCTTTCTGGGTCCACTGAAAAAGCGTGATGTAGGTTGGCATGGCAGCCTCCTCTTTCTCGCGAGTCTACACCGAATCGTCCCGCCTTCCCTACCATCCATGGCGCGGCGCACCCGGTGTCTTCTGCGCAACGGACTTCTAGCTTCGTCGCGCCGCGTCCCCTGCTGCGTGTTAGGCTGCGGGCCGGAGGTGCTCGATGAAAATCCTTCCTGTCGCTGTTTTTTTAGCGGTCAGTATAGCCGCGGCGCAAGCGGGACCACTGCCCATCCCCACCAGTCCAGGCGTATACGTGGTCAAAATGGGTCACGATCAGATAATCCTCGGTCAGCCCGTCACGTTCAAACGCACCGGTAGTTTGCTTGCGAGCCATCTCACATTTGGCTTGAAGGCGGCGCATGGCAACATCCAACTGCCCGGACGCCACGCTCAAACCGTTACCGGTCCCAATCCGGAGTTTTTTTTCATTCCGAGCAGCCGCGAGGCCGCAAACGGGATCACGGCCGGAGATCTGATCCTGGCTCGGCTGAAAATGCAGGGCAATCGCAGGCAGATTGAGGTCGGTGCTGAAGGGGCAATGCGAGGCAGCACCGGTATCTCGATAACCCATCAGTTGGAAGTGGTGCGCACTGAGCCGAAGCCTGCCACGTATGAATTGAAACCAGCGAACACGCTCAAGCCAGGTGAGTATGCCTTCTACCTTCAGCGTGGCGAGGGGTTGCCGCCAATGCTTTTCGACTTCTCGGTACAGAAGTGAGGCCGCTAACGTTGATTGCAGGGAGGCATCCCGAGCACCCCACTTCCATTGGGGGTTTGGTGAGCCGCGCGTGACTCGAACTCGGCAAGGGCAACGAGCTTGGCCCCGTGCAGCACCGCGGCCCAAATCCCGGCGGGGGTCCCGGTCGAGCGGGACGCCTAGGGCAAGTTCGGGCGTTTTGACGTGCCCCGCTGCGCCTTTTGACCAGGACTGACCGCGCATCGTTCCCGCCCGCGGCCCTAACCCGCCTTTCCCCCGGGAGTTAGGCTCTTTATCGATAGCCATGGTATTGGTGCCTGGCGTGCTCCTTTGCGCTGCAAAGAAGCAGCCTGCCCGGATGCGATGGCGACGCGGGGTGGCGCCCCGCGAACAAGATCGACCACTCGGGAGCCGCTCGAAGAGGGGGAACGAAAATGCAAGTTAAAGACGTAATGACGGGAACGCCGGTAAGCTGTCGTTTGGAGACGAATCTGGCCGCGGCGTCGGAAATGCTGTGGAACCAGAACTGCGGAATTTTGCCGGTCGTGAACGACCAGGGCAAGGTAGTCGGTGTGATTACCGATCGCGACATGTGCATCGCCCTGGGAACGCGGAACCGCTTGGCCGGGGAGATTGCCGTCGGCGAGGTCATCTCGGGAAAGGTTTTTTCCTGCGGCCCGGAAGACGACCTTCAGACCGTGCTGACGGCGATCGGGAGGATGCAGGTGCGCCGAATGCCGGTGATCGACGCTAAAAGCAAGCTGGTCGGTTTGCTTTCCATGGACGATCTGGTTCTGCACTCGGAAGCGAAAGCTCCGGGCAAGACGCCCTCGCTTTCCCATGACGACGTAATCAACGCGCTGAAGAAACTCTATCAGCCGCAAGTCCCGAAACTGGCGCACCGGGAGGCGGCCGCTTGAGCGGCGACCCGGCGCCAGCCGGGAACAGAGCGTTTACGCCCGAGCAGTACGACTAAGCGCTCAAAAGCCAAGAGCGCCATGCTGCTGGTCGGCTCTAAATTATTGAATTGCCGACGACTATTGGTGCATTGGCCTGTCGATCCCTCTAGCGGCTTTCGCTGCTTGCGTTCTTTCGCAACTCTCGCACCAACCAGGGAAGCGTGACTTCTTTGAAGATTCGCGGCCGCGGCCAATGGATCGTATCCGGTGCCATATGCCCGCCGAGGGGGTTGATCCAGGCGTATTTGGGGGTTTGGCCTGATCCGAGAAGCAGATTGGTATCGGCGATCGGAACTTGCGAATCCTTCGCCCCGCCTATGATCAGCATGGGGGCGGAGTTTTTTTCAATCAGATGCTCAGCGACCAGCGAATTGGCCGCCCAAGCCGCCTCGAACTGGCTGAAGGTATCGACGTTGCCGGCCATAATGTGCATCAGAGCAGGCGCAAAACCGTAGAGGTACTCGTGATTGCCCACGATATTGTTCTCAACCCATTTTTTCTGAAACAGATCATCGGCACCCGGCGACTGCGCCAGGACGAATCTCAGCCGGTCGCGCTCGGTGAACGCGAGCTTTGTTGCCCAGTATGCGCCCAGACTCGCGCCATAAACCGCGATTCGGCTCTTGTCGATCTCCGGCTGGGTTTGCAGGTAATCCAAAATCCTCGAAAACATCTTGTCTGCCGCCGGGCTGAATTTCACCGGCGCCTGCCCGGTTCCCGGTCCATCCACGGCCAGAATGGCGATTCCATGGGATAGCAGCGGGGCGAACATCAGCGCCTGCCCTTCCTTCCGGCCGTCCAAACCGCTGATCCCTATGACCAGCGGGACCGGACCCCGCCGATCGCTTGGCAGGCGCAAGTCGGCCACGATCTCCGATCCCGCGTAGGGAATGCGGACGATTTGGACCGGGGGATGGAGCGACCGCGCATAATAGCGAAAGGCCGCCAGCGATTTTTCATAGGCACGCCTTCTCCCGGCCGACCACGACACTGGCCAGCGCCCAAAGGAGTAGATTTCCCACGCCTTCAAATAGTCCTTGTCCGCTTCGGCCGGATTCGATTTCGCGAGGCGGTTCGCCTCGGCCATGTAGCGATCGCCCACGGCAATAAATGCCGGACCCCATTGATCCCTGCCCAGCGCATGGATGGAAGCAAAAGCTTCCTGAAGGTCAGCCGGGCTAATACCGGTGACGGGATAAAGATTCAACTTGGCGCGGCGCAATGCTTCCGCCTTGATTTCCGCGAGCGTTCGTTCACCCCTCCAGGCTCTTGGGTAGCCCGGCAGGCGGATCTGCGATTGCGCCTGCGCGCGTCGATCCCTCGTGGCGGCCATCGCTTTTCGTGCAGGTGTACCCGCGAGCATAAACACGAGCAGGAAGAAAGTAGACGGGCGTAAGAATCCAGTATTCGTGTTCATATTCCCCTCCGTCCATTTCCATTTGTGCGTTTTGGGAAAGAAATTCATGGTCCGGCTTCAGGCGAGATCGGGCCGCATTGTAATACGGAAGATCGTAATTTGCACCATCCCAGACTCCAGCAAGCCGCCGCGCGATCCATCCCCATGACGAATCGTGACGGCACCGCCGCAAGCTGATTGCCGCTGCTGCAGAACCGTGAGGCGCGGCCCACAACAAAAGCATTCGCGAAGGCCGGACCCGGCCCCCTGGACTCGTGCACCAGCCGTACGCGAAACGGCTTCGTCAGCCAAGGCTGCCGGAACATTTGCTCAAACCGGCGTTTTTATTGGTGATTTGGTGAGCCGCCGAGGGCCGTCCCGAAGGCTCGGGACGGGAATCGGCTGCGTTCCGTCTCCCACGAAAGTGCCAATTCTTAGGTGGGGCTTGAACCGAACGTAACTCCGGGCCCGCTCCAATCTTGCTGCGCCTTAATGGCGGTGCAAGGATGAACTCATTGTGGTCATCGGCAAACGCATCAGAACCTCCTTGGATGAGGGCGGAATCGAGGCGCGAACTGGGCTACTGATCCTGGTGATGCTTCTTCCGTTTGCAGTGTGCCTGGCAGGTTGCACTCGGCGGCACTCTCGCGGTCCCCAGCCGCTGACAAATCCCGCTGCCCTCAATGCCGTTGTCTGGGCTAAAAAGCTGACCGGAACCTATTACTGCCGTGGAAGTGCCATGTTCGGCCAAGACCGGGGCTCCTATATGAAGCAGGCGAAGGCCCTCGATAGCGGCTACCAGCCGGAGTTTGGCGCTTATTGCACTGGACAAAAGACGCCAAGGCCGATCAATCACGCCGAATCCGAGGGAATCACTTCTTTTCCGCATTGAGAACGCGCCGATTGCGACTCAAGAGCGCCGGAACGCAGGACCTTCTCAATGCCGCATGGCTATTGGGGATTTGGTGAGCCGCCCAGGGCTCGAACCTGGAACCCGCTGATTAAGAGATTGCTGCAGGCACCACAGTGGAGGTTCTTACTTCGGACCCAGTTGTCAGCGACGTGAATCACACGGGGACATTTTGCGTGGCTCGCTTGAGGCCCCAATCATGGTCGGCGGGCAAATTTTGGTTCCGAAGGACGCTAGCATTTTCCTCCGGGCACTTCAAATTCTCTCCCCCCACCGTCGCGGCAATCTCACGGAAATCCGCCTTGTTCTCGACCATCTGCATTGCGGAGGGCGAAGTTATCCGCTCGACAGTGCGAGCTATGACCTTACCAGTCCCTCGGGCAAGCGAATTCGGATTTCGCCAAGCACAAGGATTCAGTTCCAACTGCTCGGCCTCGACGCCGTCGTGGTGACTACGGGACGCCGCATTGCCGCGGCGGATTTCTTCACCGGGCTTTACGAGACGGCCCTCGAGGCGGGCGAGCTGGTCACGGCGGTCGAATTCAATGCTCCACGCTGCGCCGCATACGCGAAGTTTCGGCACCCGGCTTCCGGCTTCGCCATAGTGGGTGCATTTGTCGCCGAGACCGATAAGGGGCCGCGCGTGGCGATCACCGAAGCCGGCGCGACGGCTTTCCGGGTGCCGGCGTACGAGCAGGCCCTGGCCCGGAGCTTCCGTCCCGAGTCGCTGGCCGGGGTTTCGGCCGAGTTCGATTCGCTGAACTCGGATCGGCACGCCCCGGCGGAATATCGGGCCAGCCTCATACCGGAGATGGTCCGCCGCGCGCTGGTGCTCGCGCTTCAAAGCTGATCAAAACCGGGAGCCAATGGTGGGCCTGGGGAGAGTCGAACTCCCGACACGCGGTTTAGGAAACCGCTGCTCTATCCATCTGAGCTACAGGCCCACGGCTTGATTCTACAAGATTAAGACGCGACATCTCAGTCGAACCCGTGGCCCGCTGGTTGCACACCGCTTCGAGCGATTTCATGTGTCCGCATGCGGCGGGGGTTCGAGCTCGATTTCCGGCAGCCGCCCCGGCGGTCTGGCGGCGCCTTCCCCTAGAGTTTCAGCCCACCGGCCCGCCTGCTCTCTGAGCCGGGCGACGCAAATGCCGCGGTAGGAGCGGGGAAAAGCGGCGAGCTTGCCGAGTCCGCGGCGCAAAAGCGACAGCGCTCCTGGCCGGTTCCCGCCACGCCAGTGATGGAAGGCGGCGGCAAGTTGAATGATTCCCTGAAGGAAATCCCTGTCGGCGCCGGACGCGGCGAGCCAGATCGCTTCCCAGGTCTCGTGAGCGGCGAAAAATTCTCCGCGGTTGAATTGCTCGATGCCGAGCAGAAACGCCGCCTCTTCCCTAGAGCCCATCGGATTTTCCCCGCCACGCGGAAGTCAGGGCCATCTTAGCAAACCGGCGTTTCCAGCAAGGATCCGGCAGTCACCGATCCCGCCGGGTTGACGAGACGGCGCCTCGCCCCGATGATGGAATTTCGCGCGCGATGATCCCGACTCGAATCACGCTGAAGGGTGTCAAGCTGGGTCTGATCGAAGCCGGCGGCGTTCATGTCGAGCCCTCTCCAGCCGGACTCGCCGGCGAGCTGGAATCGTCGGCTACGCGGGCGGGGCGGCGTTTGACGGTGGAAGCCGTCGCGGCCATGGAGACGGTCGGCGCGGTGTGGTCGATGTTTCGCGCCTGGGGCCTGGATCCTTCGAAATACCGGCCCTCGTCGGAAGCGCTATTGCGGCGAGTGGCGCAAGGCAAGGGACTCACTCCGATTTCAAACGTCGTGGACATCGTGAACCTGGCGCAGATCGAAACCGGCTGGCCGATGGGTGGCTACGACCTTGGCCGCATTCATCCGCCCGTCACCCTGCGCCTCGGTGAAGCGGACGAGAAATATGAAGGCATCGGCCGGCGGGTGTGGCACCTGGCCGGGCGTCCCGTGCTGGCCGACGAGGCCGGCCCGTTCGGGAGCCCGATCAGCGACTCGACGCGCACGATGGTTTCGAATGAAACGCGGGCGCTCTGGGTGGTGATCTTCGCGCCGGGGACAAGCGCCGATGCCGCCATCGACCGGACGCTCGCGCGGCTCGAAGAGCGGCTCGGGCAATGGGCCGCGGGCCAAAACATTCGCCGGAACATTTCGCCGCCGGCCGCAGGGGAAAGCGTTTGAACTCATTCCATCTGGTCCTTCTGCTTCACGCCCACCAGCCGGTCGGCAACTTCGACGACGTATACGAACGCGCCTACGCGAAATGCTATCTGCCGTTTCTCGATCCGCTCGAGCGCCATCCGCGCATCCACGCCGGTTTGCATTTTTCCGGGCCGCTGTGGGAATGGATCGCCGCGCGGCACGAGGAGTATTTCGCGCGTCTCGCCGTACTGGTCGGGCGCGGACAGGTGGAGCTGGTCGGCGGAGGGTTCTACGAACCGATCCTCATCTCGATTCCGCCCGCCGACCGCGCCGAGCAGATCGCGCGAATGGAGCGGTTCCTCGAGGGCCGGTTCGGAAAGCGGCCCGAGGGGGCCTGGCTAACCGAACGCGTCTGGGAACCGGAGCTGGCGGGAACGCTGGGGCGGGCCGGGGTTGGCTACACGCTGGTCGACGACAATCATTTCCTGCTCGGCGGTTTCGACGCCGAACAGTTGTTCGGATACTACCGCGTCGAGGATCTGGACGCGTCGGTCGATGTTTTCCCCGGCCTCGAGAATCTGCGTTACGCGATTCCCTTCCGGCCCGTCGAGGAGACGATCGAATTCCTCCGGCAGTCCGCCGGGCGCCATCCCGGGGGAATGGCGGCCATGGGCGATGATCTCGAAAAATTCGGGATATGGCCGGGAACCTACGAGCATTGCTACACGAACGGGTGGCTCGAGCGCCTCTTTGAAGCGCTCGAAGCGAACGCGGATTGGCTGGCCGTTCTGGCGCCCGGCGAGTATCGCCGGAATCACGCGCCGCTCGGACGCGCCGTTCTCCCGACGGCCGCATACAGCGAAATGATGGAATGGGCGCTGCCGAACCGGGCGCGGGTGCGGGTGCAGGAACTGGCGCGCGAATTCGCGGACCGGCCCGAGATCTTGCGGTCGCTGCGGCGCGGCGTGTGGCGGAATTTCCTGGTGAAGTATCCGGAAGCCGATCTGCTGTCGCGAAAGATGCAGTTCGTCTCCCGGCGGATCGCGGAACGGGGCCGGACGCGCCGGCGCGGCGCCCCCGGGGACCTCGATCAGGCCCGCACGCACGTGCTTCGCGCGCAATGTAACGACGCCTATTGGCATGGGATTTTCGGCGGGCTCTACTCGCCCCACTTGCGCGATGCGATCTGGCGCGAGCTGGTCGCCGCCGAGCGGGCGATCGACGGCGAGCGGCCGGCCGCGGGGGCGCGGCCGGAAGGCTTGGGCGGGGCCGGACGCGGCGAGGCCTACTTCACGGCCGGCAGCTACAGCGCTCTCGTGGATTCTGCCGACGGGGCCACGCTGGCCCTGCTCGATTTCCGGCTTGGCAACCTGGCGCTGCTCAATACCATCGCCAGGCGGCCCGAAGCCTACCATTCACGCCTGGCCAGCGCCTCCCAGGGCGGCGACGGCGTCGCCTCGATCCACGACCGCGTGCGCGTGAAAGAGCCCGGGCTCGAGCGGCTGCTGCGGTACGACCGCTGGCTGCGGCGCGGATTCCGTCTGATGGTGTTCCCGGAAGGGAAGCGCCTGGAGGATTACGCCGCGCTGGAACTGGGCGAAGCGCCGGGACCGGCTGCCGCCGCGTTTCATGCCGGGGAAATTTCGCCTGGCGGAGCCGATTACACGGCCGAGACTTCACTCGATCCGGTAGCCGGGGCGCAGGTTCGGGTGCGCGCCGAGAAACGCTTTCGCTTCCGGTCCATGCCCGAGGGTTTTTCGCTAACCGTGACCGCGCAACTGGCGCTTCTCGAAGGAGGAGGGGCCACGGCGAACGCCGGACTCGAGGTGGTGCTGAACCTGCTGGCGCCGGCCAGTCCCGACCGCTACTTCGCATTCGGCGCCGAGCGGCACGCGCTCGGCTGGCAAGGCATGGCGCCTGGGCCGGAATTGAAACTCGTCGATGAATGGCAAAAGGTGACGGCGACGCTCATCGCGCCCGGCGCGGCCGGGTTTTGGATCGCTCCGATCGAGACCGTCTCGGAATCCGAGGACGGATTCGAACGGGTGTATCAGGGATCACAGATCCTGGCCCTCTGGCCTCTGGTTCTGGAGGGGGGAAAAGATCCCTGGCAGGCGCAGGTGGAGCTGCAAGTGGCCAGCCTGTAGCCGGATGCGGGAGCCGATCGCCCGGACCGGGCTGTTGTTTGCGCCCCGGCGGTTTGGTAGAGTCAAGCGGAAGCCTTTGCCGGCTGGAGAGAGCGCGTGGCTGTCAGCAAAGAGTTGCTCGATATTCTGGTTTGCCCCCTGTGCAAGGCGCCCGTTCATCTCACCGCGGACGAGCAGGGACTGAAATGTTCCCAGTGCCGGCGCGTCTATCCGATCCGAGACGGCATCCCCACGATGATCGTCGACGAAGCCCGCATTGAGAGCGAGTAATGCCGCCGAGATTCTCCCCCGTCTTGCCCAGGGCGCCGAAGTTCTGCTGATCCGGCTGCGCTCGCTGGGCGATATCGTTCTGACCACCCCGGCCCTCGAAGCCCTGCACGCCTGGCGGCCGGACCTGCGGACGGTGGTCGCCGTTGAGCCCGCCTATGCGGCCGTCCTGGAAGGTAATCCTTCCGTTGGCGAAGTCTTCCTGGTCGGCCGGTTCCTGCCTGCCGCGGCGCGCCTGGCGCGACGGCGTTTTCCCGTCACGCTCAACCAGCACGGCGGGCCAACCAGCGCGTTGCTCACGGCCGCGACGCTTTCGCCCGTGCGTGTGGCCTGGCAGCGGACCCAGTTCTCCTTTCTGGCCAACGTCCTGGTCTCGCGTCCGAAAGTCTATTTCGGGCGCCGGGTCCATACGGCCGAGCAGCGAATTTCCCAGTTCTGGCAGGTCGGTTTGCCGAGGGGACCTGTGCCGCCGGCGCGCGTTTATCCGCAACCCGATGCGCTGGCCGCCGTCAGCGCCATGCTGGTCGGCCGTGGCATCGGGCCCGGCCGACCCTACGTCGTCCTGCAACCCGGCGCGGCATTCGCCAGCCGGAGGTGGGCGCTCGGGAACTTCGCTCAGTTGGCCGATTGGCTGGCGGGGGAATGGGGGCTCGTGCCCGTCGTGCTGCTGGGGCCGCGCGAGCGGGAGCTTGGCGCCGAGGCCCGGAAGCTGTTCGGCGGGCCGGCCGTAATCGTGGAAGGGCTGGCGTTGCGGCGGATGATCGCGCTGGTTTCGCAAGCGAGACTGTTCGTCGGCCAGGATACCGGCCCGACGCACGTCGCCGCGGCGGCCGGCTGCCCGGTGGTGGATATTTTCGGCTCGAGCAACCCCGTCTACTGGGGACCGTGGGCGACGCCGTCGCGAATCGTTTTGAACGAGTTTCCCTGCCGGCCGTGCCGCGGGGACCGCTGCTACGCGTTCGAGGAGCCGCGGTGCATCTTGTCGGTGACAATCGATCAGGTGAAGCAGGCCTGCCGGGAGCTACTGCTGGAAACGGGAGGATGAACGCTTGCGCCGGCCGTCAAGCGCTTGCCCGCGGGGCCATGGCGGCGCGGGCCGACAAACGATTATTAGCATTCTATTAGCTATTATGAATGTTTCGCCGCGTTATCTTTGACACCGATTTCTTTCCTGGTATAAAAGTGCCGGCCGTTTTGAGAGCGAACGCCTCCGGCCCGTAGCAGCGGCGAGAGGCCGGAAGCCGCGCGTTTGGGTGGAGCGCCAGCTAGCTCTCTGCCGAGACCCCGAAAACAAAAATAGAGAGACCGCGAAAAAAACAAGATGAACGACCGAAAGCGCGTTGCCATGCGGCTGGCCCGATGAGGAGTGTGTCTGGCGCCGATCACCCGATCGCCTCTTTCACGAAACGCCATCCCCTCGTGCTCCTGCTATTGCTGGCCTTTGCCGCGCTCCTCGTGCACGGCTACCATCCCCGGTCGGAAGATTCGGAGATGTACGTTTCGGGTATCGTTCAATTCTTACATCCAGCTATTACCCGGTCGGCCGCCAATTCTTCGAGGCCCAAACGAATCTGACCCTGTTCACTAGGCTGATTGCTTGGTCCGTGCGGTTCTCTCATCTTTCCCTGGATTGGGTTCTCTTCTTGGGACAACTGGCGTCGATTTTCCTGTTGCTGCTGGGCAGTTGGAAAATCGCATCCAAATGTTTCCCGAGCCCTTCCGGGCGCTGGGCGGCGGTGGGTCTGGTGGCGGCGCTGCTGACGCTGCCTATTGCCAGCACGGACTTCTATCTCCTCGACCAGTATTTCAATCCGCGCTCCCTTTCCGCCTTTGCCCTTCTCTTTGCCGCCGACGCGGCGATCGAGAAAAAGCACCTGCGGTCGGCGCTTTAGCTGGGTTTCACCTTGCTGGTTGAGCCCCTCATGGCTCCTTGCGGCATCGCCTATGTGCTCCTGCTTTACCTGTTCGATCGAAAGCAGCCCGTGCGCGTGCCGGCCCTGGCCGCTTTGGCGATTCCCAGCATATGGATCGCGCATCCTTCGCTGGCGTACCTGGAATGCATGGCGGAGCATCCCGATTACTTTCTGCTTCGCTGGCCGTGGTACGGCTGGCTGGGCGCAGTGGCGCCGTTGGCGCTGCTTTGGTGGATCGGACAAATCGGCCGCAGAAAACAACGCCCGGTTCTGCGCCGGCTCGCTCGATGGCCTTGTTCGGCCTCATCTGTCTGGCCGGAGCGATTGTCTTTTCGATTCCCGCCAGCCTGGTTACGCTGCTCCGGTTTCAACCCATGCGGTATTTGTATCTCGTGTATCTATTTCTGATTTTGCTCGGGGGTGGCTTGCTGCGGGAGATGCTCCTGAAGGCCAAGCCCTTGCGCTGGCTGTTGCTTTTTGTTCCCCTTTGCGCCGGAATGAGCTACGCGCAGTTCCGGCTCTTTCCGCAGAGCCGGCACGTGGAATGGCCGGGAGCGGCGCCGGAGGATCAATGGGTGCAGGCATTTGTGTGGATTCGCGGACATACGCCCACGGGTGCGATATTCGCTCTGAACCCGAATTACATGAATGACCCCGGAGAAAATCATCAGGGCTTTCGCGCCATTGCCGAGCGGAGCCGCCTCTCGGATCTGGCCGACGACTGGAGCGTCGCGACGCTTTTCCCCGAAAAGCCGCTGGCGGACCGGGCTTGGTCGGAAATGCAGGCCGAAAGAGGATGGGAACATTTCACACGGGCGAATTTCGAGCGCCTGAAGCGAGAGTACGGGGTGACGTGGATTGTGGTGCAACGCCCCGGCGTGGACGGCGTGACGTGCCCCTATCGAAACAGCGCGGTGTCGGTTTGCCGGGTGAATTAGGGCGCGTAAGAAATGGAGTGGTCGCTGAACTGGACCCAGAGACGGACCTCTTTGGTCCGTTGCGATTTCGCGATGTCGTTCTCGGAAGGGAACTGGGGGAAGGGACTGAGATGGACGATGATGATCACCCCGGAACCGCCGCTCGGTTCGATGTTATTGACGATCTGGAAGCTGCGGACCGGCCCGTAATATCCCGAAGGCCCCCAGTCTTGCAGGAAGTCCTTGTACCCGTAGTTGCTTTCCGTTTCCCACATCTTATAGGCGCCCTGTAAATTGCCGGCGGCCACCTCGCTCAGGAACTGGTTGACGGTCGCATCCTCCGAATGAAAGCGAAGGAAGAACCAGTAGAGGCTCGCCAGCACAATGGCGGTGACGATGAGCCCGATGGCGAACTTGAAAGTTTTACTGCGGCGTCGTGCGGGCTCGGGCTTGAGCAAGCTGGGCAGTGCCATTCTTCGTGTTCCTGAGTCCCTTCCTTCCCACCGTAACAGAACGGCGGCGGGAAAGTAAATCGGGCCGCCGCGCCCCTCTCACTCGCCCAGGAATTTGAGCACGACGCGCTTCGGGCGCTGTCCGTCGAACTCCAGATACAGAATCTCCTGCCACGGGCCCAGATCGAGCCGGCCTTCGCTGAAGGCAATCGAAATTTGGGAACCGGCCAGAATCGATTGCAGGACCGTGGAAGCGTTCGATTCGAACGCGCGCCCGAGCGCGTAATCTTCGCGCGCGGGTGCGTGCGTTTCCAGCCAGGCCCCGAGGTCCTCGAAAAATTTCGCTTCCCCCAGACCGAGCACCACGGCGGCGTTGGCGTGGAGGACGCCGGCGAGCACCATGCCGTCGGTGAGCTCGCTCTTCTGGAGAGCGGCCTTGACGTCTTCGGTGAGGCGGTGGATTTCGCGGATTTCTTTGGTTTGGATGGTGAGGTATTCGGTATGAATTCTCATGAGTTTCGCTCCTGGTACGATTCCGGCGTGCGCTGGCAACAGAGGCCGAGCGGGGCGATTGTAACGAAAAGAGAAGGCCGGGAGAAGCGCGACGGCCGCCGGCTTCAGGTCGAGCAACCTTGCAGCACGTCGAGCACCGCGGCAACGATTTCCTCGACGCGCACCGGGCGGCGTAGCAGTCGCGCGGCCCGGGGCCAAGACGCCGGCCCTAGCGCGGAAGCGACGACGACGAACGGGACGCGACGAGCCAGAGACTCGAGGCCCGGCTCGATTTCTTCGCGGGCTTCGAGCACAACGGCCGACGGAAGGTCTCCCGAGGCAATACGAGCGCCGGCTTCGGCGGCGCTCTCGATGCCGATAGCGCCGATGCCTCTCTCGCGCAGCTCCGCCCGAACCATGGCGCGAAGCCTCCAGTCGCGGGAGATGATGAAAACGACCGGCATCCCGGCCCCGCAATATAGCATCCCTCCAATTGGGAAGTCCCGGTAGGTAATAGGGGATCTGTTTGTTAGAATCGACTTTTGCCTGGTAACCGGCGAGCATATCCGAAATCATGACAGTGAGGCGCAGAGCATGGATTGCGCTCGGCATCGCGGCGGTGGTGACGCTGCTGTTGGTGGGCCTGGCCGGGCGCGGGAAGTTGCCCGACGTTAGCACCGCTCGAGTTACGCGCCAAACGCTCGAATACTGGATCTCGACCAATGGCACCGTGGAACCCATTGATCCCTTTGTGTTACGCGCCCACTTCGACACGTTCGTTACCCGGGTTCTGGCGGTCGATGGCCAGGCGGTGAAACGCGGCCAATTGCTTGCCGTGCTGGATTCCAGCGCCGCAGCGGCGCAGCTCGCCCAAGCGCGTCATAGCCTGCTCGCTGCCCAGCGAAGGCTGCAGAATGCCCAGGCCGGTGGACCGCCCGATCAGGTGGCGCAGCTAAAAAGCGATCTGACCAAGGCGCGGGCCACGCGTAACCGGCTGGCTGCCAAGCAGAAGGAGCTCGAGAAGCTGGTCGAGCAAGAGGCCGCGACCCGGGACGAACTGGCCCAGAACGGCTTGCAGTTGAAGCAGGCCCAGGCCAATCTGGCCTATTGGGAGCAGAAACAGCAGGACATGGCCCGGCAGACGCAATTCGACGCCAGCGCGGCCCGGCTCGAGATCGAACAGGCACGGGCGCGGATCAGCGACCTCTCGCAGCAGGTGGCGTCGGCGCGCGTGGTGGCGCCAGTCGATGGGACGGTTTACGCGCTTCCGGTCAAGGTGGGCGACTACGTTCACGTCGGCGACCCGCTGGTCTCGGTGACGGACCTGAGGCACATGCGGGTTCGGGCGTATGTGGACGAGGTGGATTTGGGCTCGCTCGGAGCAAACCAGCGAGTCGAAATCCAGTGGGACGGACTCCCTGGGCGGACCTGGCATGGCCGGACCGAAGTGATCCCCAAGCAAGTGGTGCCCTACCAGGGCCGGCGCGTCGGCGAGGTGCTGTGCTCGGTCGACAGCGCGGACGCGAAGCTGCTGCCGAATACGAACGTGGATGTGCAAATTCTGGTGGCCCGCCATAGCGGGACGCTGGCGCTGCCGCGATCGGCGGTACAGGGTGAAGGAAACGATCGCTACGTCTATCTGGTGCAGGGTGACCGGCTGCGGCGCAGGCCGGTACAGGTCGGGATCGCCAGCACGGAGATGCTCGAGATCGTTCGGGGATTGCGCGAGGGGGACCGCGTGGCCCTTCCCGGCGCGGCCAATTTGCAAAATGGGCTGAGAATTCATCCCTTGGAGGTGCAGTGATGCGCCGGCTAATTGTGGTGGGAACCCTCCTCCTGCTGACGCCCCTCTTGTGGGCCGCCGCGCAAAACCCACTGGAAACGGCGAAGCAAGCGTTCCTGGCGGGCCGGTTTGCCGAGGCGGCGGCGACCCTGAAACAGGCGGCGCAAAGCGGCCCGAACAACGCGATGCTGCATTACTGGCTGGGGCGTTGCTATTACGAGTTGCGGCATAACGAGCAGGCGTCTGAAGAGGTCGAAAAGGCCATCAAGCTCGACGGGCGGAACTCCGATTTCCACTTTTGGATGGGCCGCATCTACGGACGGATGGCGGAAACCCATCGCAGCCTGTGGTTGGGGATCAAGACGGGGAAAGAATTCCAGATGGCCGTCCAATTGAACCCGAAAAACATCCCGGCGCGGCGTGCGCTGATGGAATTCTACGCCTCCGCCCCGTGGATCGTCGGGGGAAGCAGGAGCAAGGCTCAGGAACAGATCACGGCCATCGCCGCGCAGAATCGGATACAAGGGGAATTGGCGCAGGCCGATTACGACCACATGATCGGGAACCTGGCCGGGGCACGGGCGCAATACCAAAAGGTACTCGCCGAGAATGCGGCTAGCCCGACCGAGTATTACGAAGCGGCCGACTTCTATGCGGGCCAGCGCAATGCCGCCGACCTGCAGCGCGCCGTCGGGCAAGTGCAGCGCATCGCCCCGAACGACCCTCGACTCGGATATTACCAAGGCGTCCTTCTGGCGATCCAAAACAAGCAGTTGGAGGAGGCGGAAACCTATCTGAAAGCCTATCTGGCGGCCACGGTCGACCGCACGAATTATCCTCCCCATGCCGACGCGCGCACCTGGCTCGGGCATGTTTACGAAGAGATGGGCCGGCGCCTGGAAGCCGCCGAACAGTATCGCGCGGCGCTCGAGATCGATCCCAATTCCGGTTTCGCGAAACAGAGCTTGAGGCTTTTGGAGAAGCAGTTGAACTGAGCGGGCCAGGCCGTCCGGCCCGAACCTCCCATGTTCCATCCTGAAAACTGGCGAGTGGCGATCGACGGGCTATGGTCCAACAAGCTGCGCGCCTTTTTGACGATGCTCGGCGTCGTCATCGGCAGCGCCTGCATCGTTCTGGTAATCACGGTCGCGGTGACGGGCAGCCGTTACATCATCGGGCAGATCGAGGGCGTGGGCGCGAACCTGGTATACGGGGGGCTGATCCAGAGCGGCGTGAAGATCGTCACCCGCGCCGATGAAATCACCCTGGCGGATTTGCGAGCGATCCAGGAGCAGGTCCCGCAAGTCGCGGCGATCGCCGGCACCCACGATATGCCCATCACGGTGGTTGCCGGCGGCAAGGCGCGGGCCATCACGTTGATCGGAGTGACCGAGAGCTACGCGCGGGTGCGCAACCTGGTCGTTTTGCAGGGACGTTACTTCGACCAGGACGATATGCGAGTAGGCGCCAAGGAGTGCATTGTCACGCCGCACCTGGCCAGCCTGGCCTATCCCGACCGGGATCCGATCGGCAAGCCCTTGCGGCTGGGCGAGCTGCGATTCACAATTATCGGCGTCTTCCGCGAGCGCGTCTCGACGTTCGGGCAGTCGGAAATTCAGCGGGATTCGGCCCTGGTACCCTTTCCGCTGATTCAAATGTTCACCGGCAACCGGTTCGTTTCCACCTTCTACGCGAGCAGCGACCGTCCACAGGACGTGCCGCTGGTGACACGGGAGATCGGTGAAGTCCTGCGCAGCCGGCACCGCCCCGGCGCTGAGTACCAGGTTCAGAACCTGACCTCGATCCTCAACGCGGCGCGGAAAATCTCTCTGGCGCTGACGGTGGTGCTGCTGGTGACCGCCGGGATCGCGCTCGTGATCAGCGGGATCGGGATTATGAACATCATGCTGGTGACGGTGACCGAGCGGACGCGCGAAATCGGAATCCGGAAAGCGGTGGGCGCGCGCAAGAGGGAAATTATGAATCAGTTTCTGCTCGAAGCGCTCATCATCAGCCTGTCCGGGGCGGCGCTGGGCGTTACGGCCGCGATTGTCCTGGCGGTGCTGGCGCGGCAACTGCTGCCGCCGGAGATGAGCGTCCCCGTGCCGTGGATCGCCGTGGTGCTCGCCTTTGCGGTGTCTTGCTCGACGGGGCTGCTATTCGGATATCTGCCTGCCAATAAGGCGGCAAAACTCCAACCGACGGAATCACTGCGCTATGAATAAAAAAACAGCTATTCTGGCCGTAATCGTGCTGGCCCTGGCCGGAACGCCGGCGGCAATGGCCGATCCACCGGGCCCGCTGACCCTGAAGGACGCGATCGAGATGGCTCTGCGGAACAGTGGCCAAGTGGCTGTGGCCCGTCTGGCCGCCGACGTGGCCCGGCGGCAGACCGGGCTGAACCGTTCCGCGTTCCGGCCCAATCTGTTTACCGGCTCGGGAGCCGCCTACACGAACGGCTTCCCGTCGTCGGTGGGCGGGGCGGCGCCGAGCCTCTTCAACTTGTCTTACGTCCAAACGCTGTTCAATCCGCCCCTGAAAGGAAAGGTGCAGGCCGCCAAGGACCGCAGCCAGGCTCAGCAAGTCGCCGTGGACGGCGTGAAGGACAACGTGATCGTCCAGGTGGCATCGGATTATCTGGAACTGGGCGAAGTGAGGCATTCCCTCACCCTGCTTCAGCAAGAGAGGGCAAGTGCGCAGAAGGTGCTCGAGATAACGCAAGAGCGCGTTCAGGCCGGCCTGGAGCTGCCAATCGACGATACGCGCGCCGAACTGACGCGCGCTCAGATCGAAGAGCGGGTGATCTCGCTCGAAGGGCGCGAGGATGTACTCGAAGAAAGCCTGCGCACGGCAACCGGTATCCCCGACGACCAACCGATCGTTCTGACCAGCGCGAAGCTCCCGCCGAAGACCGACTTGACCACGCCGCAATTGCTGGCGCTGGCCGTGGCACACAGCCCGCAGTTGCGCGAGGCCAGAATCGAGCGGCAGGCGCGCCTGGACGATCTGAAGGGGCAACGAGGAGGGTATTGGCCCACGGTGGATCTGGTGGGGCAATACATGGTACTGAGCAAAATCAACAATTACGATCAGTACTTCCGCAGCTTCCAGCGGAATAACCTGAACATTGGCGTTCAGGTGCAAATCCCGATCTTCCGGTCGCGGACATCGGCGGCCGTGGCCCTGGCCGACAGCCAATATCAAGAGGCGGATACGGAGCTGGGCAACCAGCGGCATGCCTTGGAAATCCAAGTACAGCAAGAGGCTAGGCAAAGCCGGGAACAGGATGCGGCGCTCGAAGTGGCCCGTCTCGAATTGAAACTGGCACAACAGAACCTGGATATCGTGCAAGCACAGTTCAATCAGGGACATGCCACCCTGGCCGCGGTCGAGCAGGCACGGTTGGATGAGAGCAAAAAGTGGCTCAATTACCTGCAAGTCAACTTCCAGGGTCAAAAGGCGCAATTGAATCTGCTGCGAACGACCGGGAGGCTGGCTTTGTTGCTGCAATGAAACGGAGCCAGGGATGCGCAACGCAGTTCAGGAACAGGAAAGTGAACAGGGCGCTTTCCGGGGGTTTGGAAATGCGAGTAGAATAGTTAACTTCGGTCTTTAGCGGGTCAGCGGCACAATGTGCTGGAGGGAACAGAGCTTATGTCGTCCGTCATGAAGACTTTACTACTGAATCCGCCTAGTTTTGAGAACTTCGACGGCGGCGCGAGTTCGCGCTGGCCGGCAACGAGAGAAATCGCCTCGTTCTGGTACCCGGTGTGGCTGACCTACCCCGCCGGGATGCTTCCCGGCAGCCGGCTGCTCGACGCCGCGCCCCATGGGATATCGGTCGAAGAGACGATCGAAATCGCGCGGGACTATGAATTCGTAGTTCTGTTCACGTCGACGGTCGGGTTTGCCAGCGACGTCAAACTGGCGCGGGCGATGAAGCAAGCGCGGCCTGGGCTGAAAATCACCTTTGTTGGGCCGCACGTGCAGGTGCTTCCCGCGCAAAGCCTTCTGTCCGGCTCGGATATCGATTTCGTGGTTCGCGGCGAGTTCGATCATGCCGTCGTGGAATACGCCCAGGGCAAGCCGCTGGCCGAAATCGCCAACGTCAGCTACCGCGACGAAACCGGACGCATCGTGCACAATCCCAGCCGGCCGCTGCTGCAGACGGAGGATCTCGACCAGCTGCCATTGGCCTCGACGATCTACAAACGCGATCTTGCGGTGGAAAAGTATAACGTTCCGTTCCTGCTCCATCCCTTCGTGAGCTTCTATACGGCGCGCGGCTGTCCGGCACAGTGCACCTTCTGCCTGTGGCCGCAAACCCTTTCCGGGCACGCTTGGCGGACGCGCTCGGCCGAGAGTGTGGCGGAAGAGTTCGCCATGGTGCCCAAGCTGTTCCCCCAGGTGAAGGAGGTGTTTTTCGACGACGACACCTTCAACATCCGCAAGGACCGGGTCATCGCGCTCTCGAAGCTGCTGGGGCGGGTCGGTCTGCGTTGGAGCTGTACCTCGCGCGTGCACGGCGATTACGAATCGCTCAAGGCGATGGCCGACGGCGGCTGCCGGCTGCTGATTGTAGGCTTTGAGTCGAGCGACCCGAAGATCCTCAAGAACATCAAAAAGGGCGCGACGCCCCAGCAGGCGCTGACTTTTGCGCAGAACTGCAAGGAATTGGGAATCGTCATTCACGGCGATTTCATTGTGGGGTTGCCGGGTGAGACGCCCCAGAGCATCGAGCGAACCATCGAGTTTGCCAAACAGCTCGATTGCGAAACGATTCAGGTGTCGATGGCGCACGCCTATCCGGGCACCGAACTCTATAACTGGGCGCGAGACCGGGGGTTCCTGGCCAGCGAGGCCGCCGCCGACTCCGCCGGGCACCAGTTGCCTCACCTCGAGTATCCGGGTCTCGGACGCGAGGAGATGATGGCGGCGGTGAACCGTTTTTACGACGAGTACTACTTCCGTCCTCGCGTCGTCTGGCGGATTCTCCGCAAGGCTCTCTGGGATTCCCATGAGCGCAAGCGGCTCTATAACGAGGCGGTTTCGTTCATGCGGTTGCGTTCCGAGCGCTTGCGCTGGGCGCGCAAGATGGTGGATTCGGGCCCGCCGCGTTCGACGCTGATCACCGTGCCCGAGATCAAGTCCGCAGCGCCGGTTCGAGTGGAGAGCGAGTCGCAGAGCGCATGAGCGTTGCTTCTCGCGTCCGGATGAAGACGTACGTGCTGATCGTCCTCATGGTGGCGTTTGGGGCCATGGGGGACGTGCTGCTGGGCAAGGGCATGAGGGAATCGGGCGGGATCTCGCTCGGTTCGTTCGGCTCGTTCGTCGACGGGATCGTTCGGGGTTTCCACAACAATCTGGTGTGGGTCGGGATCCTCAGCCTCATCATTTTTTTTCTCTGTTACATGCTGGTGCTGTCCTGGGCCGATTACAGCTTCGTGAGCCCTGCCTCGGCGATCAGCTACGCCGTGGTGACCTTCCTCGGATGGATGCTGCTGGGCGAGGCCGTGAATTCGACCCGGTGGCTGGGCGTCCTGGTGATCTGCCTGGGAGTCTTTCTGGTAGGGCATACGCCGACACGGACCACCGGGGAGATTGAATAATGCGCGTCTGGCTGCTGCTGGCCATCGTCGTCCTGGCCGGAACGGCCGGGGAGATTTCGGTCACGCGGGCCATGAAGCGCATCGGGGAGGTTCACCATTTCAATCCCCGGGCGCTGCTGGGGGTGCTCGGCCGGGCGTTCCGCATCGGTTGGATGTGGCTGGGGCTGGGACTTCTGGCGATGGCGTTTTTCTCTCTGCTGGCGCTATTGTCCTGGGAAAACGTGAGTTTTGTCGTGCCGCTCACGGCGCTCAGCTACGTGGTGGGAGCGCTGATGGCGAAGATCTTCTTGAAAGAGGAAGTCGACCGGATTCGCTGGATCGGCGTTCTCCTGGTGGTCGTTGGCGTAGTGCTGGTTTGGGTGGGGTAGGGAACGGCCATGTGGCACGGCGTCCTGCGCTGGTCTCTACTCATTCTGGCGCTGTCGCCTTTCGGTTATTACGTGTTGGCCATCGCCGCCGCCCGTCGCTTCTTTCGCAAGCGCTCTCCTCCACGGACAGGCTTCGCGCCTCCGGTCAGCATCCTCAAGCCGGTGCGCGGGCTCGACCGGGAAGCATACGAGAATTACGCGAGTTTTTGCCGGCAGGAATACCCCGAATTTGAAATCATTTTCGCCGTCACCGAGGAAACCGATCCGGTTCTTCCGGTAATCCGCCAAATCATCGAGGATTTTCCCCAGTGCCAGATCCGCACGCTCGTCGGCGCGGAAAAACTCGGCACTGGCGACAAGGTCAATAAGCTTTGCCGGATGGTGCGCGAGGCGAAATACGACATCCTCATCATCAGCGACAGCGACATCCGCGTTGACCCCGGCTACATTCGCGCCGTCGCGGCGCCCTTCGCCGACCCGCAGGTGGGTGTGGTCACCTGCCTCTATCGCGGCATCACCGACGGCTCGCTGGCCTCGGATCTCGAGGCGCTCGGCAATACGTCGGATTTCGACGCCGGCGTGCTTTCGGCATGGCTGCTCGGCGGGGTGACTTTCGCCCTGGGCGCGACGATGGCCACGACCAAAGAGCGCCTGGCGGAAATTGGCGGCTTCGAGGCGCTGGTGGATTTTTACTCGGACGACTACGAGATGGGCAACCGCATCGCCAAACTCGGATACCGCGTCGAAGTGACAACCTTTCCTGTCTTCACGGTGTTTCCCGCGCAGACGCTCGCCCAATGCTTCCGCCATCAAGTGCGCTGGACGCTGACGATGAAGCACTCGCGGCCGTGGGGGCACTTCTCGCTGCTGCTCACCTACGGGCTGCCCTGGGCGCTTCTGGGAGCGGCGATCGCGCCGTCGTGGCCGATTGCCGCCTTCTATCTGGGCGGCTACGCGGTGCTGCGCGCCGCCATGGCGTGGACCGTGGGCGTATGGGGAGTGGGTGACCCGCTGCTGCGGAGAAAGATGTGGCTCATTCCGCTGCGCGACGCTTTTGCCTTCGTGGTTTGGCTCACCAGCTTTTTCACGCGCCGGATCGAGTGGCGTGGGGCCGAGTTTTACATCCGCGACAAACGAATGGTACCCGCCGGACGCACCTGAGGATTCCTGGTTCGCTGCTTTAGGATATTGGCTCGAGGCGCAAGGGCGGCTCGATTGCCCGCGCTCGCATCGATCCTACTTCGCCTCTTCGACGTTCACCGCTCTGGCGACCACTCCGGTTTTCGTGATGGAGGCCAGCACCGAGACGGCGACGCCCGGCTTCAGGAGGGCCTTGTTTGCCAGGACCATTCGGATGACGGGAGTGGAGGGACTTACTTCGATCTCCTGCTTGCCGCCTTTATAGGTGACCGTAAGCACGCGGCTGGCCGATCCGGCGACGCCGCTGACGGTGCCATTGGTCATGGAGCGAACCTTGCTGACGTCTCCATTGGTCATCGTGCGATCGGGATTCGGACCCATGGGGCGGTGGCCTTCGCCGACGCCGCGCATCGCCTCGGGAAAGATGTGTACCTCCTGGGCGTGCAACCTTCCGTCGCTGCCTTTGACGGCGGCCGCGCCGACGAAGTCGCCCCGGTGGATATCTGCGAGGCTGCTTTTGATATTTTTGAGAATTCTCACGTTCGCTGGAAGTGAGACCAGAATCCTGTTCCCGGCGGGAGTTGTCAGCGAAAGCGTCCCGTTCTCGAGAGATTCAATCGTGCCTGTGAGGTGCACCGGCGCAGCATTCTGGCCGAAGGCAACACCGGCAGCCAGTAGAATCAGAGCGCTGGCAAAAAGCGATTTCCTGAGCATCGACAACCTCCCTGGGCAAAATTCCCGCCAGTCCCGCTTCCCGTTCGAGCGTCCTTTGCTCAGTCGCAAATCTATGGCTGCTGCCACGCTGTGTCAAGCGCCGGCCGGCGGGAGCGGGGCCGTTTTTTCGCCGCCGGGCGCAGTTGACGATTTTCAATTCCCCGTTTACAGTTTTGACGGTCGTTGCAGGGAGCTTCCCCGCCCTTTCCCGCCCATTGGGAGGTCGTTCAATCGGTAGGACACCAGACTCTGGATCTGGATATCCTGGTTCGAGTCCAGGCCTCCCAGCCAAACAATATTCCCAAAGGCTTATCTCTTCGAGCGGGATTTTCTGATTTTCAGCCAGTCCGGACGGGATTTCCTTGGCGTTGGCGGTAGCTTTGTGATTGGTCTGATTCACCGGCGAACTTCCCGGTTGATCGGCCCGGCTTGCTTCGGCTCGCCGCGTTGGCGGGCCGGCGGCGGTCCATGTTGCCAAAGGTCTTGGATTGAAAGTACGCTATCTGGCAAGTCCATGAATTCCACGCGCGAATTTACAGTTGGGCAGGTACGGTTCGGCGGCGGGTCGCCGCTTGCGGTGATCGCCGGGCCTTGCGTGATCGAGAGCGAGGAACACGCCGGGTTCATCGCGGAAAAGCTGCGGGATTTGTCTGGCGAATTGGGCCTGCCGCTGGTGTTCAAGGCCTCCTACGACAAGGCGAATCGTTCTTCTCTTTCCTCCTATCGCGGCCCGGGACTGCGCGAAGGAATGAGAATTCTGGCCGCGATAAAACGGGCGACCGGCCTGCCCGTATTGACCGACGTCCACGACGTTTCTCAGGTGGAAGAGGCGGCGGCGGTATGCGATGTCCTGCAAGTGCCGGCATTCTTGTGCCGGCAAACGGATCTGCTGCTTGCGGCCGGACGCTCGGGACGCGCCGTGAACGTGAAGAAGGGGCAGTTCCTTTCGCCGTGGGAGATGGCGACCGTGGTCGAAAAAGTGGCCAGCACCGGCAACGAGCGAATTCTGGTCACCGAAAGAGGAACCAGCTTCGGCTATCGCAATCTGGTCGTGGACATGCGCTCACCCGCCATTCTCCGGGGGCTGGGCTATCCCGTCATTTACGACGCCACGCATTCGGTGCAGCTGCCGGGCGGCGAGGGGCACCGCAGCGGCGGCCAGCCGGAGTTCATCGAGCCGCTGGCGAGGGCGGCGGTGGCGGCGGGAGTGGACGGGATCTTCGCCGAAGTGCACGAGAACCCGGCCGCGGCGCTCTCGGACGGCTCGAGCGCCCTTCCCCTCGATCAATTCCGCCGCCTGGCGGAAAAACTGATCGAGCTGGCGGCGCTGGTGCGATCCTGGAGCGCGACGTGAACCGGGAAATCGCGCGCCGGGTGTTGCGGATCGAGGCCGATGCGATCGCCGGGCTGATCGACCGGCTCGACGGGCGATTCGATGCCGCGGTCGAAATCCTGCTGGGTTGCCAGGGCCGCGTCGTCGTAACGGGGATGGGGAAATCGGGATTGATCGGGCGGAAGATCGCGGCCACGCTTTCGAGCACGGGGACTCCGGCCATCTTTCTGCATCCGGCCGAGGCGCTGCACGGCGATTTGGGAGTGCTGGTGCGGGGCGACGTGCTGCTGTCGATTTCCTACGGCGGCGATACCGAGGAGATCGTCGGACTGCTCGGTCGAACCAAACGGCTGGGCATTCGCATGATCACCATGACGGGCCATCCGCAATCCCCGCTGGCTGCGGCGAGCGACGTCGTGATCGATATTTCGGTTCGCGAAGAGGCCTGCTCGCTCAATTTGGCGCCAACGGCAAGCACGACGGCGGCGCTGGCGATGGGTGACGCGCTGGCCATCGCGCTGCTCGACCGGCGCGGATTTCGGGAAGAGGATTTCGCGGCGCTGCACCCATCGGGCCGGCTGGGGAAAAAACTGCAGCGCGTCGAGGACCTGATGCACGCCGGCGACCGGTTACCCCTGGTCCGCCCGGATACTCCGATCCCCGAGGTGATTTACGAAATCAGCCGGAAGGGGCTCGGGATGACGGCCGTTGTGGAAGAGGGGAAGCGGCTGGTTGGCGTCGTAACCGACGGCGACCTGCGCCGGTTGATGCAGGAGCGCCGGTCGGCGGCCCTGGAGCTGACGGCCGCCGAATGCATGACGGCGCGGCCTGTCACGATGGCGCGGAGCGAGCTGGCGGGAGCGGCCCTGCGTCTGATGGAAGAAAGGAAAATCACGTCGGTTGCGGTGGTCGACGAGCGGCAGCGGATCGAGGGAGTGGTGCATCTGCACGATCTGTGGACCTTGGAGTTGTTCTGAGCCTCCCATGGCTCCTCACTCAACTGCCGGTTCCCGGGAGTTTGCCAGGCGCGCCCGGCGCGTGCGGCTTCTGCTGGTCGACGTCGATGGCGTGCTGACCGACGCTCGCATCTACCTGCTGTCGATGCCCGATGGCACGGCGCTCGAAATGAAGGTGTTCCACTCGCACGACGGAGCGGCCCTGAAGCTGGCCCGCGTAATGGGCCTGCGAACCGGACTCATCACCGGACGAGATTCGGCGGCCACCACGCGCCGGGCCAGAGAAATGGGGATGGAATTCGTCTCGCAAAAGCGGGCGAAAAAGCTCCCCGCTTACCAGGAAATTCTGCGCCAGGCTTGCCTGAGCGATGCCGAAGTGGCCTATATGGGTGACGATTTGCCGGATCTGCCGGTTCTCGGCCGGGTTGGCTTGGCGATCGCCCCCGGCAATGCGACTCCGGAAGTGAAGCGGGCCGCGCACTACGTGACGCGCCGCCGGGGCGGCGAGGGCGCGGTGCGCGAGGCCGTCGAGGCGATCCTTCGCGCACAGGGTGTCTGGCGCGAGGCAATCGGCAGGGCGGAGGCCTGATCGGGGGCGGGGAGAACCGCTTCCAGCGAGGCATTGCGCGGTGCCGCGGGACGGGGGTTTTCTCTGTTGTAGCAAGGTAAAAATGTCACCCCTAACAGCCGAGTGAAAATGTCACCCCCTCGTTATTTTTTTAGAGGGCCTCGATCTGCAATTTTGTGTCGCCGTGGTAGACGGCGACGCG
>Ga0307374_10001593_pt1 | contig 41721 bp, 28 predicted proteins | sample OX3MG_FD_202532 | JGI IMG/M metagenome (GOLD analysis project Ga0307374, IMG submission 202532) | Soil microbial communities from Risofladan, Vaasa, Finland - OX-3 | ecosystem: Environmental > Terrestrial > Soil > Coastal area > Acid sulfate soil | place: Finland: Risofladan, Vaasa | collected...
CAGTCGCTGCCCGAGCAGCGTTTCACCCAGCATATAGTCAGCGGCGCCGATAATGATTTGCGGCCCTCCAGGGTCGTGCAGGCCGCCGGGCGAGGTTTCGCCTGTCCCCCGGACGTCCGGCAGACAAACGGCGTAGCCGGACTCCAGCAACGCTTCAATCTGCTCGCTGCGTTTGTCGACGAAAAGATCTTTGCCTCCTTCTGACACGCCCACAACCATGGGCAGGCGCGCCTGGCCGCGAGAATGGGGCAGCATCAGGAGAAGAGGTACCACAATTCCCGGTTCGGTTGTGAGTGAAATGGCCTCAACTTTCGCGTTAGGCATTTCTTTTGTCCACTCGACCGTGGCCTCGGGATGTGGATTGGGTTCGATATCCCCGCCCATTTTTTTCTTCCAATGGACCCGGAGCCAGTCGCTCTGTTCCGCTGGCGTCATAGTAGCCAACTTATCGCGAGATGCTTTCACCTGCATCTGGCCCTGGGCAAGCGTCAGCTCGGCAACCGTCTTCTCATGCAATTCCGCGGCGACATCCGGAGTCAGCACTGCAAGATCGCTCACGGGCTGGCGCTTCGGATGGGGCCTCTTGGCCAGGTTTTCGTACTGGGTGCTTTCCTGGTCTTCCCACGGAATGGGGATGCCAAACCACTTTTCGAGAGTCGGATCGAGTGACCTCCGCTGCGACGGCCCGATGGTCCACGCCTCGCCCGGACCGGGGAACGGCCCGAAGCCGTGCGCCTCTGCCAGGCGGTCCGTGGCGTTATAGAATCCCCAGACCTTCCGGTAACGAATCCAGGCGGGATTCTGCGCCAGTTCGATCCCCATCGGGCCAATGCCCGGAGCGATTCCCGAACCTCGCCCGATAGCCCACTCGATTTCATGCGAGAAGACGAAATAGCGCGGCGCCACCGAGGCGCAGATGAACCAGGGGAGAAACTGGTCGGCCAGGCTCTGCCGCAGCGCCCTGATGGAGGACCAGTCGCCAAATTCGGCGCTGCGCATCGGATTCACCACGCCGAAATTGAACGGAACATCGGCTGCGATCCTGGGATCGAGCGCCGCAACCACCGCGGCCGGGTCGCCGCCGCCGGCCACCCCGCCCAGCATGATAATCCGTTTCTTATCGATGTCCGGCCGCTGCCACAGCAGATCGACTCCGCGGTCGATATCCCAGTACATCCAGGTCATGAGGCTGCTCCCGGTCAGGTACAACTGCTCTCCCATGGTGTAGCGCGAATGGTAGCTCGACCGGTCCCAGGGGTAAGTCTGGATGCGCTCGCCGTAGCCAATCTGGTCCATCTCCAGGACCGCGCAGCCTTCGCGAGCCCACAGGATGCCCATGTCCTGCATTTCGAACTGCGTTTTGGGGCCGTGGAGGCTGTGGATGATAATGATGCCGGGCATCTGTTCCTTAGGTTCAGCGGGCAGGTAAAGATTGGCGGTCACCCAGATTCCTGGCTGCGACTGGTAAACAATATTCTGCCGGCGGTAGCCATCGCCGCGATATTCCGAGGTCACATGCACGTTGAGCGGCGCGCGCGCCGGGAAGGGTTCAAGAGAATCCTTCAGCGCTTTCAGGCGCGTATCACGGAATTTCTCCCAGTCGGCCAGAGTGTGCACTTTTTCCCACGCTTGTGCTTCCGCCTCGATCATCTTTTCGCCGCGTTTGTCGCTGTAGCGTTGCAGCATATGGGCCAGGCCCATCTGCTTGCGCTTCCCGGCAGAGAAGACGCGGCCGGGCAGGAACGCCAGGTTCCCGGTTCGCTCCGGGAAATTTGGATGCGGCAGTTGCGAAGGAGCCTGCTCGCTCAGTTCCATGCGCCGGTACCGGGCGGTGCAGACATTCGGAGGGGTTTGGGTAATCGGCAAAACGCTGGTTTCGCCCGGTTCGCCGTCGCGTCCCGGACGCGAACGCACCAGCAGGATCCGCCAGTCGCGCGGGACTCTGACCTCGCCCAGCACCTGTGCAATCGCCTTGAGCGGCAAATTCAAGCGTGCCAGCCAGACTCCATTCCCTTTCCAGGAAGCTCCCTGGACGGGGCTGTTCCAATCCAGATATGGCCTTGAGAGGCGCGGACTTCCCTGGTGGCCTGCGGCATCGAGGACAGTTCCCAAGGGATTGATGGCGTACTCCACATACGATGATCCGGAGGTGGCAAGAAAGACCTGGAAGCTGTCATCCGCAGTGACTCTCCCGTCGCGGTTCCTGGCTCTCGAAATCAGCCGGTCGCGTTCCACGCACCGGGCCAGCACGGCCAGGGTGCTTCCGTCCTGCACGAGTTTCACTTCGGTTGGAGACATCGGCAGCCGTCCAACCGCTTCATTACGGCGCAGGGCCCAGGCCGGGACCTCACGCCACGCGGGGTCCGTCCAGCCGGCATGGAGGGGCGGCACGGATCCCACGTGCCCCACGGGAATAGGGGGCTCGTGATTACCGGGTATGGCAGGGCGAAAGACGGGCTTCGATAAGCGAATCTGGCCGGGGGGCATCGTAGGCACTTCTGAAGTCACCTGATTTTTCGGCCAGATCCACCATTCTTCCGGAACAGTGGGACGTGTGGCGCGGTTCCTCTCCGCCCGCACCTGGACGTAACCCGGCTGCGGCGTCCCGATCTGCTCAAGCGGAATCGCCGCCTCAACGGTCCAGCCGTCCTTGCCGATGGATGAGGCCGCCATGAAGCCATCGCATTTGTACGGCAGGCTGGCGAACCATGTATGTTCGCCGGTCCAGTGCCACTTCACTGAATAAGCGCCAAAAGGGCCCACTTGCAGCATCCAATCGTTCTCGTTGTAGATGCGAATGATGAAGCGAACGAAATCCTCGCCATCGGGCGAACCGTAAACGTAGCGGCGCGGGGCCTTGTTATTGCGCGCCGCTTCGCCGCCCTCCCAGACGGGATCGAATCCGACGGAGCGCGCAACTACCCGGCCTCCAGGCTCGGGCATCTGTGCGGCGAGATACAAATAGCTCCCTGCAATAACCGCCCGTATCGTTCCCCCCATGCTGGCGGGAACTCCGGCCTCGGTCGGGGTCATGGCCTGCGGACGAGCATGCCGCCACAGGGAATCGTTCAGTTTTCCGTCAATGGTGACCGTGGAAGCAGGTGGCTGCGCAAAAAGACCTGCGGCGATTGCCAGGCTGAAGAGAAGAAATACCAGACGACGCATTGTCCCTCCCGGGAAAAGGATGTGTTCCGTCGTGCGCCTCGCCGAACGGCTGGAGCGACCCTCTATCTAAAGGTCGCTCCGCCTTCGTGTCAAGTGAAGATACCAGGCAGGAGCCGGGACCTAAGATTCGAGCTGCAAGATGAAATCTATTTCTTGCGCTGTCGGGTCCCTTACCCCCTTGGCGCTGATTGTGCCGCCGATGGTCCCCACAACTCCCGGCCCGTCGCTGACATTCGAATCGGGTTGATAACCTTACGCTCAAGAGGGTGCGTCATCGGGGGACATAGGAAACCCACAAGCGGGTTCTGCGAATGATGCGCCGGGACAACCTGCTGGCAGTGCAAGCGCGCCTCCGTGGTGACCACAGACTCGGATCACGGGTTAGAAGCCTGCCTGAATCTGGCGGGCAGAATGAAGCTCAGTGGAGGCCATTGGATGTGCTGGTTGGGGAGCCGCAGACAGAACCTTCCCTTTCCTAGTTACCGATGGTAAACCTGTTCAATATGTTGAAAAAAGTCCGTTGAAAAGGGGCGTCGGGATTTGTAAGCCAGTCTGTACTCCACTCATATGTCCGGACCCATGACTCCGGCCGGCTCCAGGCATTTCTTAATCTCGGCCAGCATAGCGAACTGATGGCAGAAGCCTTTCCGGATTTGCCTTTGAGCTCGGATGGCGGGTTTCTGGGCAGGGTCCCGCCGTAGGGATACGAATCCTGGACGGATGCGATGGCGTAGTCCCAGCAGGCTCTTGCCGTTCGCATTTGGGACGCATGGGAGGCTTCACCATGGCTGAGGCTGGCCCCTATGACAGATGGTGGCGGGTCTGGGCGCAGCCGCATGACCGGTTGGATCGATTCGAACACAAAGAATCCTGTTATCGTTAGCAGAACGTACAGCCCTGTATGACTTTTGCGCCGGGGAGAATAATCTTCCGGCGATGCTCCGTACAGGTCGGTAATTGGAGAGCTTCTTCTATCCATCCGCCTACTCGCTTCCGGCGAATAAACGGGTTTGCGGACCTATTGCATTGTTGAAATGAACTCTGAAACCTTGTAAGCCGCAACCGTAATGTGCTGAGCTCCAGCAAAGGCGAATACGAATGTTTGTCAGCGTGCGCCGTGGTCGAACCCATCGCGAACAGCTATGTGCCTAACACCGATAGACATGATCCATCTGCTGGTTCCCAGGTCAGCCGGGCTGCCTGACAATACTCGGCAGATTCGATGTGCACGAAAGCTGCTTCGTTTCATCCCCCGCTGCATGAGCGTTGGCAGGCAGAACTCGTCTTATGGCAATGTGCATTGTTCAGGCTTATACCTTAGCAAATATCAGGCTAAGCCTGCCACAAATTCAGGTTGTTTCCAGGTCTCCGACTTGGAGAACTCCATTACAACTTAGCTTTAATTTTGCACTCCAAATCTCTCAAGCATACAGCGGGGTCGTTCCCACCTCTGTTCCATCAGCGATCTTCCTGAAAAATTCCAGTTCCACACCTGCCAGACTTCGAGGGACCCAAGCTCCCGTTTGCCGGAAATCGGGTGAACCCTGGCACTCGGCCTTCGGATCGGTGTTTATTAAGGAAAAAACTGAAAGTAACGGCAAGAAATCCTTCCCTTGGGAACAAAGGTTGTGGTAGGTTCTTGACGTTGGAATCTGCAAACAATATCAACAAGAGGTTTAAGATGAAGCGGTCAAGTGTGTTGGTTTGGGGATTTGCGCTGTTGTTTGCGCTGGGAATTTTCTGGGGGGATGTCAGTAGTTATGCTGGGCCTCCGCGCGCCGGAAAATGGACCCCCCTGTTTAACGGCAAGAACCTGGATGGCTGGAAGGCCTACGGGGCTGAAAAATGGGTTGCCGAACAAGGAACTATTTTCGGTGAGAGTGCCAGCGGAAAATATGGTTATCTGGTGACCGACAAGACCTACAAGAATTTCGAGGTACGTCTAAAGTTTAACTGCTCTTTGGAAGGCAATAGCGGCCTTTTCTTCCACTCCAAAATTACGGGCGAGAACCCCCAATGGGGTCCGGACATTGTGGGCCTGCAGGCGGAGATCGATCCGGCCCGGCACACGGGCGGCATTTACGAGAGCGGCGGTCGAGGTTGGGTGGCCCTGCCCACGGTTGAGGGTGAAAAGGCAATCAAGCCGGTGGGCCAGTGGAACAGCATGGAAGTTCGTGTTGAGGGCAACCACGTCGTGACGCATCTGAACGGCGTCCAGATTGTTGACTATACGTATACACCGGCGAAGTACACCGACGGGCATATTGCATTACAGATCCATACGGGCGAGCACGGGTTCAGAATTCGTTTCAAAGATATCGAGATCCGGCCGCTTCCCTAGCTGGAGAGTTTGGCCATGACGATGGCGCTACCACAGCTAGCGGCTACTTCAAGGACAAAGGACAGATTGATGAAGAAGAATCGAAGGGATTTTCTGAAGCTATCAACAGCAGCGGCCGTCACGGCTGCCGGATTGGGAGGTCCGGGGAAGGCTCTGGCGGCATCAGGGTCTTTGCTGGTGCCTGCGGCTGCGCCGGCCCCACTTCCCGCTCCACCGCGTGGATATGAGCCGTTTGCCCTGGGAATCATCACGGGTATTGGTGATGATCCGGAAGCGGCAATGGCCAAGGTCCACAGTCTGGGAATGCACACCTGCCAGATTGATTCAGACCTGCTGAGCGATGAAATGCTCAACCGGCTGGGCGAGGCGCTGAACAAGTACAACATCGTTGTGACAGCTATGGGAACCGACGGGCCGGGACCCTATATCTACAACTTCTATGATGGACCTTTAACGCTGGGCCTGATCCCTCGCACCTACCGGGGGCAAAGGCTCGTGAAACTGAAGGCGTATTCGGACCAGGTCAAGAAGCTGAAGGTGCCCGCCATTCGCATCCACGCTGGATTTGTTCCTGAGGACCCCAATTCCGAACTTTACTGGGAATCCGTCGAAGCATTGAGGGATATTGTCAGCCACTGCAAGAAGAACGGGCAGGACTTCCTTTACGAAACAGGCACGGAAAGCCCGACTACGCTGCTGCGCGCAATGAAGGACGTTGGTCTGGATGGCCCACTCAGTAACCAGGGTGCGAACCTGGACACGGCCAACCTGATTTTGTATGACAAGGCGAACCCGCTGGATGCTCTGGACGTTCTGGGTCCTTACGTCAAGAACACCCATGCCAAGGACGGCTTGTATCCGACGGGTACTCGCGAATTGGGCAAAGAAGTGGCCATCCCGCATGGGAAGGTGGATTTCCCGAAGATTATCGCAAAACTGAAGGAACTGAACTATCAGGGACCGATCACGATTGAGCGCGAGATCTCAGGTCCTCAACAGATGGAAGATGTGAAGCGGGAGAGAGACTATCTGAAGAAGCTGATCGAGTCTTAAGGGCCGGTCTGCAACTTGAGTGCAGCATGGAATTTTTTGAGGAGGAAAAACGTGAGCGATAATCCCGGCAAAAAAGTGGGACGAAGGGAATTTATGGGTACGGCTGCGGCCGCGGCGGGCTTCATGATCATGGCTCCGCAACTGGTGCGAGGGACAGCGGCGAACTCCGCATTGCGGGTTGGATTGTTGGGTTGCGGGGGCCGCGGAACGGCGGATGCCCAGTACCTGATCGATACGGGTAAGGCGCGCCTGGTGGCGCTGGGGGATATCTTTCAGGACCAATTGGACAAGGCTAAGTCGCACTTTGACCAGTACCAGCAGAAGAAGGGCTACGCGGCGATTGAACGGTCGCTGATGTTCCGTGGCCCGAACGCGTATCAGGAGATCGCCCACTCGAAGGGTGTGGACGCGATTGTTATTACCTCGCCGCCTTATTTCCATGCGGAGCATCTTGCGGAAGTGGTGACGGCAGGCAAACATGTTTATTGCGAGAAGCCTGTGGCGGTGGACCCTGCCGGTTGCGTCTCCGTACTCGATTCCGGCAGGCGGGCGGAGGGCCGGTTGAGCCTGGAAGTCGGTTTCCAGCTTCGCAACGCTCCTCCCTACGTGGAGCAGGTGAAGAGGATTCATGCCGGGGCGCTTGGGGACATCATTTCCGGGGCCGGTCACTATTTCTCGTCGTATATTGAGCGGCCCAGCTGGCCGGGCGCTTCGGAGGACGAGCACCGGCTGCGCAACTGGGTCCATTATCGCATTTTGTCGGGCGACATTATCGTGGAGCAGAACATTCACGTGGTTGACTGCTGCAACTGGACCTTGCAGGGGCATCCGGTCAAAGCCTCGGCTTCCGGCAGTAACCTCCATCGTCCTGACCATGGTGATGCCTACACGAACTATAGCGTGGTCTTCGAGTATCCCAACGGCGTCAGCATGACGTTCGGTTCCACGCAGTTCAACAAAGGGTGGTGGGATGTGGGGTGGAAGTTTTTTGGCACCAAGGGGGTTTCTGAGACGCACTACAACGGCCCAGTGGCCATCTATGGTGACAACGCCTGGAAATACGGCCAGAGCGCATCGCAGGCCGGTGGAGGGGAATTCTCCGCCGCGGGCGTTTTCCACGGCAATCTTGACGAGGCGGATCCACTGAAGAAAATGTCCTTTGTAGACAGCATCCTGAACAACCAGTTTCATAACCAGGCTGAGCAGGGTGTGGAATCGGCGCTGAGCTGCATGATGGCGCGCCACTCTGCGTATACCGGCGAAGAGGTCAGCTATGAGGCTATGGCGACTTCAGGGGAGCGATGGCATGACGACATCGACCTCAGTCAGTTCGCCTGAGAAACCCGGAAAGGAAAAACCGATGAGTAATGAAACTTCAAGGCGGGACTTTCTGAAACTTACGGTGGCGGGGACGGCAGCGCTGAGCGCGCTGCCGGCTTCGCTGGGCGCAAAGCCTGCGCCAGCCGGTGGCAAGCTGTCGATCGATAAAGGATTGGTTTACACCATGCTGCCCAAAGAAATGAGCGTGGCGGACCGTTTCAAGCTGGCGCGCGATACGGGCTTCAAGGTTGTTCAGGCGCCGACCACTCCGGGCCAGAAAGAGGCGGAAGAACTGAAGAAGGCGGCTGATGCGGCAGGCATTCGGATTGACTCCGTGATGAACATGGCGCACTGGCAGTACCCGCTTTCGTCTTCCGATCCCTCCGTTGTGGCGAAGAGTATGGAAGGGATGCGGACTTCGCTGCACAACGCCAAGCTGTGGGGATCCGGTGCCGTGCTGCTGGTGCCGGCGGTCGTCAATCCTGAAACCAGTTATCGCGAGGCCTGGGTACGCTCGCAGAAGCAGATCCGAAAACTCCTTCCGCTGGCGGAAGAACTGAAAGTGGTGATTGCCATCGAGGAGGTCTGGAACAAGTTTCTGCTCGATCCGGTCTCGATGAATCGTTACATCGACGAGTTCCACAGTCCGTGGGTGAAGGCGTGGTTTGATGTGGGCAACGTCGTTTTCTATGGTTATCCCCAGGACTGGATTCACACCCTGGGCAAACGCACTGTCAAGCTCCACTTGAAGGATTTCAAAAATGACCGGAGCCAAAGCCGGTACGAGTGGGTAAACCTCGGGGATGGCGATGTGATGTGGCCGGCCGTTCGCCAGGCGCTGATTGACACAGGCTATTCAGGGTCAGCGATCTGCGAACTAGAGACCGGCGGGGAGGCTTACCTGAAAGACGTCAGTAATCGCATCGACCGACTGTTGATTCGGGCCTGATGGGCCTTGCCCGGCTAGACGAATTGAAAAGAGGCTTCCTCCACTTGTCCGGTCATTAAGTCGTAAGCCCGCACGCGCCACCGCCCTTTAGGGTCATTCAGCGCGAGCGGAATGAATTCCGTTTGTAACTGCGAATTCATGAGCAGGTTCCGTGCGTACAGCTCGTAGACCTGGTTCGCAGGGGTTTCAAGCTCCAGGCGGACGATCCTGCCGGTTTTGCCGGGCAACGCAGTTGCGATTTTGAGCGTGATCTCGAGTTGGGAGCCTGCCTTGACCTGGCTCTCAGCACCCAACTGCAACTTCGGAACTGCCTGCGATGAACGGGTGAAGACCAGCGGTTCCCACGGGTTCAAAGTTGCCTTGTGGGTGCGCAGTGCGCCAAGTTCTTTCTTCCCCCGCACGTCGTAAGTGTGCTGCTCCGTCCGCCATTCGATGGTGACACCGGCTGCTTGTTCCAGCAACGAATTGTCGATGCGTCCCGCCCATCCCGGTGCCTTCATCGTGGGAAAGTCGCCCCAGCCAGCGTCATCAAATTGCGGGTTCCGGAAGACTGCGAAATGCTCGCAGCCGCCGTTCTTGAAGATAACGACTTCGGTTCCAGGGAGTCGCCTGCCGTCTTCTCCCAGTACGCGAACGCGGGGTTCGATTTCGGCAAGCTTTAAAATACCTTCCACAAGTTCGGGCAGGCTGGTCGCGGAATTAGCCTGCAACCGGTCGTAGCAGTAAGTTCCAATTTCCAGATTCAGGTAAATCGCCGTGCCTTGGCCGTAGTGATGAAATACGACCAGCGGTACATCTCCGCTGCGGGCGAGAGCCTTTCCTTTGGTCGCGACAACCGTGGGATCGGCCAGTTGCAGTTGGAGTGTTTTCCCTCGGAGTTGCAGAGCGCCGTCATCGGCAACGCCTCGGACCGTTGTGCCTTTGCTGCGGGACTCTCCGTGCGCGATCCCAAAAACCTCGTCAAGCTGTCCATGCCCGAGGTCATGGCCATGTCCATCCATCGTTGCCGCGCGGCAGTCGGCTATCAGGAGCCCTCCCTGCCGGACGAATTGTTTGATCCGCTCGACTTCCTCGGCGCTCACTGCGACTGCCTGGGGCATGATGAAAACGCGGTATTCGCCTTCAGTGAGTTTCCCTGCCTTGACCTGTCCGGTGGACGCGAAATCGTACTGCAAATTCAGGTCTTCGATCACCTTGGTCCAGCTGTTGCGCACCGCAATGGCGTGGCTGCCCCGGTCGCTGCCGTTGTGCAGCATCCATTCAAGCGCATGCCCCGCGTTATCCAGCAGCCAGTGAATCTGGTCAGAAGGATTCGAATAATAAATTGCGATGCCGTCCTGCGTGCGTTCTGAATTGATAAAAAGCTTGCCGATCCCTTTGCGCAGTTCGTGAAACACTGCCGAGAAAGTTTCTGCCGCCGGGGTCAGTTGCCCGGTCTTTTCGTCCACGAAAGCATAGTTCGGCAAATTGTCGTCCCAGATCAGGGTTCCCCTGTGGGCGTGAAAAAGTCCCCACCAGACCGGGCGCACAGCCTGCTTTTGAATCAGACGTTGCTGCTCCGTCAGTTCCTTGCCGGGTTCGTAATGGAAACCGTGGGTTGAGACCATGATCGTGGAGGGCTTGAGCGATCGAATGATCTCAACGTTGTTGCCGCCGTTGTAAGGCTCGATGACGTCGTCCGCCCGGAGAACCTGTTCGTAGTTGTACCAGCCGAACGGAAAAGGCGACTGGCCGCCTTCAGTTCCGCAGCGCGCGTCTGGGTCCTGGGATTTGCAGATTTCTCCGGCGCGTATCACGGCGTCAGCGAATGTGTGGTCCATGAAGTTTCGAAAGTCGCACCACGGGGTCACGTTCCAGCCCGCCGTTGAGCGGACCTCCGAAAGCTCTTTGTAAAACCTCTTCGTGAACGCGGCCGCCTCGGACCAGCTTTTGAAGCCCGCCGTCTTGCCATTTCCGCCGCCCCATCGTATGTTCGCAGCGTCGAGCGAGCCAAACTTTTTCTCTAACGCCTGATCTTCGACCTTTGCAACCGATCGCACTTCGCGGATGACGGCCATGACGGGTTCCCACGCCTCCCGAAGAGAGCCCGTTCCTGGGGGCTCAGGAAGGCTCGTGTCCCATTCCGCATTCAAGCGAGCGACGTTTCCATATTTCGACTGCAACCCGGCAACGGCCACCGCATCAAAGGCCCCGTCTGTGATCGTGTGGCTGATCATCAGGTCCTTTGCCTCCCAGATTGTGCCCTTACGGGTGGCGTCGTCCCACTGAGTGAACTCGCCCACACCCCACGCCTGGCTTACTTGCTTTGGATCGCTGTACAGCTGGCGCAGATATTCGGCAAACTTCGGAGTGCAATGTTCAGAATGGCAGAAATCGTTGGCCTTGATCTGCCAGCCCTCGCCCAGCTCATCGGCTACGTTGTAATACAACGGACGGAAAGCACGATGCATCTGCGCGTAGCGCGTCAGATGCTCGCGGAGATATTCATCGGTTTTGGGATCGTTAATGCACGGTTTCCGGACCCACAGCTTCAGGTTGTCGCGTTCAGTCCGAAAGTTGTTGACAACGCTGTACCAGTGCTCACGCCGTTTGATGTAGATCGAGAAGATCTCCCATGCCATCTGTTCCACGTAAAAGCGAAAATTATTGTTGAGAATGTACTGGAAATCGCTGTCGCGCCCGGCAATCGTGCTGTCAATGCCTGCCTGCCGCAACTGGCCGTAAAATCCGTCCGGGTAGTGCGCCCAGGTGATGATATGGTAATCGCGCCACATATCGGGGGGCGGCGAAAGCAGAAAACTTGCTCCATTTGCCTGCGGGATTCCATTTACCCGGACGCGAACCCAGTTTGCATAAGAGAGCCCCGGGCCAAGGTTGAATGAGAAAGGCAGCGGCTGGGCGATCGAGGCCGGGGCAGGAATTTCCAGTTCCGCGACCTTGCGGTCAAAGCAATCGAGCCAGTTTACCTCTATTGAACCCGCCGGAGGCTGATGAAAACGTATTTCGCCGTTGAGGACGCCGCCCGCATTGTAAACGTCCTGGTCAAGCGTCACTCGTGCGACTTGCAGAGAGTCCGGTCCTTCCGGAACAGCCTCGGCAAAAGCTGAGGACTGCCCCAATATCCGAGCGCTACTTCCAAGAAAAGTCACGCCGAAGGCGGCGCGCAGAAAATCCCGGCGGGAATGTTCGTGATCCATTTGATCCCTCTCCTTATTCCGGCTCTTCATGCGGCTTTGTGAAGTTGCCGTAGGTCAATACCCAACCTATCAGTGCATCCGGCATGCCCAGGCATAGGGTCTCGAACTGGCCAGTCCGGATAACGTCGCGCAGACATCGCCACGAAGCCACTCGATTTTACCTCCGAACGCCGAACACTATTCCAAGTACGAAGACTATGTCAAGGGTGAACGGCCCGACCGTACGCGGGCTCTATGCGCGCCACCTGAAAGCGAGCCGTGGACCGGCCTGCGTAACCAGCAAGCTCTTGAATGCATGGACACCATCGTAGCAACAGCCATCGCTGATATATAATGCCACTGAGCATAATCGCGTTATGCTTACCCGGGCTTTCCGCTAAGGAACTTCAATCTTAAACCCGGGACGCCGCGCTACAGCGCGCCTTTCCTGTCAGGAGCATGCTGAATGCGAAACATCCGTGTTGCTTCGGTTCAATTTGAACACGTTGCCGGTGACAAGCGAGCCAACCTGGACAATATCCGCGGATTTGTCGAGCGGGCCGCGCGTGAGCAGGTTGAACTGATCCTGTTTCCGGAGTGCTGCATCACGGGCTACTGGTTTCTTCGCCATCTTTCCCGCCCGGAGCTTGCCGCGCTGGCTGAGCCGGTTTTTGACGGGTCGTCGTCGCAGGAACTGATGGCCCTGTCGAAGCGGTACGGAATGACCGTGGGCGCGGGACTGGTGGAAGCGGCTGAAGATGGCGCTCTTTACAACACCTACGTCGTTGCGATGCCTGACGGCACGGCACGCCGCCACCGCAAGCTCCATGCGTTCATCAGTGAACATATTTCCTGCGGTTCCGAATATACCGTCTTTGACACCCCGCATGGATGCCGGGCGGGCCTGCTGATCTGTTACGACAACAACCTGATTGAAAACGTCAGGATTACGGCCCTCCAGGGGGCCGAAGTCCTTCTGGCTCCGCACCAGACCGGAGGCTGCCGGACGCGCAATCCATACCGGATGGGGATTATCGACCGGCAACTCTGGGACAACCGCGCGCAGGATCCGGAGGCGATCGAGCAGGAGTTTCGAGGGCCTAAAGGCCGGGGCTGGCTGATGCGCTGGCTTCCCAGCCGCGCTCACGATAATGGCATGTTCCTGATCTTCAGCAACGGGGTTGGTGTTGACGACGACGAGATCCGAACCGGCAACTCCATGATCCTCGATCCGCATGGGCGGATTCTGGTTGAGACCTGCAAGGCGGGCGATGACATGGTCGTCGCCGATCTGGATGGTTCACTGGTAGGGTCAAGCGGCGGGCAGGACTATCTGAAGGCCAGGCGGCCTGACCTTTATGGCCCCCTGACCGAAAAGACGGGCCGGGAAGAAGATGCGCGAAGCTTGAAATTCAAAGAGTAGAGGCTTACTGCGGAGGCGCGTGAGAGTCTTCATTTATTGCCTGGATTTCGTGCGAGCCAGCCATCGGCTCCAGCGGCAGATCGCTCTTGTTCTCAATCGCCACCGTATAGCCCGCGGGAACATCGAGCTGGTAAGCGAGCTTTACGCCCTGTTTCTTCCATCGCAATGAGACAGCTCCTTCCGGGACGGGGACCCGCCCTTCGCACGAATTCAGTTCCGTGTCCGTGAACCGCAGATGAACCTGCTTCTTTACCCAGTCGACCTGGTAGAGCCCCAGAACGTCTCGATAGAGCACGTTGACAATGTGCGACGCAAAGCCATGGTCAAGGCTGGCCCTTGTATCAATGTTCTCCCACAGGGTTCCGGTGCGCTCGGCCATGTACAACAGATATTCCCTGGATTCGTTGATCAGCTGCCGGCAGGACCCGTAACGCGACAGCAGTTCGAGGCGCAGAACATTGCCGATAAAGGCATTTGAAGCAGGGACGTCCGGGTAACGCTGCGTCTTTTTGCGGGAGGGGCCGAAATCCTTAACCAGAACATCCCAGAGCTTGCCGTAAGTGACGGGAGTGGCCGTACCAAGGTAGAAGGCATAATACTGGCAGGTCTCGGTGCGGTTGCGCGTCGGGACCAGCTTCCCGCCTTTCCGGACCGCGTTATCCACAAAAAACTGGCCGTCGAAAGACTGCCTCCGGATGGCTTCGCGCACCGCTCCAGCCTGCGCCACCCATGCCGGCATTTCATACATTTTCCCGGCGGCCTCCAGCGCCGCCGCGTAAAGCATATTGGTGGGGTAATTGACGTCCTGCGTGTAATCGTTTGCTGCCGACCATTCGATGAAGACCCACCCTTTCAGACTTTCCAGCAAACCGTCCTGATTCAGGAAGGGCCGAAAATACTCGAACAGGTTGACGATCTTGGGTCGCAGTGAGGCAATCATTTTGCGGTTGCCGCTGCGCCCGAGATATTCCTGCAACTGCAGAACAAACCACAACGCCCAGTTGGGAATGAATTGCCCATTGTAGTGGTCCGCGGGATAGCACATGGGCAGCATTCCTTCGGGAAGATGGGCAAAGCTCGCGGGCAGAAGGAAGTTCTGAAAGAACACATGCTCCACGGTTGAGCCGCCGCTCAGCCGGTGTTCCACGCGCGACGTAAAGTAGCTGTCGCAGAGCCAGCCGGCGCGCTCGCGCGAAGGGCAGTCCATAAAAAGGTCGACGGAGTTTTGCCGAAAAGTTTCCCGGCCTGCGGCAAAAAGCACGTTCAGGCCTTCGTCGCTGGAATCAAAATGCGCCGTCCAGACGTTTGGATTCACGTACTCACGAAGGTAGATTTGCGAAATCTCGCAGTTGCCTTCCAACGCCAGGAATTTGAGAAATCTGAGCGTATAAGGTTCAAACGACTCCAGGCTGTAATCGCCGGGGTCCAACTCATACGCAATAATGTTGACCGTTTCCAGCCGTTTGAAATCGATATCGCCGTTCACCAGCATCTCGTCGAAAGTCAGGTAGAGCCGGGTTGGTGTGCGAACCTTGAGCCGCGCGCCGATAAAGCCGGTCAGACCTGTCCCGAAATCGAAGATGTGAAAGGTGTTTGCAGAAAGCGGGAAAGATGATGTCCAGGAGTAACGTTCCTGAAGGCGCGTGGATCTCAGGTTGGTAACGTGTTGCAACTTAAAGGAAGGGATCTCTTCAAGCTGATCTTCGCCAAAACCCAGAAGCTCCGGACCAATGTCGGTCAGAAAGCGTGGCCTCCAGGGTTTGGCAACCTGTCCCGAAACCGTTACGTCCCCTTGCAGGATGCGCAACTCGGGCTGCCGCCGGCTGAATTGCGGGTAAGGCACCCGGCGTGCAGTCAGCTGCTTTTCGCCTGAAGTGCTGCAGGGCTCCGGGCGGAATGTTTGATGCCGGTCGCTCCGCCAGTCATCGACACCGGAGGGAAGATGGTAGGCTTCTGTGAAAGCGCGCTGGAAGGAGTATCGCTCGACTTTTTGTACGCGCTGGGTGAGGATTTTTGCCTCCATTGATTTTTCGCCGCCGCCGGTTGCGGCGAGAATTTGACTTCCCGCAAAAATTTCCGCCTGGAGGAAAGACGGCTGGTTCACAATGTAAAAACTGTTGATGTTATATCCCGCAACTTCAATGGCGACGACATTGGTCCCTGCAGAGAGATCGCGGGTGATGTCCCACTCATCCACACGGTAAAAGCCATGTGGGCCGCGCGCCGGACCACAGCCCTTGTACTCACCGTTCACGAAAAACCGGTACAGCGTAGAGGCGGCCGCTCTCAAAAGGACCGGCTTCCCGCGCGGCGGCTCGAAGACGGCTCGAAATCCGACGGAAAGATTCATTTCAGTTTCCCGGCCTTTGGGCCATACGGGCTTCGCGACCTGAAAGAAGGCGTGGGCTGCCGGTGCGGGGCCGGCCGAAGTTCCAGGCACAACATCTTCAGCGAGAGAAACCCTTCCGCCCCGGACGAGTAATGAACTTCCGCATAGTGCCAACAGTTGTCTGCGATCCATGAATTCCTGCCCTCAATGTGCGGGGTGAACTGGCATCGCTTTGCAAAGAACGCGAAATGCAAATCCGTTATATCAAATCGCAGCAGCATCTGCATCTTGCCGGGAGGTGCCCGCCATTTCCGCTTGAGGGAACCTCGTCAGTGTTCATGCCGGTGCAGGTGCGAATGGGTGTGGACGTCGCCCGTCTTGTGCACGTGCAGATGCGAGTGCATCAGGCCTGTAGTTTTCAGCAGTGGCGCGTCGCCCAGGATTTCGGCCGGCGAGCCCGCGGCCGCGATGCGCCCTTCGTGGAAAACGAAGCATTCATCGGCGATGTCTTCTGTGATGTCGAGATCGTGGGTTGTGGTAATGATGGTTTTGGCGCCGCCTCTTGCCCGCACCAGGAAATCGATCATGTGGCTGGCGCTTTTGGGATCAAGCGCTGCTGTGGGTTCGTCGAGCAGCAGGATTTCCGGGTCCAGAATAAGCACCGAAGCCAGCGCCACGCGCTTCTTCTCGCCCATCGAGAGATGATGCGGCGAGCGATCTTTCAGATGGGCAATCTCCAGCATCTCGAGGGTTTCGGCAATTTTCCCGCGGACCTGATCGGCCGGCCATCGAAGCTGCAGCGGCCCGAAGGCCACCTCGTCAAAAACTGTGGGTGAAAAGAGCTGAACGTCGGGATTCTGGAAGACAAGTCCGACGCGGCGGCGGAAATCCAATCCAAAGCCGTCGTTCTGGATGCTTTCTTCCGAGAGCAGTGTGCCGCAGAATCGGACCGTCCCTTCATCCGGAAAGCAGAGGCCGTTCAGAATGCGCAGCAGGGTTGATTTGCCGGAGCCGTTCGCTCCCAGCAGCGCCACCCGGCGGCCCGCGTTCACCGTCATATCGAGATGGTCGAGCGCCGTGACCTCACGGTAGCGATAGGTGACACCCGCCACCTCAAAGACCGGGACCGCCGCTCCGCCGTCCGGATTTGTTTGACTCATAGCCCCCACCAGAACGCGGCGATGGAAACCAGGGTGAATCCCGCCAGCATGGCCCAGTCGAGTCTGCCAATCCGGAAATCATCCAGGAGGGCGACCTCGCCGCGATAGCCGCGCGATTGCATGGCCAGGTAAACATCATTGCTGAGATCGAAGGTTTTTGACATCAGCACACCGGCGCTCGACGCCGCCACCCTGCGCCGCTCGCGGCCGGTCAGGTTGCCGATCATGCGGCTGCGGCGCGATTCGAACATATCGTGGGCGCTTTGGAGCACCAGGAAAAGATAGCGATAGGTCATGCCCAGAATGGTGACCATTACGGCGGGCACGCGCAGCACCCGCAGCGCCTTCAGGACGTGGTTCCAGGGAGTGGTGAGCACCAGCAGCACACACAACGTGGCCGCGGTTTCCACCCGCAGCACCAGGTAGCCCGCGCTTGCAAGACCCTGTGCCGTGACCCTCCATCCGGTCCAGGGAAGATGGTAGACCACGCTTCCTGGTGTGACAAACGGGGCCGGAAGAGCAATCACGCCCGTAAACAACAGCACCGCAATCCATACCCTTTTCAGCAGAACAGCGAACGACACGTGCGACAGCGCCGCCAGCACGACAGCAACGGCAAAAAGTCCGGCAATCACGGCAAAGCTGCGGCTTGCTGCGGCGGGCACAATCAGGGCCAGAATCCCCACCAGCTTGACGCGCGGATCGAGCCGCTGCATCAGGCCTTCAGCGCGCGCCGTCTGCTCGGCGTAGAAGGCGTGCTCCAGGGCATCCACAAAGCTTGCCGTGGTGCGTTCCAGAAAGCCTCGTTTTCCGCGGTGCTTTGCCGCCATCGCCTAGCCTTCCTCCGTGTGCGCCGGAGCGCGCGCCGGCCCTGGGCGCACCTTCCGCGCAATCCAGCCGGCCAGAACGGAAAGAAGGATGATGGATCCGATTCCGAACATGGCTGAAAGGATGTAACCGAAAGCGGCGCTGCGCACGAACGACGGAGAATAATCGGGGAAAGGCGCGGTCCATACGTTCGACAGCCGCTCCAGTCCGCGGGGCGCCGCAGCCGGTGGCGCGACATTCCTTGAAGTCCGGGCGATCTGCTGTCGCACGCCGGGGTTTGAAAAGTCACGGACGCTCCATTCACCCCAGGCCTTTCCCGCCGCCAGCAGGCCCAGCGGCGCCAGCACCATCAGCAGGCCGACGGCGGTCCACAGAGGCCGGGCCGCTCGCCAGCCGGTCATCGCCGCCGGTTGCGCTTCATCATGCGGCATGGGAACGCCGGGAGCTGTAAAGCGCAGCAGGACGGGGTTGGCCCGTTGCAGGTAAGCCACCACGCCGCCCGTAACCACCAGCTCCGCAAGGCCGGCAAAAGTGAGGTGGCCGATCATGATGGCCGGTATGGCAATGCTGAGCGGATAAGGTGCGTAGAGAGGTGCGCCTGTGGCGCTCTTGAAAAAGTGAGGCTGCAGGCCCAGCTCGATGGCGGCGCACAAGGCCGCCCCATTGATGGCCAGATAACCGCCCAGGGCTGCCGCCACAACGCGCCGGGAAGAGGTGATGGATGACCGGCCCGCCACCAGCCTATAGATCACCCAGGCGATGAGCGAACCCACAATGGCCATGTTGAAGCAGTTGGCGCCCAGGGCCGTCACGCCGCCATCGCCAAAAAAGAATGCCTGGATGAAGAGTGCCGTCGAAAGGGCCAGAATCGAGGCCCAGGGGCCCAGCACAATACTGGCAATGCCCACGCCCAGCGGGTGAGCCGTGGTGCCGCCCGGGATGGGAATGTTGAACATCATGATGACAAACGAAAACGCCGCAAAGACGGAGATCAACGGCACCAGCCGGGTGAACAGCAGTTTGCGCGTCTTGCGCAACGCCACGTACCAGAAGGGCGCAGCGCCGCCATAAAGGGCCGCGCAGGTGACCGGGCTGAGATATCCGTCCGGAATATGCATTGATGCGTTACCACGCAGAGGGAATGTGACCGCCTTTAGAAACGCGAAATTCAATTATAGATCGAATTCCGGCAAGGGCGGAGGGGAAGCCGCGGCGCGGCGGCGGAGTCCCGCACCGCAAGCCCGCGCTCCGGGTTTGAACATATCTTTTGCACACGGGCGCAGGTGCGGTAAACTTTTCGCGCAGGTCTAAGCAAACCAGAGGAAGGCGGGACGATGACGAAAACCGGTGTTTGCTACGTGGGAGTCGATCTGGGCGGCACAAGCCTGAGGGCGCTGGTGGCAGATGACGAATTCAAGACGCTTGGCGTAAAAAAAGTTCGAACCGTCACGACAGGCGGGCCGGCCCGGCTGATCCATCGAATTGCGACTCTGGTGGAGAGCACTCTCAAGGACGCTGGAATCAGCCGTTCGAGGGTGCGGGCGGTCAGCGTGGGCGCTCCGGGACCGATTGACCGTGCCCGGGGCATTGTGGAGGAAGCCCCGAACCTGGGTTGGCAGGGTGTGCCGCTGCGCTCGGAACTTCGACAGTTGCTGCGCCTTCCGGTTTTTGTGGAGAACGACGTCAATGTGGGCCTGGCGGGCGAACACGCCCTGGGCGCGGGGCGCGGCGCAAAGAACGTGGTGGGCATCTTTGTGGGCACGGGGATCGGCGGCGCGCTGATCCTGAATGGTGAGCTTTATGAAGGCAGCCGCGGAGGCGCCGGAGAGATTGGCCACACCGTCCTGATGGTTGACGGGCCGCTGTGCGGATGCGGCCGCCGGGGTTGTGCGGAAGCGCTGGCCAGCCGCACGGCCATGGAGCGCGACGTGCGCGCGGCCATCAAGGCAGGCCGCAAGAGCAGCGTGCTGAAGATCATGACGAAGAAGAACAAGGAGCGTATGACCAGTAGCATTATCACCGCAGCCCTGAAGAAAGGCGACCCGGTGATGCGCGAGGTGATGGAGCGGGCGCAATTCTACCTGGGCATCCTCTGCTCGAACGCCGTGAACCTGCTGGACCCGGAATGCGTGGTGATCGGCGGCGGGATCGCCGAGAGATTGAAGGACAGTTACGTTGATCCCATTCGCCAAACGGCCCACGAATATTTTTTGCGGCCCGCGGACCGCGACCGGGTGAGGATTGTGCCGGGGAAGCTGGGCGACAACGCCGGAGTGCTGGGCGCCATCGTGCTGGCCAAACAGCGGCTGATGTAAAGGTCCGGTGGCGGAGAATGGCTGTAATGGCAGAACATAACCTGGAACACACGATCTGTCTTCTTACCTGCACGCCGAATGGCCACCACATTCGAGCGCTTCTTTCTAGCCCGGATTATTCATGACGCAGTAGGGCTCTGTGAAAGGGTACGACTTTAGCCGTGCCGTTGAGAGCGCCTGAGAAGCTTCTATCGGGGCTTCAGCCCCTGAGCGGAAGGCGCATGGCCCCGGAACTTTCAGCGGCTAAAGCCACCTGCTTCGAACCGACTCTTCGGCACGACTAAAGCCGTGCCCCTTCTCCCCTTTCACGGCAACATCCGCCTGTTCATGAATAGTCCGGGCTAGAGCGAATCCATAAAAACAAAATAGGCTGAACGCCGCAGGCCGGGGGGGATGGATTCGCGCGGCTGGCCTGTCAGAACGACTTGAAAGCTTTGCGCCGCCCGTGAGGGATCCTCGAACAGACGACCGGGCGAATAGCCGTCCGTGACCGTGGGCTCGATGAGAGCGAGTTTTTCGAGGATGGCGTAGAGCACCTGGCCGGCGGGAGCCATGGGTGTTTCAAAGCCCGCTGTGGCAAAACTCACGGTAGCGCCCGTTTCATAAAAATGCCAGGCAAGGCACGCACAGAGAGTGACGGCTTTCTCAAACCTTTCCAGCGTCTCCGGCTGCGTGTCGGGAATCCGGGGGTCAAACACCAGCCGCAGGCGGCGCTCGTCTTCGCGGGTAAATTCCCGCACCTTCAGCTGCCGGACCCTTGCCGTCGCTTTCCAGTCGACGTGGCGGGCGGAGTCGCTTTGCTGGTAGTCGCGGATGGCATAGAGGTCGTGGCTCCGCCCTTTCAGGTAACTGTCCAGTTCATTCCCGAGCTGCGGCAGAATCTCAAAAAACTTTTGAGTGGGCTGGACGCTGGGCAGCACCAGCACCTCCCGGGTGCATGGAATCGTTTGGGTCTTGCGAAGGAATCCGAAGGGAAACCGGGTGCTGATGCGGAGACTCGCCTGCGAATAGCTGCCGCGCTTCGGAAACGTGAGGGTTACGTCCTGGCTGGCGGAAGAGCGGCGGGGAAGGTAGGGAAAGTAAACGTCCTGGTTGAGGATCGACGGCGTGGAGACCATCGGACGCCTGCGCCTCTTTCTTGCGGCGGCGCGGCCTGAGATGGTAACGGAAAACGTCGGGAAGAACTGCTTGCGGTTTTCAAGATGAAGGCGTGCGAGGAAGGACTGTCCGGCAAAGATGCGCTCGCGGAGCGCCAGGTCGACTTCAAGTCCCCGCAGGGCAATTCTGGAAATCATGCCTGAGGCCAGAATGGCGGCAAGCAGACAGGAGAGAATGATGAACAACAGGTTGTTTCCCGTGTTCAGGGCCGCCACCGTAATCACCGCGATCATGGCCAGGAAAACAACGCCCTCGCGCGTGAACTCATATTCGACCCTGGCCATCCAGTACTGGAGTGCGGTTCTGCTCGCCAGGCCGGGAACAACGCGGACGGCAACCAGCACCGTCAGCAGCAGCGAAATGGCCGCCACAACCGCCGCCTGCTTGTAGTGGCCCGACTGGCTGAGACCCGTGGCGTAAAGCGCCAGGAACAGCGCCAGGGTGAGGGCGAAGAGCGCCAGGAAGAACCGCCGCCATGCCGCGCGGTCAATGCCTGCAAGCCAGCCTAGGCCCGCGGAACGGGTCCTGCCTGAAAGTCCGCCGGATTGAACTTCAACGCTCATTCACACACCTGTGACTTATTTTACGGCACAATGGTGCCCCGCCTTGAATGAACGTCTCGGGGGCCTCTGTTTCCCTCTTATATAACCGTTTATTTAAATTAATGGATGCCATGAAACGTTGTGCCCCGTTTTTGCGTCTAATCAACTGTGTGGTGGGATGCACAGAAATGGGGCAAACACCACAGAAAGCGAGGTGGCAAGCTATGACTAAGGGGGAAGTGTTTGAAACGAAGTTCTTTCAGAGAGCTCTTTCCATCGGGAGTTGTCTCGCATTGGGTTTGTTGATGGTTTTCCTGACACCGGCTGCCAGCCGGGCCGACGTGGGGCCTTCCAATGCTGAGATGACGGCCGGCGTTCAGGGCCGCCTTTACCATGCCGGGATCTTTAAACATGGTCAGGTGAACGTAGAGGTCAAAAACGGAGTTGCAACGCTGACAGGCACGGTTGACAGTTACGGGCAGGAGATGCGCGCGGTTCGCGCGGCCCGCCACCAGCACGGCGTTACCAGCGTGGTGGACAACGTTCAGGTGAGCACCGAGGGTGTCAGCTCGCAGCAAATCGTCAAGAATGTGCGGCATGAAGTTCTGATGTATCCGTACTACACGGTTTTTGACAACATCACTTTTTCAGTCGAAGGAAACCGGCTGACGGTGGCCGGGCAGGTCACGCAACCCTATAAGAAATCCGACCTGGGTAATATCCTGGCCGGCATCCGGGGCGTGACTTTCGTGAAGAACAATATCCAGGTGCTGCCGTTGTCTACTTTCGACGACCACATCCGGCTCGCGATTGCAAGACGGATTTACGGTGATCCGGGTTTCTTCAATTACGGAAACCAGGCCAATCCGTCAATCCACATCATTGTCGATAACGGGAATGTGGTCCTCGAAGGTGTGGTTAACAGCAATGTTGATCGCCAGAAAGCGGAGATCGACGCCCGATTTGCAACAACGTATCTGGGGCTGACGAACAACCTGCGTGTCGGGTCGTAATCGCCTGCCTGATGCCTCACGAGCCCGCGGAAAGCCAACTGCTTCCGCGGGCTTCTTTTTTCCGGGCGGCGTTTGGATGAACGCGGCGCGGCTTTCTGCCGGGTCTTGCTGATTGACAGATTGTTCCCGGCCATATTAATGTTGATGGCATGAAATCGAAGAACGAAAGTGAACAATTAGCTCGGATGGTGAGACTGGACCAGGTGGATTCGCTGCAGTTGCTTTCAGCCAAGACCGGCGTCCCGGCGGAAAAGCTGGCCGAACGCTGGCAGTCCAGTTCCCGCGGAGACGCCCACCGGGCTTCCGGCAAAAGGTTAAAGAAGTTGACCCATCCCAGGGGAACCGTTCCGTACTCCACCGGTTCCTGAAACCTTCTTTTCACCCAGGCTGCGAACGGCCCCGGAGGCATTCCTGCCTTTGAGCGGAGAAGTGTATAATGGCAGCCGGAGGCAGCCCGATGCCGAAGATTGTTGCCGCCGTCCTGGCGCTTTGTTCCGCCTTCCTGATCCAGAGGAGCCTGCCCAACCTGCCCGCGCGCATTCCGGTGCATTTTAACGGCGCGGGAAAGCCGAACGGATGGGGCAGTCCGCACACCCTGTGGGTGCTGCTTGTTTTTCAAGTGCTGCTGGCCGGTATCTTACTGTCGATGTCGCTGTGGGGCCGCCGGTTTCCCGGGTCCATTCACCTTGGGACCCAAAGGCTCAGCGATTTCACGCCCGAACAGCGTGAGCGCATCTGGCCGTTGCTGGACCAGATGTCGGGATGGCTGAGCGTTATGACCAGCCTCTTTTTCGTCTTTATCATTCGCGAGTCCATCCAGGCTGCCGAATCCTCCAATCCCGAGTTCCATGCGGGCTGGGCGGCGGTCCTGTTTGTGGTTGGTATGGTTGGCCTGGCGTTTTATTATTTGCGACGCATCAGCAAAATGGCCTTGGCTGCCGAGGGCTGACGGCTGGCAGGACGCGCCCTTACCCGTTTCAATACGACCTACGATGTGTCGGCTGGCCCACGGATTCTGCGTCCAAGGTTACAGCGGCACCGGAACGCTCTCCACAATTTCCTGAAGAACCGATTCCACCTGGCTCGATCTCTTCAGGGTGGAAGTGTAATTTGAGCTGACCACCAGCCGGTGGGCGAAGACGGGCAGGACGAGACGTTTGACGTCGTCAGGGATGCAATAGCTCCGGCCTTCCGCCAGCGCGAGGGACTGAGCGGCGCGGTAGAGCATCATGGATCCTCGCGGGCTGACGCCCAGGGTCAGATCGGGATGACGGCGGGTTTTTTCAGCGATGGCCAGAAGGTAATGGATGAGGGCATCGTCAACATTGACCTGCCGGACCGCCTGCTGAACCTCCACCACCTCGCCGCCGGTCATGCTGGGCTGAATCTTCGAGAGGGGGTCCGTCAGGGCGGAATTTTTTAAAATTTCCTTTTCGCTCTCCGCGGGCGGATAGCCAATCCCGAGCCGCATGAGGAAGCGGTCAAGCTGGGATTCGGGCAGCGGGTAGGTCCCGTGATGCTCCACGGGATTCTGCGTGGCCACCACCATAAAGGGCTGCGGCAGCGTGTAGGTGTGGTTGTCCACGGTTACCTGGAACTCGTTCATGGCTTCGAGCAGTGCGCTCTGGGTCTTGGGCGTGGTTCTGTTGATTTCATCGGCGAGAACGATGTTGGCAAAAACGGGGCCGGGCCGGAACTCGAAATTCTCGGTCTGCTGGTTGAAGATGCTGATGCCGATAACGTCGGAGGGAAGCATATCGGACGTAAACTGGATGCGTTGGAATGAGCAGTCAAATGACCGGGCGAGCGAATGGGCCAGGGTGGTCTTGCCGACGCCCGGAACGTCCTCGATCAGCAGATGCCCCCGGGCAAACAGCGCTACCAGCGCCAGTTGGACAACTTCATCTTTGCCCCGGATCACGCTTTGAATGGACTCCCGCACGCGGGTGAGCATTTCCGCTGATAAGCTTGCGGCCGGGCTGGCCGAAGTGTTGCCTTCCACGCTTTAATCACTCCTGGACTTCCGTCGTTCAGGGCATTGAAGGCGCGCCGGGCATGCCCGGGCGGACATTACTCAGCCTGCCAGAAAATGCCCCGTCCTGTTTAGTCGCGTCGTATAACTGCCGGCTGCATCCCTTTTGACCTGCGCCGCCCGTCACCTATGATGCTAGACCCTGGCGGCGAAATCTGCTATTTTGATACCCACGGGCGATTAACTCAGCGGTAGAGTGCTACCTTCACACGGTAGAAGTCACAGGTTCGAGTCCTGTATCGCCCACCATGCTTGAGCCCGTCAGAATCATTGAACCATTTTTATCGGCATTTTAACGACAGCACTGGAGTTGGGAGTAACCGGGCGCAAAGCCTTCGCGTCCGGGCAGTGAATCAGCCTCGCATCCGTATGTTCCATGCTACCCTGAAGTGCTTCGGGCCGGTCACGCATGAAAAATTTTGAGACAGGCATAACGTAACCGGCATACAATCAGCAGGATGAATGGGAGATGACTGTGTCGGCCAAGGGGTTGTGGACCCTGGGAAGTTGAGGTCTGCACGTGTCCGCATGGTACTGCTCTTACTGAAATAGTGGAACCCAAAATCGAACAAGGAGCGTCGAATGAGAACCTTTTTGAAGGGAAGCTGCGTCTTCCTGCTTCTGTTTCTTGCCGGAACTTCAAACCAATTGCTTCTCGCCCAGGATCAGGCACTCAAGGTTATTTATCCTGCAGGATACAAGTCCAACAACCTGCCCTTCAGTCCCGCTGTGCTTGCTGACGGAACCCTGTACGTTTCAGGCCAGGGACCTGCGGACGCCGCAGGCAACGTGCCGGGGGACTTCCAGGGCCAGTTCCGCCAGGCCCTTCAGAACTTAAGGGGCGTGTTGCAAGGCGCAGGGATGGACTTTGGAAACATCGTCTGGTTGAACGTGTACCTCACCGACATGGGCGACCTGTCCGCCATGAATCAGGTTTATTGGAAAATGATCGGGCCGAATCCTCCGGCGAGAACCATCCTGCAAATTGCCGGGCTGCCTGGCGGGGAAAAAGTTGGAGTCAATTGTATTGCCGTTGCGGACACGCACACCAGGCGTGAAATTTGGCCGTCCGGATGGCCTCGAGGGCCGCACGTCGATCCTCCGGGAATCCTGGCAGGCGATGTTTTGTACACTTCGGCCCAGGGAGAAAGCAATCCTTTGACGGGGAAGAGCTCTGCGGATTTTCCAGGCGAAGTCAAGCAAGCCCTCGACAACGTGGGCGAGGTCCTGAAGGCCGCCGACATGAGCTACAAGAACGTCGTGTGGGTCAATCCCTACATGGAATCGGGCCGCAGGCAATCGTATGGGGCGTTGGGTAAGGTTTATGCCAGCTATTTTGAATTTGGCAATACGCCGGGGCGGGGAACCATCTACGTCGTGGGCCTGCCGGGAAGCCAACACATTGTTTTCAGCTGTATTGCCGGCGCCGACCTCTCAAAACGCAAGGCCGTGCGGCCTCGCAATATGCCTCCCAGTCCGACAGCCAGTCCCGGTGTCCTTTATGGCAACACACTTTATCTCTCCGCCAAGAGTGGGTTTATTCCGGACCAGGGTGTCGTGACCCCTGAATTCGACCAGCAGTTGCGGCAGTCGATGAGGAACCTGCTGGACGGCTTGCAGGAAGCTGACATGGACTTCACGAACGTCGTATGGTCCACCGTCTACCTGCGCGGCATGCAGGACTACGGCCAGATGAACGGCCTGTACAAAACGTTCTTCCAGGGGATGTTCCCGGCCCGGACGACTTTGCAGCAAAATTTCGAAACCGGTGTGCCTGATGCGGAACAAATTTCATTCATTTCCGTGGGGACTCCCAAGACGAAATGAGGGAAATTAGCTGTCGCAAAGGCCCGGATGTTGAGGTACACTGCGCTTATTAGACGCAGAGTGGCGAATCACCGGATCTGACGCGCCTTCGCGGTTGCCGAAGGCTATCTTTCGCGGCAAAGGAGCAGGTTATGAGCAAGGATGTTTCTCGCAGGAAGTTCCTCGAAGGGCTTGCATTGGGCAGCGCAGCAGGTGTGGGAATCCTGACAGGGCTCCACGGGACAGCGGAAGGGGCCACGGTCGAGCGCCTTCCTCACCGGATGCTCGGACAGACGGGGGAAAGCGTATCTATCCTGGCTTTTGGTGGCGGGAGCCGCTTTGGCATGTATAAAGACGAGGAGGAGTCGCTGGGTGCGCTGAACCGTGCCCTCGATCTGGGAATCACCTACGTCGATACGGCCCATGCGTATGGCAGCCCCCAGGGTGAAAGCGAGCGGCGCATCGGCAAAGTTCTGAAGACGCGGCGCAAGGGAATCTTTCTGGCGACCAAGATTGAACAACGGACGCGTGATGGCTTTATGCGCGATCTGGAAATCAGCCTGAAGCGCCTTGATATGGACCACGTGGATCTGCTCCACATCCACAGCCTGGCTTTTGACGATGACCTGGCAAAGATTGAGGCTCCCGACGGCGCCATGAAAGGCCTGATCGAGGCCAAAGAGCAGAAGATGACCCGGTTTATCGGCATGACCAGCCACACCGACGGCCCCACGCTGGCCAAGGCCATCGAGCGGCATCCGCTGGATTGTGTGCAGATGGCGCTGAATGCGGCGCGCAACGGGAAATTCGAAGAAACGGCCCTGCCGGCGGCGCGGAAAAAGAAGCTGGGCATTATTGCCATGAAGATTACCGGACAGGAATTTCTTCTGGGCGACGGCCCCGGCAAGACGAATATCAACGAACTGCTCAGCTACTCGGTGAGCCTGCCGGTCACAACCGGCGTGATCGGAATGCCGAAGGTGGATGACATCAACCACAACGCGACCCTGCTGCGCCACTTCAAGCGGCTGAACGAACAGGCGATGAATCGCATCCGTGAACAGATGTCACCCTCCACCGAGCCGCTGACCAAAAAGCTTGTGGGGCACCTGGACATTGACCATCAGCATGTCTGCTGGGGCTAGGCTGCAGCCTGAAGGAGCGCCCTCCGCCAGCCGCTCCCGGGATGGGACGGAGGGCGCTCCGGCGGCGCAAAATGATACAAGGGGCCTGGGCTACGGCTGCCGCCGCGGGATGCCGCCGTCAAGCTTTGGTCTTGACATTTCGGCCAGGTTGGGTCGTAATAGTCATAAGGCGTGGCATTGACCCATGCTGTCGGCGGATGGAAGTATGGCGATCGGAATGAGGCAAAACGTAAGTCAGAGCGCGGGTAAGGAAGACGCTGGCCTGCCCGGTAAGAACCTGCGACCCACAATCCTCACCATCATCATTAGCGGCCCCCTCGGGGGCTGATTTCTCATTATTCCACCTAAATGTACTGTAAGTTATTGAGCGAAGAGAAGTTATCTGCGCGAGGTTTGAGTATCATCCCCCAATGCGCGCAGGGAAGGATTCTGATGTTTTCCCCAGTTGTGACGCAGCTAAAGTGGCCGGTGACTGTTCCCGCCGCCTGTGGGTCCGGAACCCTCGATCCGTGTGTGGATTGGCAGGGGCGGAGAGGAGTGTCTTGACAATGAAATTACCGAATGGGTCCGAAATTCTGATTGAAAGCCTTTTGCGGCAGAACGTGAAGGTGCTCTTCGGAGTCCCGGGCGGGGTGCTGCTTCCCTTTTACGACGCGCTTTACAAGGGAGACCTGCGGCACCTGCTGGTCCGCCACGAGCAGGCAGCGGCCTTTGCGGCGGACGGCTACGCGCGGGTTACCGGGCAGCCCGGGGTCTGCGTGGGGACTTCCGGCCCCGGCGCTACCAACCTGATCACGGGGCTTGCCTCTGCCTTCATGGACTCCATTCCGGTGGTTGCGCTCACCGGGCAGGTGTCTGCCGAAGTGATCGGCAAGGACGCCTTCCAGGAGGGCGACACCATCGGCATCAGCATGCCGGCCACCAAGTTTTCGTTTGCGGTGCGTTCCGCGTCGGAAATCCCCGGCGTGATCCGCCAGGCCTTTCAGATTGCCGTTTCCGGGCGGCCGGGACCGGTGCTGGTTGACCTTCCCAAAAGCGTGCTGATTGAAAGGGCGCTGGTGGACTACGATGCTGAACCTCCCGGGTTCCAGCCGGAGCGGCGCCCCGAATGGCGTGACTCGGATGTGGAGCGCGCCGCGGAGATGATTCTGGAAAGCCGCCGGGCTGTTTTTTATGTGGGCGGAGGCGTCATCGCTTCAGGGGCGGCGGAGGAATTGCGGGAGCTGGCGGAACTCACCGGCATCCCGGTGACCACGACGCTGATGGGCCTGGGGGCATTTCCGTCACGCCATCCGCTATCTCTCGGCATGCTGGGCATGCACGGATCGTATGCCACCAACCAGTCCACCTGCCATGCCGACCTGTTGGTGGCCATTGGAGCGCGGTTTGACGACCGGGTGACGGGGCGTGTCAGGGACTTTGCCTCGGGCGCAAAAAAGATCCAGATTGATGTGGACCCTTCCGAGGTGAACAAGAACGTTCGGGTGGATCTTCCCTTGGTGGGGGACGCGCGTGAAACCCTTCGGGCGCTGATTGAAGCGGTAGACGGCCAGCTGAGGCGTGGAAAGGGAGTGCGGCCCGGCGAACGCCGGGAGTGGTTGGAGCAGATTGAGGCCTGGCGGGCGGAACACCCGCTGGCGTACGACAGGGAAGCCGCGTGCGTGAAGCCCCAGTATCTGATTGAGGCCATCTCCGAGCAGGCGGACGAGGATGCCATCATTTCCGTTGACGTCGGCCAGCACCAGATGTGGACGGCGCAGTTTTTCCGCTTCTCGCAGCCGCGAACCTGGCTTTCATCCAGCGGCCTGGGCTCCATGGGCTATGGCTTTCCGGCCGCCATGGGCGCACAGGTGGCTTTCCCGGACCGGCAGGTCATTGCCATTGTGGGCGACGGCGGATTCCAGATGACGCTGCCCGACCTGGCAACCGTTTCGGAAAACGGCATACCGGTAAAAATTGTGGTGGTCAACAATCGCTCGCTTGGAATGGTCCGGCAATGGCAGCACATGTTTTTTGAAGACCATTACTGCGATGTCCACCTGGGGCGTGTTCCGGACTTTATGAAACTCGCTGAAGCCTATGGCATCCGGGGCGCGAAGGTCGAACGCCGGGAGGATTTGAAAGACTCCCTGGCCGATTTCCTGGTGAGCCGTGAGCCGCGACTGCTGGATGTGAGTGTGGATCCGGACGAGAATGTTTTCCCCATTGTGCCGCCCGGAGGCTCGCTGGCCGAAATGCTGGTGGGGCCGCCGGTGCCTGCGGGGGAAAAGTAAGGCGATGGGAACGGACGCGCGGCGCGGAAAGCGCCGGACGTCCTGTGCGGCACGGCACCGAAGGCTGGGTCCCTGCTGCTGAAGGAGGTCATGATGGAATGGCTGGTTGCACTCGAAGCTGAAAATAATCCGATCGTCCTGGGACGGCTGCTGAACGCGTTCCGCCGCAAGGGCGTTGAGATCAAAACCTTGACGCTGGGAACACGATCGGCGGAACTTTCGCTGATGGCTCTGGTTGAGTCGGCGGAAGAAAACGTGGAGCACATCCTCCATTTTATTCGGGTCATGGTGGGAGTGCGGGACGTGGCCTGTTACCGGCACGAACCCTCCGGAAAGGCTTCCTATATTTTTATGGAAACAGACGACCACTCGAAGGTGGCAAAAATTCTGGCGGATTTCCCGCTCTCCAAGCTGGTTTTTGCCAGCCAGGGCCGGTACCTGGTGGAATTGGGCGAGAAAGGTTGCAAAGCCGGCGACCGCCCGCTAGTCTCGGACGCGGATTTCCTACCGTTTGCGCGCGTGCGAGTTCCTTCAACTTCTACACAGGCTGCGAAACTCCCGGAAGCGTAACGAAGCGCTCAGGCGCCAGGTCCCTCGATTGTGATTCCTCCCGCGGGCTTCCATCACTTGACGAACTGGATGATGCCGAACCGCGTGGGGGCGTGGAAGCTGGGGCCCTCTAGAATTTTGCTCCATGACATGAAGCGCCTCTGGTGATCGTCTCCCGGGCCGTCGCAGCGGAACAGGTTGAGACGCCACTCGGCGCCGGCATAAATTTCTTTGGTCCCCATGGACGCAACCGGAATGCGCATCTCGGCCGTCCAGATGTGATGCTCGGCATCGATGTGCGTGGCGTGGTCAAAATGGGAGTCCCAGTTGGCGTCATTGAAAGGCGACTGGTCCTTGTTGATTTCCAGGTCAATTGAAAGGTTGTTGGGCGAAACCTCAAACTCGTAGTAGTGGTTCACGCGCTCAGGCTGCGGGTTGAGGAACACTTCCACCACGTCGCGGTCCCAAAGCCCCCACTTTTCAGCCACCGGATCTTCGTCCTTATAGATGTTCAGGTCGGTGTATTTGCAGCGATAGGCAAGGTAGACGTAGTGCGGCGTCCACACCGTGGCGATATCGGTTGCGGATTGCGGGTAAGGTTTCTGGCCGGACATGTCGTGGTCCAGGTGTACCCAGTCGGCCGTCTTCCACACCTCCTTGTCGAGATTGCCATCGGGCACAAAATCCGTAGGCGATAATTTCGAGATAATACGGGCGTTGCTGGTGTAACTCATGCTTTCTCTCCCTTCAGCCTCTGCCATCAGTGCGTTGACGTCGCGCCGCGAAAGCCCGGGACTGGGAATGCCTTTGCACGTGTTCAGATCGGTTGCGCTGTCGATGGCCCTCATCATTCTCCTTTCGAAACTCGCCGCCTGGTCCTCATGCCCGGGAGTTTTGCGTAAGTCAGCAATCTTCTGCTGCAGCATTTCAAGCGCTTCATAATCCTGGATGCCCTGGCGCAGCAGCTCCCAGCGGGTGCTGTCAATGGGGCCGTCTTTGCCCGGATAGACCAGGAAGCTGTCACCGGAATGCCAGCGGCTTTCAGGCTGTTTCCACACATCGGCAGGCCACGACTGGTAGGCCCAGCGTACATAGCCGGCCAGCCCGTTCTGGAAGGCAATCCAGGGCAGCAGCCGCGATTCCCATTGCGGCGAATAGATAAACGTATTGGGCGAGGCGGTGCCGCAGGCCGTATAGAAAGTGGTTGTGCCCACTGTGCGCCGCTCTTTCAGCAGCTTGCGAACGGCGGCAGGGTGCGCGAGCGCGTCATAGTAAAGCACCAGATCGCCGGCCGTGGCGGATTCCTCGCTGGAACTCCCTCCCGATAGCGAAATCTTCAACTCGGGCGCGTCGGCTTTGAGGACGCTGAAAATTCCGTTCATGATGGCCTGCGGTTTTTCATCAAAGCCCATGTAAGTGCGGCTGAGCCAGCCGCGCTGCTTGAGGTGGCGCACCAGCGCGGGCAGAAAAGCTCCCCATACGTCGCGGTAAGCTTCGTCACCGACGTGGGTGGGGCAAATGCGCAATTTGCCGGTTGCGGTATCTGTGTATCCAATGTTGCAGAGTGACGTGTGCCCGGGGCCGTCCACCATCGAGAAGCACTGGATGGATTTGTCGATTCCCGCCTTCATCATCATTTCCACATAGCGGTCAAACACAGAAAAGTCGTACTGGAATTTGGACGCATCTCCCGCCTTGTAGGTTCCCGGGAAACTCCACTTCACCATGGAAGGATAAACAAAGCCGGTCTGCGAGCGCCACGGATCGTAAAGGATGCTGGTTGAAATCGCCTTCTGCCCGTGTGCGGCAAGGTCGCGAGTGTAGGCTTCCAGCAGTTTCCAGTGTTCGGGTGACCACAGCGGCACCTGGGCCACGCGGGCCACGGCAGCAGGGTCCTGCCAGATGTTGAGATCAAAGTTTCCCTTGGACATGCCGGGCAGAGTGAAATCGAGCACGCGGAGCGAAAGCTCAAACCGTTTGCTCTCAGCGCCGGCGTGAATTTCAAGCGCGCCCTTGTAGTCTCCCGCGGCGGCATCGCGGGGAACGGAAATGGTGAGCCAGACGCCCTGCGTCCAGTTGGCTTTGATTTCAGCGGGAGGAGACGGAAACAGCGGATCGGCCATCAGCTCTCCGCGCTCCACCACCGGCACGTAACCGGGATAGCGAATCTCGACCCAGGAGCAGGGAAGCGCCTTCGTGCCAGCGGCTGTTGTGCAGGCGGCCTCAAACGGCTTGAGCGACTGGGCGGAGCGGACGGCAAACTGCATGGAGACGATTTCGTTGCGGAAGGCTTCGGCGCGGGCCACATTGCCGCTTCCTGTCTGCATGCTGGCGGGCGTGAGCCGCATGCCGGTGCTCACCTGCCAGGCCTGGAATCCGCTGCTTTCAGTTTGTGCTGTAGCAACCGGCAGGGAGAGGAACAATCCAGCCAGCAAGAGTGGGGTGAGCGCGAGAGCTTTTGAACGGGTCATAGCAAATCTCCTGTACGCAAAAATACTGAACCTTCGGACTTTTGATTTTGATCCGCGAATGCCGCAGGCCTGATTTACGAAAGCATTCCAGGTGCTTCGTTGACGTGTGTCTTTGGCCGGAGCAATCTTCAGATTACTCTGGAAGCGAAATTCTACAACATAAGAGAGGCTACGGCACCATGGATCGAAGGCAGTGGCCTGGAATGATGGGTGGAAAGTCCGCGGCTCCGGCGCCCACGCCACCGGAGGGCCGCTGGCAGATTTATGGCACCGGCCTTGCCGGCAGTATTCAGCACAGGTTTTATTGCCAGAACGCAGCGCGCTTGCTGAAGATCAGTATCCAGGATACCGCGGGCGTTGGTGGCGCGGGCGTTTTGTGGCTGTTCCTGCAATTAGCGGCACTCCACTTCACATGGAGAGCGTGTGGCAGGCGTTGCATTTGATGGTCGCCTTCCTTGCCTTGTGGCAATTGATGCAGAATATCATCGATAACCTCACTTCCTGCTTCAACACGTCGCTTTCGCACACCTTGCCGTGGCATGCGGAGCACGTTACGTTGGCGTTGGCATGCCGATTGTGGCTGAAGAAAACAAAATCCTGGATCCTGTATATACGCACCCACGGAATCGGCTTGTGCTGACTGGCGTAGGCCGCGACTTTGCGGATGGCGGGGCTGCCGGCGGCAACTGTTTGATGGCATGTCATGCAGACGTCCGCTCGGGGCAGTCCGGCCGTCTCGCCTGAAGTGGCCGTCTGGTGGCAGAGCACGCAGGGAATGTTCTTTTCGCAATGCCGCTTGTGGCTGAACGGGACCGGCTGCGAAACCGGCTTGGCTGCATCGCGCTGTGCCTTTGCAACCTGCGCGTAGGCGGGGATAGCCGGCGCATTTATGGTCGCGAAGGCGAAGGCGCAAACCACCCCTATGCTAAGCGAATTTCGGGCGCGGCGTTTCATGTGATCATCCGGCAAAGGTAATTAAGGCAGCGCATAAGCCACCAGAGTGTCGGCGAAATGCGAGTCGTACTTGTTGCCGCCTCCCGCTGCAATCACGATGAACTGCCTGCCCGTTTTCGGTCCCAGGAAGGTCATGGGAGTTGCAAAGCCGCTGGCGGGGAGGCGCGCCTCCCACAATTCCTGGCCGGTGTCTTTGTCGAAAGCGCGAAAGCGGCCGTCGTTGGTGGCGGCGATAAAGAGCAAGCCTCCTGCTGTCACGATGGAGCCGCCCAGGTTGGCGGAGCCCGTGGGCGCGATGCCCTTGGCCAGCAGCGCATCCACCACGCCCAGGCGTTTTTGCCAGCGGAATTTTCCGGTATTCAGGTCAATGGCGGTCAGCAGTCCCCACGGGGGCTTCGCGCAGAAATAGTGGTTGGAATCCTGGAAGCGCTCGCCTGCCAGCCGGTAAGCGATGGCGGAGCCCGGACGCGCCTTTCTCATCTGGCCGATTTCTCCCTCGGCCATGGCGTTGACGTAAAGCGTTTCGGTGGCCGGGTCAAATGAAGCGCTTCCCCAGTTGGTACCGCCGTTGGTGCCGGGAAAGATAATCGTCTTTTTCAGGCCCCAGGGATGATAGAGGCCGCCGGGGCCTGCGTCACCCATCAATTTTTTGCATTCGGCGCGCGATTCGGGAGTGACGTTGGTGAGGTCGTCAAGGGAAAACGTCTGGCGGATGACCGGCGGAGGCAGCAGTGGAAAAGGCTGCGTGGGCCAGGTCTGTTCGCCTGGAATGGTGCTCGCCGGGACCTTGCGCTCTTCAATTTTGAACAGCGGCTTTCCCGTCACCCGGTTGAACAGGAACACAAAACCCATTTTGGTGACCTGCGCAACCGCCGCGACCGCCTGCCCGTCGCGGTGCACGGTGGCCAGCACGGGTTGCGCAGGGAGGTCATAATCCCAGATGTCATGATGTACAATCTGGTAATACCACAACAATTTTCCGGTGGCAGCGTCGAGGGCGATCAGCGAGTTGCCGAAAAGGTCTTTCCCTTTGCGGTCGCCGCCATAGTAGTCGTAGGAAGGCGAGGTGCCGGGAACGAAAAGGATTCCCCGTTTCACATCGCAGCTCAGCATGGACCAGGCGTTGCCGCCGCCCCGCTGCTGCCAGGCGGAATCCGGCCAGGTCAGCTTACCTGCTTCACCGGGCCGCTGAATCACATGGAAGCGCCACACGAGCTTGCCGGTGTGGACATCAAACGCCCGCACGTCGCCGCTGGGCCCCTGCGGTTCGGAGTCGGAAACAATCGATCCGGCAATCACCAGATCTTTGTAGACGAGCGGAGGCGACGACATGCCCGAGAGGCGGTCAGGGAAATCGTCCGCGGTTCCTTTTCTCAGGTCGATGTATCCGCCCTGGCCAAAGGCCGGAATGGGTTTGCCCGTGGCGGCGTTGAGCGCAAAGAGCCTGCCGTCGAGCGTTCCAAAAAACAGGCGCTTGTCATTGCCGTGCTGCCAGAAGGCCGCGCCGCGGTTGATGTAGAGATTGTAGGGCCGGTCCCTCGCGAGCTTTGGATCGAACGCCCAGAGCTGCCTGCCGGTTTCCGCGTCGAGCGCAATGACGCGCGCAAAAGGCGTGGTCAGATACATCGTTCCGCCGATCACCAGCGGAGTGCACTCGAACGACGAGCGCACCGGAAAGCCGGTTCCGTCGCTGACGTCGCCGGTATGGTAAATCCAGGCGACGCGCAATTTGCTCACGTTCGCCCGGTTCACCAGCTTGAGAGGCGAGTATTTGGAACCTCCCGGGTCGCCGCCGTAATCGGGCCATTGCTGGGCCTCCAGCGTCCTACAGAGGCTCAGAACAAAAAAGGTGCCGAAAGTGAGGGCGAAGGCCTTACGCATCATGGCGGGCCGCGAGGCATTTTGTTTGATCATGAAATTCCCCCCTGGCGAACTTGTCAGGCGAAAAGCATCGTACTCCCAATATGAATTTGTGTGCAACCTTCCCTTCTTTGAACGGTGATACAATCGTCCCGCAAAAGGTTGACTCAACCGTTTTTCAGGTGCGTAGCCGAATCTTTCAAGTGTTGAAGTGGGGAGGGTCCATGCGTTTCAAGTCGATTGGCGTTGTTGCGGCGCTCATGTTTTCGGCCGCGCTGGTGTTTGCGCAGAACGACAGCGTGATCGTGCGTCCCAAAGAGATTAACACCGTGCTGGTGAATCCTGGAATGGGCGTCCAGACGTTCCAGCGTTTTAACGGCGATGCGCTGAATGCGGGGCTGCGGTGGTCCGAGGCAGGCCCAACGGAAGTGTTGAAGCCGGCGGCGGAAAAGCCGGACTTTCCGGAAAGCACTATTTCCTACTGCCGGTGGTTCTGGAACGTTCTGGAGCCGGAGCAGGGCAAGTACAACTGGGGCATCATTGACGGGGCCCTGGAGCAGGCGCGCCAACATCACCAGACGCTCAACATCCGCATGATGCCCTACGACCAGCGGCACCCTCTTCCCGAGTGGTACCAGAATTCCGGCGCACGCCGCGCCAACAAGCCCAGCGACAAGGATGGCAAGATCTGGCAGCCCGACTTCACTGACCCGCTTTTCCTGAAGTACTGGGGAGACCTGGTTGCGGCGGCGGGCGCCCGCTACGACGGCAATCCCCATCTTGAAATGGTCGACATCTCTTCGGTGGGCTACTGGGGCGAGGGCTGGAGCGATTACATGCCGGCCTTCAAATACCAGAAACCCCTGATCGACATCTATCTCAAGGCCTTCAAGCGAACTCCCCTGTTGATGAACTTTGATGAACAAGAGGCGCTGACTTACGGGACGGAACATGGCGCGGGCTGGCGGCTCGACTGCTGGGGTGATATGAGAACGCCGGGATGGGGCGCCATGCTCGACTCCTATCCCGAGCAGGTGGTTCGCGCGGGCATCCAGAACGTCTGGGAACGAAGTCCCGTATCACTTGAGAGCTGCGGAGTTCCGGGAAGCTGGTTCAAGCACGGATACGATTTGAACTACATCCTGCAGCAGGGGCTGCGCTGGCACGTCAGTTCCGTCAACATCAAGTCGTCGGCGATCCCTCCGCAGTGGAAACAACAATTCGATGAATTTGAAAAGCAGATGGGATACCGGTTTATTCTGCGGCGCCTCGAATACCCGAAAGAGGTCCGGCCGGGCGGGATGATGCCGGTCCAGATGTGGTTTCTCAACGCCGGCGTTGCCCCGGTCTACCGGAATTATATCCTTGCCGTTGAGCTCTCATCTTCCGAGGGCAAGGCGATCATCAAGACATCAGCGGACGTGCGCAAGTGGCTTCCGGGTGATGCCGTGTTCGATGGAACACTTTTTGTTCCTGACGCGCTCAAGCCCGGCGAGTACCACTTCCGGGTGGGCTTGCTCGATCCGCGTACCGGGCTTCCGGCCATCAAGCTGGCCATCGAGGGCCGCGAGGCGAATGGCTGGTATGATCTGGGCACAATCCGGGTGCAATGATCCGGCCGTGCAGGCAATAGCGGACGGCTAATGGGTCGCTGAAAAATGCTCCTCGCCCGTCATTCCGAGAGCCGATGTCCTTGATCGGCCCGAGGAATCTGCTTTGTTTTTAGTGCACAGATCAAAAGCAGATTCCTCTCCCGCTCTGCGGGATCGGAATGACGCGTCCAAGGGTTTTTCAGCGGCCGGTTAGGAAATTTCCATCGGCTGAACGGTGATACAATCGTCCCGCAAAGGATTGACTCAACCGTCTTTCTGATGCACAACCGAATCTTGCAAGTGTTGAAGTGGGGAGGGTCCATGCGTTTCAAGCCTATTGGCGCCGTTGTGGCGCTCATGTTTTCGGCTGCACTGGTGTTTGCGCAGAACAACAGCGTTATCGTGCGTCCGAAAGAGATTGATACGGTGCTGGTGAACCCCGGCATGGGTGTTCAGACGTTCCAGCGGTTCAACGGCGACCCGCTGAATGCGGGGCTGCGGTGGTCCGAGGAAGGGCCCACGGCGGTGTTGAAGCCTGCGGGGGAAAAGCCAGACTTTCCTGAAAGCTCCATATCCTACTGCCGGTGGTTCTGGAACGTGCTGGAGCCGGAGCAGGGCAAATACAACTGGGGCCTCATTGACTCGGCGCTCGAGCAGGCGCGCGAACATCACCAGACGCTCAACATCCGCATGATGCCTTACGACCAGCGGCACCCTCTTCCCGAGTGGTATCAGAACTCCGGCGCGCACCGCGCCAACAAGCCCAGCGACCCCGACGGCAAGATCTGGCAGCCCGATTTCACTGACCCGCTCTACCTGAAGTACTGGGGAGACCTGGTGGCGGCGGCGGGCGCCCGCTATGACGGCAACCCTTATCTCGAGATGGTGGACGTTTCCTCCATTGGCTACTGGGGCGAGGGCTGGAGCCCTTACATGCCGGCGTTCCAGTATCAGAAGGCCCTGATTGACATCTACCTCGACGCATTTAAGCGGACGCCGCTGTTGATGAATTTTGATCAGGCGCGGGCGCTGGCATACGCGGTGAAGCACGGTACGGGCTGGCGGCTCGATTGCTGGGGCGACATGGGAATGCTGCGCGGCGAGAAGGAATCCGGCCGCTCGCTGATGCTGGACCGCTATCCTGAGCAGGTGGTTGAGACCGGCATCCAGAATGCCTGGACGCGCAGCCCGGTATCGCTGGAGAGTTGCGGCGTGGTGGGGACCTGGCTCAAGTTTGGATACGACCTGAATCCCATCCTCGAGCAGGCGCTGCAATGGCACGTCAGTTCGGTCAACATCAAGTCTTCGCCGATTCCTCAGCAGTGGGGAAAGCAGTTTGAAGAATTTCAAAAGAAGATGGGCTACCGCTTTATTCTTCGGCGGCTGGAATACCCGAAACAGGTCCAGCCCGGCGCGATGATGCCGGTCAACATGTGGTTTCTCAACGCCGGCGTCGCCCCGGTTTACCGGAATTATGTTCTTGCCGTTGAGCTCTCTTCACCCGAGGGCAAAGCGGTCATCAAGACCTCAGCCGATGTCCGGAAGTGGCTTCCGGGCGATGCGGTATTTGAGGGGACGCTTTTCGTGCCTGACGCGCTCAAGCCCGGCCAGTACCACTTCCGGGTGGGGCTGCTCGATCCGCGCACCGGGCTCCCGGCCATCCAGCTGGCCATCGAAGGCCGCCAGCCGGACGGCTGGTACGATCTGGGCACCGTCGAGGTGCAATGATCCGGCGATTGAGCATTTCGCCTGTCATCCTGAGCGAAGCGAAGGATCTGCTTTTGGTCTGTGTACTAAAAGCAAAGCAGATTCCTCGGGCCGATCAAGAACATCGGCCCTCGGAATGACGGGCGAGGTGGCTTACTCAGCAACCAGTTAAGAAATTTCTGGAGGGGAACGATGAGCACCGACGACCCTGCAAACAACCGGGACGGTTTTTCGCGACGGGAGTTCCTCTATCGGGTCGGGGCGGGTGTGCCGACGCTGAGCGTGGCGGTGGAAAGTGCGGCTGCCGCGCGGCCGGGCAGCGGCCCGGAATCCGCAGCCGCAACCGGCAAATTCACGCCGCTTGACCTGAGCCAACACTTCAATGTTTCATCGCGCGACTTCGGCCCGCGTGACCGGGCCAGAAGGTTTTTGGGCGGGCCGGCTGCCAAAGACGGCCTGGTGCGCACGCTGGGCGGGAATCGCCGCCTGCAGGGCGCTCCGTTCCGGCTGGGCCCCGAGGGAACCGATCACAAGAGGTGGGTCGGGCTCAGCACCCGGCCGGGCGGATGGACCACACCGGCTATCGAAGTGGAACTCAACAGGAAAGCCCATTACGTCTGCGTCGCGTCGTTTTGCGACTGGGACCCGAACGAGACTCCGCCGCCCGGGGACATTGCGATTGAGAATCTGGGGCAGGAGCTGGCCCGCTGTGTGCTGCTCTATGAAGACGGCAGCCGGCACGAGGCGCCCCTTCGCCGGCGTTTTGAAACCAGTTCGCTCCAGGAAAGCTGGGGACACCTTTCCGCTGCCGCGTTGCCGCCCAGCAAAGATCGGTCGAAAACCATTCGCGATCCACTTCCTTCGGGTCTGGGCTGGGGATCATTGCAGGACTGCCTGGGAGGCGGTGGGGCGGGCGGAGCGGGATTCGGCGATCTGTGGGTCTGCGCGCTTGAAAATCCTGACCCCGGGCGCGGCATCCGCAGCCTGCGTTTTGAGGCCGTGGGCCCGGACCCCCTGCTGCTGGGCGGAGTCACGCTTTATCACCGGCCGGAGTTTCCATTTCGATACGAAAGGCGTTCGCTCTACCGCATCGCCCTGCCGGAGGCAGCGGCTGAGGACACGGACCGCTGGAAGCTGGATGTTGACCTGGGCGTAGTGGTCGGCACATTCGTGCCGGCCGATTTTTCCGCCGCTGACTGGCTCGCTTCGCCTGCCGCAGGGCTGGGTGAAGCTGCAACGCCGCCGTCCGGCGCCCGCTTCCTCTTTGCGGAAATCGCTGCCAGCCCCGGGGCCACACTGACGCTTGAGGACAGCAAGAGCGGCCGGAAATATGAATTCGAACTCGGCCAGGTGAAGCCTGGCGAGGAACTGGCCGGCAACCCGGGCGGCAGCCGGATCGAGCTGCTGGTGCGCGACAAGCAGTGGGTCCATGGCCGCGTGCTCGATTCGGGCACTCACAAGCCCACGCCCGTCCGCCTGGCCTTTCGCTCGAAGGAAGGCCGGTACATTCCGCCCTACGGGCACCGCGAGGACATCAACGACGGCTTTTTCCAGGACTATGGCGGCGACGTCAAGCTGATGGACACGCCCTTTGCCTACGTTGACGGAACGTTCCAGGTGGAACTTCCCACCGGCGAAGTTTATCTGGAAATGACCAAAGGCTTCGAGTACCAGGCGGTGCGGCAGCGCCTTGAAATCAAGCCGGGCCAGCGGGAACTGACCGTGGAGATTCCGCGCCTGACGGACCTGCGCGCGCAGGGCTGGGTAACCGCAGACACTCATACGCACTTTCTTTCGCCCACCACCGCGCTGATGGAAGCGCAGGCGGAAGGGCTGAACCTGATCAACCTGCTGGCGGCGCAGTGGGGCGCGCTGTTCACCAACGTGGGCGACCTTTCGCACGGGCCGCTGGTTTCGCCGGACCGCGAGTCCATGGTCTGGGTGGGCAGCGAAAACCGGCAGCACGTTCTGGGGCACCTGGCGTTGTGCGGCGTGCACGGCGCGCCGGCATTTCCGTTTTCAGCCGACGGGCCGGACGAGGCCTTTATCGGCGATCCTCTCTGGTCAAGCCTGGCGGAGTGGGCCGAGACCTGCCGCGAGCGGGGAGGCCTGGCCGTCTGTGCGCACTTTCCCTATCCCACCGGTGAAATCGCCGTCGACATCATCCTGGGCAAAATTGACGCCCTTGAAATCTGGCCCCGCAGCGAAGTCGAGATCCACCCATCGCCGGTGGAACACTTCAGCACGCTGCGTTATCGGGACTGGTACCACTGGCTGAATTGCGGCTTCCGGGTGCCGGCCGTAGGGGGGACCGACAAGATGGGCGCCTATATGCCCGCGGGGACCAACCGCTGCTACACCTGGATTGGACAGGAGGAATTCACTTTCGGCAATTGGGCCAAAGGGGTTCGCAGCGGCAACACGTTTGTGACCTCCGGGCCGCTGCTGCTTTTCCACGCCGAAGGCCACCCGCCGGGGGAAGAGATCTCACTGGGCGCCGGAGGCGGCACGGTGGCGGTGCAAGCTGAAGTCCAGTCGCGTGTGCCGGTTCACAAGGTGG